>Ga0163217_1025819_pt1 | contig 17270 bp, 4 predicted proteins | sample SynspAceP_FD_185933 | JGI IMG/M metagenome (GOLD analysis project Ga0163217, IMG submission 185933) | Saline lake microbial communities from Ace Lake in Antarctica - Synechococcus sp. Ace-P (PacBio error correction) | ecosystem: Environmental > Aquatic > Non-marine Saline and Alkaline > Saline ...
TGCATTTTTATGAGGATAATATATATAAGAATATCATCAAAGAAGAAAATAACAAGATGCTCAAGAAAAAAAGCAGGAGACTTGTAGCATGGCGGTAACTGAAAATGGGGTTTAGCCACCAAACTTCGATAATCTTTTTTAGCTCTGGTAAACTACCAGATTAATTTGAAAAGTATCGACTATACAAGCAGGACTAGCCGAAAGACAGCCTCTGCACAATGTATTGGGTTTTCACTACTGGCAGGAAAGCTAGCAAACATGATTGTTTCTTCAGCGGATTTATCCAATAGCGATAAACAGATGGATTTCTAAAATAAACACATTCTTTAACAAAAGGAGACTTACGGCTCTTTTTTTATTACAATCAGGATAGCAGAACTCACCATGGAGCCATACGCAACGGAATTGCATACACGGCGATTACTTCTCGGTTGTAGCCACCTTTTCGTTTTCAGATTACATGAAACGCATCGATACGTTTATAGTGCCATTTCGAAGGAATTCAAGTTAAGTTGTTTGACACACAGTCCTTATAGAGTAGGGGAAGATGGTCCAGCTGCAACTCACCAAACCCGTAGAGCAAGAAGCACAGATCCGCTTGCTTGAAAGTTAAAGAGAATCAAGTGGTAATTTCTAGTTTTTGTAGCCTTACAGCCCAGCAGATTCTGCTAATACTCAGTAGTAGGGTTGGAAAATGCCTTTTAAGAAAATAAATAAACGTCTTCGGGTTTAATCCTTTCTAGACAGGCATTAAAGATATATTTCCAGCTCATGGGAAAATTCAAGATATCAAGACGCTATAGCCGCTGAAAAGGTGGCTATTTGTTCAAAAACATCTAGAGTGCGGACATCACCTATTGGCCAATGGACAGATAAGTAGGCAACCTTAAATAGAGGCTTCCTAATTGTTTACTTATGATAAAAGGATTAAAAGTGAATATCGCTTCTTAATGTCAGAAGGTTTATTTAGAAATCAGATCGCAAAGCTATCAAGAAATGTGTCATCTAAAAGACAAGTCCGTTTGGCCCTTACAGGCAAGGTTTCGCCCGTAAACCTAGAAGCCTTAAGCATGATCCAAACGGTAAAGTATTTTGTTCTGGATCACTTTGGATATTCTGCACCAGCACTGTTTTAGGATAATAAATTCGTTTGAGCGGTAAAAGTATACCGATCAAAATTGTTGACTGTTTGTAGGAAAATAAACGCCCTTTAGGTTTACTTCTAATGTATTTTTATAAAGGGTCATAGTAGAATAGCTAGACCTCTTTTCATTATAACGAATAAACGCAGGCGCTATAAGTATAGCCAGTTGAAAAGCTACTTTTCCATATCTTCGTATTAATTAAATGTTCTACAGTAGACGTAATGTGTTTAAAGGTATTTGACATTCGTGTGGTGCCAATACTGTAACCGAGAGCACACCCTGAAATCAGGGTGTACATTTGTTTAGCGAATGTAAGGGCAACAGGTAATTTATTTTCATTGTTGTTTCACGAGCCATTTCAAGACTAAAAGCAAATTTACCTTCAATAATTTTAATGTTTCTTTGCTGAGCAGATGTTAATACTGGCATTTATCTATTTTTTTGCATACTACACCAACATTTAAGACAGGAATCCCTCCATATGGCTTCTGTAATATTCATTATATGCCTTATAGAAATTAAGTCGCAAATAATGCAATTTTTTGACAGCGAATACCTTGAATAAGCGCAGTCTTCATCCTAATTACGATAAAAGCTTTTGCTGTTAAACTCAAAAGCTGCTAAGGCATATCAGCTTCCTTTGTTTCAAAATTGCCAAAACGAAATGTCAGCCCCTTGGAGGTTCCAGTGTTCATGTTAAAATACGTTCATACTTGTGCCAATCATAAATCTACGTTATTAAATATGGGTTCCTACAGTGCGACAATGATAAAATCGCGGTAGTTCTTTTTCAGCCTTTGTGTCATATCCAGTCAAATAATTTTCTACGAATATAAAAATTATATACTGTGCGGTATAAGAAAGGTTTATAAACAAAATATCATCCTTTTGTAAATTTTACAAAAGGATGATTATAGTGTCCTTCGCCCAATGGCCGTTCTTCGGCTATTTCAGTCTGATTTCTGAATACCATTCATCATTAAATGAAGTCATTAAAACATACTGTCTGCCGTTATTTTTTTAAACCGCTTAAAAGTCTCCTTGAAAGCATGTTTTTAGCACTTCTTTCTGAATAATCTTTTTATGGTCGAACGCGGTATGAGGGTCATATCCTTTTTCTGCTAAATAGTAATGCGCGTATCTGTTATCATCAATAGTAATGTTTGTTGAGCTAACATTATTTCAATTGATCCTATGTTGTAAACCTACCAATTTTGTAATGTCTTTTGTGTTCAAAGGTGTAAACATAAATGATATATCTATTCTATTTAAGAATTCCGGACGTATGGTTTACGTAACAAACCCTAAAGACTTCAACGCGAGCCGCTTCTGTACGCACACATAAGTATGTCATCAAATTTGATTCCGACGACTTCTCTGAATAATAATGACTTTCCCCATATTATGCTCGTCTTAATGAAAATTGGTGCTTTTTGAAATCGGCAACCCTTCCTTTTGTTGTCTGTTAGTCTATCCTTCTACTAAATACTTGCAATAATACAATTAAAAAGTGTCCTGGGATGGCTTTCTCAATTCGTCTAAAAGCACTATCAGAAAAGCTTTCTTCGAACGGCTTCGTGAGTTGGCCCACCTTCATACATAGCCACATATCCTGGAGGAGTGCTCCTACCCAATCTAACTCACGGAGTGGCCGTACGTTACACGTCATGTCAATCCGGTCATGGCTATTTTTCGTCGTCAATCAAGTAGCTGCTAATGTTTTCGCCAGCTCTGTTTATCCAACGCACTGAGTATTCTAAAAATGAGAAAAGGACACAATGGGGGTGAGTCGTTTGTGTCTTGTATAGACCACTCTACTTCTTCGTTAATAGCGTCAATAAACTGCCTAATAGCTCTTCTTGGCCTACTACATACGCTTGTGTAATACATCTTCGAGTTGTAATAAATTTTCCCGTTCACTTTAATTGTCAACAATTTGTCCACAGGAATTTCTGTCCATTTAGACGCTACTTGCGCAACTGTCTTTCAACTAGTCACCATCTTCTTTAAATCATCGGGATCCGCCATTCCTGGCTAGCACATCTAGAGCAATTTTAACTTTCTAATTTTCTTGAGCGTGCCTTATTTTGCCATAGCGTATAGTTCCAAGCAACCTTATCAAATAAATCTCAATTATCGGGGTCAGCGCGTTCAGATATCTAATTTATAGCTTCGATATCTTGCTTTGTATTTTTGAATCTCGTCTATCCACCGTTTTCACTTTCCCACTTGAAAATCTCGTTTCGCTCTTCCTTTTAAATTGGCGAGATCTAGATTGAGCGATTTTAGGTAAGTTTGTATGTCATTTCAACCTTAACATAGCATCAACGTCAATTTCTAGGCTGCATTTCTTTTGATAACGGTCTAGAGGAAAGTCAAGTGCTTGCAAAGGATTTACAATTAAAAATGCATATCCATCCCATTAGTTGCTACCAAATCGATTAATCTGATCGCCTTTATCGGGTAAAAATCGATTCGTAATATCCGTTGTAGATTAATTCTACAGGCCGAAGAGATACAGCACTCATCTATTATGCGTACTTAGTGAAATGTGCCTCGTATTTATCATTTAATTCCGTTAAGATAGATATCGCACTTTCAGATCAAGGTTTCATCGACTACAATTCCCTGTACACCTACTCCTTAAGGCTTTGTCTTTTGTGCATCAAAATGATTTTTGATATCAACCACTAACGTGGTTGCACCAAATAGGCAAGCAGTACCCCTCGCGCGCTAAACAGGTTTTTAAAATATTCAGCTTGCAGCATCTTAGACCTTGTCTCACGTCCGGCAACCATAAACCAAAGTGTGAATTTTTAGCGTCAATACAAAAAGTACATATGTTTCCGTCTCCGAAGTGGTCACTTTCTCTATTGCATGACCGCTTTGAGCCTTCCTTCGAATTCTCTTTGTATTGGGCCCTGCAATTAGGGCACCATAATCTTAATAGAAGAGTGCAACCCTTATTTATCTTTTAGATTCCTCAGGCACATCCACTTGCACATCTGTGCGGCTAAACCCTCAGCGATGCGTTTTTAGAACGCAACACCTTGTCTCACCTACCAACAATGGGGTTATGTTTAGTTCTTCGGGATAATATTGTAAAACATCTCGAATTACTTCATCGCAGGAGCCGATAATTCAGGGTCTTATTTGCACCCTGTCAGGTGCACCCCATTTCATTTAAAGTTTTTGCGTACTATTGATTTAGATGAATTGTAGGTATCCATTTCTGACAACTTGAGAGGTTACTCTTTACCGCCTTTTCGAGTAAGCTCTTCATAGCGACTTAAAATCTTTGCTCGTAAACAACCCCTTTGAATCTTTTAGAGAATTTTGAAGAAATGTTTACTTTTAGAATTGAGAATATAGCAATATAAAGATTTCTTTATGGAAACATATTCGTCTTCACTTATTTTTAAGCGATAAAACTCCCAGCCTCAATTCAAGGTTTTTCCGCTTCCCTTGAAAAGACTTAATTCACGACACCTATGTAAGCTTTCCGAGAAAACTACCTTAATTCTTTGTAACGATTTCAGTAAGTAATGCGGTATTTACATTTCTTTCTTGTAAGGAGTTAAAATGGCGTAACAATTTTCATCAACCTGAAGTTGATGTGCCTCTTAAATACATGTTTATTTTCAATTTTGCTGAGTCCCATTTTCTCTTTTGAGCAAATCTGCATGCGCAAGCCTCTAGAACTAGCTCTTTGCGATTTTATAGTGAAATTATTAATGTTCATAATGGGTCTAGTTTTTCTGTTATTGATTACTTTTTTGATAAAGAAGAAATGTCAATAACCTATCGAAGAAATGAAATAAATTGTCATTTTGACATGTAAAAAAACGCAGTATCAGCGAGACATTACGGCAGCGGTCTGTAAGTATTTTTTGTAAGAGTGCGACTGCACTGAAGCTTAAAAAATAAAGGAGATTTGTGGGATTATTTAATGAGTTTTTCTTTGGTGGAGAAAATCGGATGAGAAAAAAGAAATACCTGAGCTTTGCCTTGGATGGGCTTTAATCTCATCTTAAGATCAAGATAGAAGAATTAAGGAAAAAAATCGAATGGGAAACACTCAATTCCCATATTTAAGGAGCATTCCTATTACTTGCGGTATTAGTAGAATGGGGTAAATGAGATCTCATTAACGAAAGACCTAGTTGTAATCAAGCAAAGACCCGAGCAGATTATTGAGTGATTATTTAAGATTACACTCAGCTCCCGAGTAAGTTCTCACAACGAAGTGGAGACGCCAAAATTTCCAAGTGATACTCAATCACCAGCACACAATTATAGTTATAAAAAACGGCAACTGCCGTTGCCATTGATCTTCATGGAGTGCAATCAACACGAGGTTACAGTAAACTACCTTTTATCTATAAAAAAGTGTTAACAGTATAATAAGTCTGAGAATGTGCGTGTTCATGATTTTGAGTTATGGATATTCTTAACTAATTTAAGCACTTAACTCTTGAATATAGTATAAAAAAAAGGCCTTCAAATAAAATCTTTGAAGGCTTTTTGATCAGGTTTTTTTACCTAAACTGTTGTCGGAAACAATACTTTTTAGTCGTGCTTTTAATCTCTCCCCCCATCAGCATCAAATAAACATAATAGTCTCATTCACTTGGGAATGGAACTGCTCGCTAAACCCAAAAACGACCCAATTAAGTCGTTGTCTAATGCCAGTTTATCGCCGTCATATTTAGGTAAATATGTTCAAAAACGAATTCGCTAGCCAGCGATTATGAATTTATTGCTGCTGTGTTTTTTTAGATCATAAAACTTACAATACAGCAACTTTGAACGGCCTTGAAATTGTGTGAACTGATAGTAATCAGCTTTAATAGTTTAAATTATCAACCTTATTTGGTTGCCATAAACTATCTTTACTTGAATTTCCGTTTCTATCTACCGCATAGGTAAAGCCGTCTACAACTGTTTTTCTTTGCTTTGCTTTTCCTTATCTGCTCTGTGAAATGCTAATGTCTTAAACCACACATTCATTCAGTATATCATCAGCTATATTTTGAAGCGGATTGGTATGGTGTATTGGCGGTTTCCCCCCCCTCCAATAATAAAAAAAAATTTAAAAAAAAAATTGTTTGCTGATTATTAAAAAAACCCACCATATAGTGTTTAACTTTATTTAATAATTCGAATCTATTCTCAATCGATGTGAGGAAATTATTTGTTCTTATCATACACAAGTTTGCACCTGAACGATCAATCCAAACTTTGATGTGCTTCTTGAATTTTAATTTTGAACACTTTTGAATTGGATCTAATTTCGATCTAAACTACTTTAATGTTATAGGATTTATCGAGATAAATGCAACTTATATAATTGTAAAGCATTTAAAAGTATAATGTACTTGAAGCGAATTTGCGAGCGTACAAATAACAGAAAGTTCATTTTTTTTGCAAATTATTTTGCATCGTAAATTCCGTAAACTTAAATTTAGAGCATCGCGCTGTTCTTCATGAATAGGTAAATGGAGCAGTGGTTTCCAACGTTCTTCATAGTTTCAACCTCAAATACCCATCTATAAATTAGCTTTCAAAATCTGCAGATTACCACTTTTTGAAGAAACGCAATTTCCCTTAACTCACGTTCGTATTTTTCTTAAAAGCTTCTTCAAGCACACAACATAGGGTTGATTGCCTTTTTTTAGTTTTGTTTTTCTACTAAATTAATCTAAAGCTTGTAAGTGGCATTTTCATAATTTGCAAGAATTCAATGCTTCCTGGTTTTTTTTTACGCCGGAACAGGCTATAAAAACAACATTATATTAACCTGGTGGAAAGTAAAAATTTTTTCTACGAATTTATTTTTGGTTTCCAAGTAAAGCTATATCCAATAGCCATGCCAATAAATAGAGTATAAAGAACGTTTTCGTTCTAAATAGTATTCCAAAAATGATTTATTGTTTTAATTTTTTAGGTGATAAACAGGAAGTAGCTTTGTTAGAATTTTCCAAAACCTAATCTAACGCCAATCTTTTTCTTGCAATAGCTTTGAAAAATTATGGGTGTCATTTCGTCAATAAACTTACGCCGTAGTAACCACAATTTAAAGGCTACAGGGGTTTTGCTCCCCAGCCTTAGTTCAACATAGAACCGTAAGAACTCTGCAAGTGGCCCCAGAAATGTTTTCCGCTACGCCATCACTTCACCATATTTAACATTACTAGCATTAATGGTAATGGTGGCGATTGCTAATTGCTGCGCCATAGTCAATGCATTTATGTTAAAATTAGATTTTGTCAGTGTCGGTTGATCAACGCCATTTCATGAACAAGGGGCAACTTCTAAATTGAATATCGATACGTTTTCTTTCACTTTTTGTTAGTAAGATGGTAGTTAGGCTCTGAGATATTTTGAGGTGCATGTCTTTTCTATCTAATGGTTGTAGTGCAATCCATAGTAACAATCCATGTGATATGGAAATGAATTGCAAAGTTTTTTTCGCTATAAATTGATCCCATGGGCACATATTCCCCCATTATTTGCGAGATGTCACGTTGCACATCCAAGTCGTCAAACAGGACCATCCCCAAATTATAATATTAGCTCGTCACGCAGGAATAGGCCTCTAAGACATTTGGATCTGTAGTGATAAATGCCGATTTTCTAATATTCAAAATCTAACTATATTTTTGAAAGGCCAAATACGGGCTTATAGCATAGCGCATAAGTTTGCCCCATAGGTCCGCCGATTGGGAGATCCCTGCTGTTACAACTTGTGTAGGAGCTCTTTTTACGTGATAACACCACCTCGGACATATGAAAGCCCATTGGGCATAGGGCGTTATCCTGGAATCAAAACATTGTGCCTACATTGGTCGCATGCTCTTAACTAGAATAGAAATCTGTATATCCCCAATTTGCACTGGCAATTGCATTTCATTTCTGCATGTAAAATAATACGATCTTTTATGGGTCTTTCCTTTTTTTGTAGGGTATCGCTATTTTAAATCAAAATTTCAAGCAATTCTGTTCGTAACCAAACGCCAAACCACGTTTTTTTACCGTCAGATATAAAATCATTCAAAGTAAATCTTGAAAAAAAAATATCAATCGTAAGTGTATATTCATCTAAAATAAACCCTATTGATAAATGCAAGCAGCACCAAAGATCTATCGCAGTATTTCCCTATTCTTGTTCCTATTGTGATAATATCATCTCTAAGTCAAAAAAACCACCAAACAGTATTTTTGAAATTGGAAATCAAAATCCATGGTACTGAATCCATGTTTTCTGCTAGGAATCCGTTCGTTTTTCAGGCATATGGACCAATTGTTAATTGATATTTAAATAAATTTCTGTGCTATCAATATATTATTTTCTATGAATAAAGCCTTCAATTCGCTATTTTTGCATCTCAATTTAACAGTTTATTATTATGAACGCGACAATCTAAATTTTTGAATTATTCTGAAGAAAAACATGCGCCAATTAACGGAATAGAACTTATGCATTGAGACTTTGGTAAGTGCTCAGTTTGGAAGCGGCAGGTTCGGTTTTTGACCAATAATATACGCTGAGGGTTATCCTTGAAAACGGTATTCATGTGGTTGTGAAGTTGGGATGTGGGAGCAAAGATAGCGATAGACGTGCAAGGAGTTATTCTGCTGCAGCTATTGCATGTCACCACATCTGGTTCGCAGGCGAATGCATCCGGTTTTTTTCAATCTTGTTTTTGCAGGTAGGAGAAAAAATTTAGGCTTTACTTACGCATGGTGGGCATTTGACTCAATGGTCTCCGGTATTTTCAGGAAGATTACATACAATCTGTGTTTTTACGGTGCTTGAAAGAAAGAAGACACAGGTTTTTTTATAATCTAGATGAATAAAATTGCAAGAACTGAGCGGATAGAGAAAAAACAAAAATGATTATTGGCTGGTGCTATATGCCTATTCAAGGGACATAGATTTTAAAGCGATTTAGAGCTATAAGCGATAGTTAGGCGCTTTATTGTTTAGGTGAATATTCGCATCCATGCAGGTTTTAATTGCGAGAATTTTAAAGACGATCCAATCCACATTGCCATTGTGTAACCAACGACACACATAAAACTTACGAGACAAAGAGGGGTTTAATCTTAATGGGTGAAGATTTTGATAATCGTTGTATTACCTTAAAAAATGGAAAACACTGCGTAAAATGTCTGCTTGTTAGATTGTAGCTGTTTTTTCCAGTAATCAAGGTGCCCTTTAGAACATATTATAGCGACAAAAGCTATCGCTTTTGCGAAGCCCTAACCGATGAGTATTGACCTAATTTTTAAACAAGTAAAAAGAATGCCGGATGCTATGGCAAGGCTTTTCTGAGAGACTATCAATCAAATCAGGGGGTAACGCAACCATATGTAAAATGGTTAATCTGTATTAAAGAAAAAAATATTAACGGTAAATTGGCCGAGAAGCTGTTTTGGGTAAAGCAGATATTACCGCAAATAAAAACATGGTTTTCCGTATTGAGATGATATAATCACCTTTTTATACAGTCAGGATTCGTTTTCGAGGAACGGCTGCAATTACCACTAGAGCTAAAAGAAGCTGATAAGGACGGTCATTGTAGACTTTATTGATGAGGTGCTTCAATCCCTAAGATGAAGCCTTAATGAGAAGGTAAAGAATAAGTAAAATGCTCTGATAGAGTGGCAGAGCGAGCTTTTTTCTTAATGCTTGCTAGATACATTTCAATAGATTACAAAATAAAAACCAGCAGCATTCTTTCACTAAGTCCTGCTGCGTTTTCGTTGGTTGACACATATAATTGAAAAAATATCTTTTTGTAATTATTTATTCTATCCTCTATTTCTTTTGAACTAGAACAGAACTATAAAAAAGGTAATAAACACCTAAGTAGCTATCGGCATATATAGATACCTTATTTTTTTCTTCAGTTGAGATGGTTGCTTAAAATAACTTTTTCTCTTAGGGATTTGAGCCATCGACCAACCACGCTGATAAGGAATGAAATACATACGCTAGGAATGTATACATAAGCTGCTATTGATGTGAAACTCAATAGTTAATCATCGTTAAATCAACCAATCAAAAATCTCATTATTGTCAACATCATAAAAACATGAGGCATCAATTTTATTCTCAATAGACGCCCAATAATTTTATAACTAGTCAAAAATTTAAGTATTCTTCTCAGTTTTAAATTTTTAGTAAATGTAATTTCGGCCATATCAGCGGTTCTTCTTCAAAAACGGATAATTGTATTTTCAATAGGACACTTCTCCTGTAAAACCCTTGTATTGCAGTCTGAATTGTCACAATTTTGAATAAAGGATTTTTACTTGTGAAATAATTACTAATATATAAAAACTGCGATGGCTCGACTAAAATCTATCATCTGTAAAAACAATAGTAATTCTTCAATATAGTCTTATGTGAACTTTGTTCGCTCTAGATTGCGAGCTGTATTTAAAAATAGGTAAGTCGCTATTCTCTTGATAATTAATTATGGAAATTTAAGTCGTGCTGTATCGTCTAACTTGCTATATCATCTGGCAAGCCTTGTTCTAGCTCAAAATTTAAATTTTAATTCAGAGACATACCAATTAATCAATTTTAATGAATTGCTTTTTCCATTGAATAGTTAATGGCGAGATCACAGAATAACTCTTTTTCGATGGATGCGTCCTAAAATCATGAACACAAAAACTTTTTAAATATGCCTGGGAAACCAAATTGTAGAATTGTTGTTTAGTGGTTTTTTTATTTGGTATACTAATGGCTAAACTAGGAATGTTCAAGACAACAATACAGTACACTAAGTATTGTTTAATCCTTAAGATCTCTGCACTGAAAACCTTAGACTTTTAAAGTTTTTTTGAGTTTATCCTACGCATAAAAATAGAACGCTTAAAAAACGTAAAACAGGAAATTTACTTAAAATAAAGCCCTTTTTCTCTCGTCTTATGAATTAAAGCGAGTAATCATTTTCTCGTTTCACGAACACCCAAAATATCTTTTAAGACACACGCTTCCATTTTCGATGCACTTACCGAAAGCGAAACAATGTCGATCATGTCCTTTTGGTTTAAACCAATGGAGATATAATAGCGATATTTTTTTTGGTTTATCTAAAAATGAATATCATTCGACCCATTTTTATTATCTCAGAGGTGATATGTGGAAATTTTTATAAATATGCTATCACGCACATATATTTTTGAGGTTTACTAAAAAGTGGTTGAGTGTTTTGTTATGTCTCGTGACTTTAAAACCACATCTTGATGTCCTGATTAGTTTTTATAGTGTTTTTGTCCATCTTCAGCTTCTAGTAAAACTGTAGGTTCACAATTTGTCACGATTTACGGCGTCTTTTCATCATATGGTTTAAGCAGTATCAAGGGGCATTTCATCAAGGGTGTGATTGTCTAAATTTTGGCGAGGTATTTATCTCATAGAAAATGAATCTGTCTACCATATATGGAAAGACAAGATCAACAATTTTCTACGCATAATGGGCGTATATAAGTACTAGCTAGCACCACCGCCACTCACCGATCTTCCGCAGGAATACTCAATGGAGATATTAGCGAAACCCTCTTTTTACCTTGTCGTGGGTCATATTATGCGATACATAGTATAGGTTTAGTTTATTATTTTATAAATTATACATTAGGAGTTGGATAGTGTTCTTCTAGCTATAACGCCGAGTAATTTCGTCAAAAATTTCTAGGTGAGAAATTGGAAACTTGCATAATATTAGATAGCCCTTCCAATTCTATTGTCAAACCTTATAGGTATCTTTAATTATTTAATCGTATTTTATTTTTAGGTTTTTTATTGTGTCGCTCATGCTTTTTACTTCGATTTAGTCGCGCCGATACTTAAAGAAGAGCATTTCTTTATAGAAAGGGCTTACTTTTTAAAATCAATTGGAATTCCGGTTCCCTCTGCAAATTATAAATTTTTATACCCTAAATCGGGTCATTCTTGCTAGAATCGGAGGTCCACGAGCTGTGGGAAGCTTGAATATATGTATCAACGGTCTTCATATCTTGTTAAGGCGTATAATCATTGTGGATGTAAGTCCTTATAATTTATTAGTCTCTAAATCGAACACTCAATAGACGCACCCTACCCACCGTTGAAAATGAATAATTCCATTTTGTGGAAAGACATTAATCGTTAAGTATCAGGCCCTATGCGCATCTATAGGAGGTATGCAACTCTTAATTGGCACTCTCACCCAACCTTGTTTTTGGCCGGCTTTTTGTTTCAACAAACCTATGGCAATAGAAATTCATTTTCGCAGTGTATAAATTTGATTACCCATATCTAATTGGCTGTTTACTGGTATTTGCTTGGTTGTACTTAACGCGAGTTGGCCCGTACACTTTAAAGCAAACCGAATTCCTGGAGGAAAACAAAGATAAAACGTCTTTTACTGAACTAGACCCATTAAAAAGGAAGAAAAATCGTTTTTTTTTAGTTTTTATATTGACCGCCTTATGTTGAATAACCAAGAATCTTTTTATTTATTCAAAAATTAAATTCCAGGTCATTGACGATCTGTCATTGCTATTACGGCAGGCAGTGCGTCCTCTTTGTTTTTGCCTCGAGTTAAAGAAAAACAAACCCTTTAATTATTTTGTCAGCATGCTCATAGAAAATCTTCCTTGGGGAATTATTCTTTTATTCGGTGGTGGCCATGGCGCTAGCAACAGGTTTTGGAAAACAACAGGTTTAAGCGGTTTTGCTCGCAATCAAATGGGACTATTAGAGGATTAATCTTTTTTTTTTCTTTATTAATTTTTAATAATAATAGCTGCAGTAAATTTTTTTACAGCAGAAGTAACCATTCAAATTTTAAGCGACTAACCGCGATGTTGATGCTAATTTTTTAGCTTCCTAATAGCATTAAACCTCATGTAAATCCCGTTTATATTAATGGTAGCTCACTACTGTTTGCAGCATCTTGGTGCTTTTTTATGCTTCCTGTAGCAACGCTCGCCAAGCGGTAGTATTTTGGTCTGGCTATTTAAAAAATTGGCCGATATGAATAACAAGCAGGGATTTTGGATGAATTAATACATTCTATAATTTTTCTAACCCTTTTTGGTGTATTTTGTCTTGCCCCGGCTACTTTGGGGATTTGGATAGTTCGCGTTTTTAATCAAACGCAAGGTTTTATAATGGCTTTCGCTAGGAGGCGAGTGTGTATTTACTGTAGTAAAATCAACAAGGCGCCTAAAGCCCGTGTAAAACAAGAATCCATTCTTCCGGTAAAAAGCTATCTTTTTATTATTTTCACGCAAGCCGCACACCCACAAATAGTCCCACCTACAATGCGCAGGCAATAAATTTTAGAATTTATGAGTAAGGTTTTCTGGAGTAATCGTGGCCAACGAAAACATGAAACGGCAGTTTAAAAACATTGACAATAAAAAATAACCAAGCTGCTGTACGCAATAAATTCATTTTAGGTAATCGCATTCGAATAGAAAAAAATGTTGGAAATGCGGCCAGCAAGGTTTTCAATTCATTGGTGGTAATCCAGCTAGGATCTATAGATACCAGCAAAAGCCCAATGCGTTGGGAACGTTTTTAGAGGCTACGTTGATGCCACCAAATACCTTCATCAATAACGCTCCAAGAATAATAAAAGACCATTCCGTATTTAAAGGTTTTCCTTCATCCCAGTCTTTCCTATACAACAAACAGATCCGATTTAAAACCGCCAAAAATGCATCCATGGTAAAAACCTAATAAGTATAATTCCCATATGGGCTGTCGTCGGTTGTTAATACATATTACTGCAAAAATCAATCGCGACAATTAATAAAGGAACAATTTAAACGTAAGATTCTTTAGCCTCGCGCAAGCTAGTGCCATACAGTGTTTTTAGCAAATGATAGATAGCAGCAATTCCTTTAACATTCCAGACTTTGAAATACCTTAAAAGTAAGACGCTGATAAAGGCCAAACCCATGAAGTTGTTGTATTGTGCAAGCTAATGCGTAGAACACCTGGAAAGTTTTTTTTTAAGGTTAATAAAGCAAAAGTATCGAACTGATTTAGAATTTTTTTAGGGATTCCGCCGACCGATTAGTTTTTTTTTTATTTTATGGCAAACTTTGTAAGGCCGCATAGCTTCGCTAAGAAAAGACAAAAAACAGAAATAGAGTAGAAAGGAATACCGCCTTTCTAAATATTTTAGGATGCTTGCCCCACTGCAAGGTGTACATCAAATTAAAGTAGAAATAGTTTAACTTTAAATAACGCAGTAGAAGAAGCTCAACAATGAAAGATCAGGGATTGTAGGCGGTTGATATTTTTTAGAGGAATACATTGTCTTAATGGATCCTAGTAAAACAACCAAGGTACTTGGGGCGCCGTATATGCTCTTTTTTACATGCGGATTGGCATGGCTATACCCGCTAACAGATTTAGTTTTTCCCCTTTTTTTTTATTTATTGTGGGGCACTTCTATCGCCCTTTGCGTAATCAAAACAAAACAACACAGCGGAATACCTATAAAAAAATTTACAGTCAGAAGTTAAACCTACAAAATAGGACTAGGACTTTTTTTCTTGGAGCCTTTACAATTACGTTTCCTTTTTTTAAAGAATTTTCAAAGTATTAGATTTCGGCTGAGTTTTACAGCGGGGATAGGGGTCGTTTTCTTTATCACATCCATACTATCAATTAATTTTAAGTGGAAAAACACTAATCTCAATCACCATTTTTTTATTTTGTAAGGCCTATTGGCTAGGCCATGAGTTTTATTCCCATGTGAAGGCGTAGGCATTACTTTTGAGAAGGGCTCCTAATAATATTAGCAAATTATATAGAATTTGAAAAGTTTTTAGGAAACCATATGTGGAAAAAAGACCAAATGATCGCAGAAGGGTTTTAAAGTACCATTGCCCTGCTGCTGGCAAGTTTGTATTTTAGGTTATTTTTACAGGTTTTAATTTTAAATTCAAAACAAGCAAAAAAGGCCACTATTTTAATGGGTATTGGTGGTTCAATTCACTGCTGATGTGCATTTATGGGATCTTTATTTTCCAAATTGAATAAAGCGCTATGGTCCAAGTAGTTTTGTTTCTAGTAACTGCAGGTTGGTCCTAATTTAATATTAGCCCTAATATTAAATTAATTGTAACAACATCAAAAAAATAAAATTTGGAACTGGGCCGTTTAGGTTGCAGGAGCAAAAGCCCATTGCTGTTGTTCTTTTATATGCAAGTTTATTAGCCAAGCTTATTTGGGACTTATAAAGGTGATGCTAGACGGACTTCAATCCATTCATGGCTAATTTATCACCATTTTATGTATAACGAGGGAATCTCTTTGCAAACCTCAATTCGCTTGCTCTATGCCCTATCGGTTACAAGTTTTTATTTAGGGATATGCTTATTTGGTTTGTAGCAGAAAGACAAATTTTTATTAAAGTGTAAAAGTTTTAATGACTACAGAAACAATATCTTTAAAAAAAACAAATGTTATGATGATAGCAATAAGGTACACTAAAGATTCTATAGCGGAAACGCAAGTGGTCAGTAATTTTCTTTGTAAAAGGCCTTATTAGAAGCCGGCGGGAAATTCGGGTTATAGAAAAAAATGAGACAGAACTGCAGGCGTTATTGCCTGGTTTTGTGGGCGGAAAACGCAAATCTACAATAAGGCTATCTGGTACAAGAAGGTTACAAGAGAAAGCAGAAAAATAGTAGCAAGACTGTTTATAGGTCAGAAAAAATAGTAATGTGTTTGCTATTTGCCAAATGCCCCATCGATATAATTTTGGAAATGCTAGACTCCACGTATGCAAATCATGTTTTACCTCGCGAAATTTCTACATAGTAATTGTTTTAGGTGCTTTATAGCCTTTTTAATTTTTAATTCTTTTATGACCTCTTGGGTGTCCTCATAGCGTCAATAATCCTATTCCCAAATTTTCTATCGGCTTTTTCATCTTCAGACGCCGCACTGAAAACCAAATTTAAGGTGAGGGGCGAAAACGTTCGCAATTCTTTATGACTTTCTAAAATTTAGTCTCTGCTTCTCCGATCTGCCTTATCATCTTTTTTATATAGGCTTTTGTTTCGGCCTACCAAAAAGAACACTAAAAACACCAACTTTTCCAATTTGTTTAGATGATTTAAAACTATATCCATGGCGCGATCAGCCCCCCAATGAGCAATGCCTGTATACAGCCCATCTTTCTTTGTTGTTGAGATTTTATACTCTTTTTGTAAAAAAGGAATGAATCCTTCACAATAAAATTTCGCATAATCAGGTGCTTTTGAGCCTCCTTCTTTAAAGTCAGCCCGAAATACTTGTTCATATTCTTGAATTCGGTTTTCATTGGCCTTCAATACCTTACATAACAAAGGGAAGAAATTTTTTATCGCTGTAAGCGGCAGTTAAAATTTTTTTTCTAAATCATATTTTGTGTGTTGTAATCTTGACCATCATTCATCAATAGTAGAGGAAACCTATGGCTTGCATGGGTATAACATAGAAGGGCAATAATCTAAAAGTACTTTTTTCTATGTAAGGAAGCCTGGAAAAAAATACTCCTTTAGGCACTGATTGTTAATCATTCAAAATTCATTCATTCTATTTTAATAAGTGTGGAGTTTTATTTTTAAGAAACATACACAATCTGTATTTTATGACTATTTATGAATTAAATGGCTTTTAGATTTATTAAAAATAAAATATTTTAGGCTATATTTAATAAAGCTAACTATGGCAAAACTAAATCAACGATCACTATTATTCAATATACCTAGGAAGATAATATTAATTTAGAAAATTTCGGGTCACTGGGGTTATCCTAATTTTTAATGTTTCCATCTTCAGGGGGGCAATATACACAAAATAACAGATTTGGCTTAATCTGCATCGGTACATGAAGTATGTAGACTAAGGGGCGTATTAAAGTTAATAATGTTGAATACTATTGATATGCTTTCGTTTTACGATGACCATTTGGATTCTGCAACAAAAAATACAGACAACTAGGTGAATTGTATATGCAAGTTTTTAAAAATGAATTAATACCCTCAGCATTCAGAAGGGAGTGTAATGTGCACAGAATTGCGGTTTGCGGGGGTAAGTTTTGGAGGATTTTCACGCCG
>Ga0163217_1058034_pt1 | contig 17268 bp, 20 predicted proteins | sample SynspAceP_FD_185933 | JGI IMG/M metagenome (GOLD analysis project Ga0163217, IMG submission 185933) | Saline lake microbial communities from Ace Lake in Antarctica - Synechococcus sp. Ace-P (PacBio error correction) | ecosystem: Environmental > Aquatic > Non-marine Saline and Alkaline > Saline ...
CAGAGAGAGATAACGTTCAACGTGCGTCAACGACATTGCAACGAAGATATCCGCCAGAATCGCCAGCTTCGACGCCTTTTTTTCGCCTGTGCCGCTGACCTGAACATTGCAATTCGCTTCGACCACCGACTTCGACGGTAAGGCATCACCCTCAAGCTACCGTAACATCCGACCCAGGTTGCGCCTGAAATCTGTTTTTCGGATGACCCTGCGGTGGTGCCCGAAGGTGAAACCGAAATCGGAAATGCGGCTCAAGGTGAGCCTGTATGATCCACCTCTGCCACGGTGAGGCTGTCGTATGTTATAAACCGCGGCCTGAAAACAGCCGATGACACCGCGCCAGCACGCCCGGGTTTCGTTTTCAACGCAGGAACCGGGCCAAGCGTGTCCCGTTCCAAAACATCCGAAAAGTTGGACGCAGTTTGGTAAAGGCTTGAAAGTGGCTGGTTGGCGCCTTTTTTGATCTTTAGGGCTGACATGACAACTTCCTTATAAGATGTTAATCAATGCCGGCGCGCGGCGCGCCGATTTTTGCTTGTGCCGTTCCGCGGCTAAGACCAAACCGATCCTTTGGCGTCGGATCCACAAACCCTCGTAACCGCACCCGCCACATCATGTCGTTGTGGCTTTAACCTGACGGGATCATTGGGAAAACAGTTTCGTGTTTCCCAGTCCAACCAGACAAAATCAAAAGAATAACGGGGCCATCGTAGTCAACATCTCCATATGGCATCGTCCAGATCAATCGGGGTCGGAACAAAATGATACCGCTGGGCCCCGAAAGCCCTCGAACAGCCTTTACAAGTCGGCAGGATCAGACCAGCTTTGGAAAACGCTCGCCATGCAGCAATTCCCTGCCACTGGCGTACCATACCCAGACGTTCATTGTTCAGGATGAACTGTTGACCGGACAGGCCGATGCATCGCGGGCCCATTTCTTGCATGTTCATCAGCCAACGCTTCGCCCGCGACGTTGATACCCAGCGCGTCCCGGGGTGGCCCATCCTCACACCGATTGAGGCAGAAAGCCGTAGCCCATTGTGCCAAAGCCCACCGGATGGCATACCAGGTTCGGTCTTCGAAATTCAGTATTGTGCCGCCCACACTGGTGCGGCCGAACTTGGTGTGATATAACGGTCGTGTCCTGGCCACGCCTCAAGCGCGAAGAGCGCGTATTGCGGTTTGATGATCTTGGCCTTTTGTTCACAACTCAAGGCAGTCACATTGCCGCCATTCCTCGACGTTCCACATTGGCAACCGCGTCGAGTTGGTTTGCGGCCGCGGAATTTACCAGACTCAGCAGGTCTTCCAGCACATGCCCACGTCACCAGACGAAGAATGTCGACGACGAGACTTGTTTGACGACAGACGGGTCATGTCAGTGCGCTTCTTGCGACTTTGGCTAACAGATCGCGACGCCGAATGCGTCCCGTCCAAAACGCGCGCCCGACGTTGATCATCAGACGCAGTCCGCGCAATCGCCATGTTGGCGCTGGTAAGACCGTTGCATCCCCACACCCCACCATTTTGTCGCCGACGCAGGATAGCTGCCAAAGGCCCATCAACGGAGAAGGGAGGAAAGCCCGTCGCCTCGACCAATTCGCGGCGCAGTTGCGATGCCGCCGGGGCCAGAGTTTGAGACGCCGCCGCCGGTAAAAAGACAGGGCGTTGCGGATTCGATGGCCCTACCAGTGCGTGAATCTCGGTCATGTCGCCTTGAGGGCGCTGATAAGGGCCGCAGGTCGACGGTGTTCTTGGGTGTATTGCCCGCGTGGCGAAGTGCACCATCCTTGGGAATTCGACAAGAACCGGACCGGGCGCCCGCTGTGGCCACGTGAATGCTCGTGCAGGACAGCGCCCAGTTTTTCGGTCTCTTTTCCACCAACCAATTGTGTTTGGTGCATGGGCGGTGAGCCACGTGTCGGCCCTCCCTGAAAGCCGCAGAGCCCGATCTAAAGGTCGGAACCTGACCCGTCAAACCACACAGCGGAATGGAAAATCGAGCAAGGCGTCCGGCAGACCAGTCACAGCGTTGGTGGCACCGGGGCCAGAGGCCACGACAGCACAACGCCGTTTCTCCCGGTCGAGCGCCAATAGCCTTCGGCGGCATCACCGCGCCCTGTTCGTCGCGCACCACACGTGTTACTGCTGTTGTTGGGAACACCTCGTCATAAATCGGTAGGAAAGCGCGCCGGTATAGCCAAATACGGTTCGAACACCCTGCATCAATCAGGGCTTGAACGATCATCTTCGCTCCGGTCATTTACGTTCATCTTGGTGCTGTCCCGTCAGGCGGTGGTTATTCAAAGGTGCGTTTGCCGCAAAAAAAAAGCCCCCGATTTGACGGGGCGCATGGGACGGTATGGTCGGTGCCGTAACGGCCCATGCGCGTGTTGTCTAGAAATGACCGACGATATCTGCTAATCGCTAATTCTGTCATAACGCCAAAGGCCCCCTCATGCGTGCGTGGACATTAGAGCGCGCAAAGGGGCGTCAATGCAAAATTTGATCTAAAAGTTCGCCTAGGGGCTTTTAAAATCTTTCATTTGTTGCGTGAAATCGTAAATTTTCTAATTTTGAAAAAATCGTAGCCGTTTAAACCGGTTTGGCGGCGCTAAAGCCGGACTCCGTCCCCTGCAGACACCCCATGTTGCCATCGCATAACGGTGTCAAGCGCCCGCAGTAAGACGAGATGCCGAGCTTGCGTTTGATGTTCTTGCGGTGTGTCCTCGACGGTACGCACGGAGATGTCCAAGGTCAACCGCGACTTCTTTGTGTGATTTGCCCCTGTGCCAGCTGCAGCAGATCGTCGCTCCGAACCGTCAGGGCAACGCGTTTGCGTCTTGGTTCAAGCGACCTTGCGCACCGGTGCACCGATAGCGACTGCCGGCCATCACCGTAATCGATCGCCAGCTGATCTTCGTCGGTGGGCACGTCTTGAGGATATAGCCCAAAGCAACCGTGGCCTCAGCGCCGAAGAGATATATTCGGTTTATCGTGCATGGACAGGTCACGGATGCGGGGTATCAGGTCGCGCTCCAGCAAAATTTAGTACCGCGCGAAAGTCCCGCCGATCCGGGCATGTTTGAGGTCCATCCACAGACACAGCAGTCCAGCTCGCGACGGCTATCAATGGCAGCTGCGCCGGTTGGGCAAAACAGCCAAACCACCTCAATACATCGCAACTTTCTGATCGACTGAATGCCTCGGCGACCATCGGGTGACGTCGAAATCATGAACCTATAATATGCTGCTGGGCGAGAGGCCTGAAGGGCATGAGGTTGCTTTCGCAGATGAAAGGATCATCGGGTCAGGGCACGGGCCGATCGGCGGCGGGCGCAGCAACAATGTCAAGCGTACGGGTGGCGGTGATCCTGGGCCGGCCTTGGCCGAGCTTGCAGCGTCAGCGTCCCGTCCCCAAGCGTTCAATTCCTTCTCGCATATTGCGCACCCAAGCCGCCCTGAAACAGAGCGCGTCCTTGGAATAGCCCAACCCGTCGTCAATATAGAAGCGCGCCCCCTGCGTGTCCCTCCGCAGGCGACAATAACTTCCGTGCGCGGCAGGCGTTTCGAATTGTCAGCGCCTCTTTGCAATCCGGTACAGTGCAATCTTACCTCGCGTCCAGACGGTTGCCGAAACACCACTGTGTGAAACTGGCATTTCACGCCTGTCCGGTGCAAACGTTCTACCAGAGTTTTCAGCGCCGGAACCAAGGCCCTAGATCAATCAAGAAGGCTGGGGACGTAGCTCACGGCCTGAATACGCGGAACTTCGCATGGCTCGCAAGCCTGTCGATCCCCTTGGCCAAAGCTCCTGCTGCGCGTGTCGCCCCGTCAAGCCTGCCCGGCGCGCATTGTCGAGCGCATAGCGCAACCCCACAAAGAATCTGGCTGATCCCGTCGTGCAGTTTCGCGCGCCCACACGCGCCGCGTTCTCTTCTGGGCATCCAGAATACCCGTGGGTGAGCTCTTGAGCTTGGCATCGCGCAAGCGGCGTTCGCGCAGGTTGACCAAGCATACCCGACCGAAGACCAGAAAAAAGCGCGTGACCGTGAATCGCGCCAATATAGAAGAAACGGCGAAGTCACGCCAGCCCAAAACGTCAAACGGCGGTGGCACCGCTGCGAGCCACGTCATCGAAATAATACAACCCGTGCCCAACAGCACACTGCCGAACTTGAAACGACGTCACAATAGGTATCATCGCGTGCGTCCAGCCGTCGAATCGGTTTAGGCCACATATAGGTGTGATACCCGCCGCCATGCGCGCGATGCGGATCAAGCTTCGTCCCACCGCACAGCAGTGCCCTGGCTGTCGTCTCGCCGTGCAAAGTTGCGGTTGATCCGCTCGGTTTGGCGCAGGCTGACGAGCGCGGTGCCGTGTAGTCGTAGACAAGAAGCCCTCTTCGCCCATAATCAATCGCTGACAGGATCTGCGCGACCGCGATTTGCCCCCCCTCATCGGGCGAGGCAGAGCCGTAGACAAAGAAAACCCGTTGCGTGCTTAGGTGACATAGTTGCGCAGCTCAACTTTTTTTGGCGTCGATTCATTTCTGTTCTAACGTCCGAGATTCGCGGTTCGCGACGCGCGGCCTTTAATGCCAACCACAAAGGCAATCGCCGTCACCGCCACACAAATGGAACGGCAGCCAATGAAGCGTCCAGCTTTTGGCAATAGGTGGGGCGATCAGGAATGACGGGCGGCGCAATCATGCTGAAATCGGGAAATCCTCGCGAATCAAAGTGCCTAGATGCAGCGAGCCATTCACACCGCTATGCGTGCGGGTGCCACAAGATAGCGGTCCTTCTGTCGTCTGCAGCATATTGGGCGTAAAACCTGCTGTCTACGCGTAGTTTGGTATTCATGTTCGGGCCATTGCGAAATGATGTCAACTTGAAATGACCCTCGCGCACATATAATGAAGCGCGGGCACCCCTCATATACTTCGGAGGAGTACCAACATGACCGTTCGTCATTTCTAAGACATCCGCGCTTGCGGTCCTGCCGCTGCCCAACCACATAGCCGCACCCGCTGTAATGCCCAAGGCAAACGACGCTGACCATGGTCAACCGCTTGCCCCGGGCTTGCGTGCTCGATGACGCTGCACCTATCTGAACAATATGGTTAACGAAAGTCCTGACGGCACGTTGACCATCGAAAAGAAAGCCCCCGGCGAGCTTGTCGCGCGTTCGAAGTCCCTTGATGCCGTATCCCCCGTCAGGCGGGATATGACCACGCGCCGAACAGTACTTATCGGCCAGCACCCCGGTCGGCGTATTCACCGCGTGCCTCGGTGCCACACCAGAGCTGACAAACTGGTACTGCACGGTGGCGCCAAGATCTGCAACAACCAGAATCGGTGAAAAGTCTCAACCATGAAGAGGTTCCTCGCCGGAACTCCGGTCGCAGTCCGGTGGCTGGTTTCGCCAAGGAAATCAACTCTGTGCCCGCAGACTTCAAATTGCTGAAATCCCCGCAATCCCGTCGGGCGCAAAGGTTCGTGGTAAACTGGGCGCCATCGGTCAGAACATCCCTGTGGTGAACTGATTCAGGCGCTGTCGCGGCGCGCTGGACGGCCTTGAAGTGGTGCCATTTGCGGACGAACGCGCGAGCTCCAGGAAAGTCGCCCAAAGATCTATACACAACCGCTGTTCCAAACGAGCCGGTTCGGGTCTGACAGCATCGGTCAACCTTGAGGTGTTCAACGACCTACCCTGCACAGCAAAAGAATCATCGAAAATGCATCGATGGCGACGACACACACAGGTCTGGCCCGAAACGCTGGCCAATAACGGTGCCGCATTGTCCGTTTGCAGCAGCAGGGTGTTAAAAACCATGCAGTTCCCCCACGATGTTTTGGGATCGTTCGGTGCCGCCTCCAAAGAGGTTATGGAGCGAGAACATGGAACGATACCCTGTTCCCCGCTGACATCCGACCAGCTTATCCCGCTGTCCGCATCGGCAAGAAATGGTTGTCCGAAATCCGATGCCTACTATGTCGAGCAAACGTCCAAGCGCGTTCTTGGCAAATGTAAGTCATCCCGTTGGGATGACAAATGGGGCTGCCTTGGGCGGCCCCGCATCGCGACTTGCATTCCCTGAAGACAGGCACGCAAAGGAGGATAATTTTCGCAGAACCAAGCCCGCCTGAAACCGGCGGCGAAGGGGGGGATTAATCAATGCAGAACGATGCAGTATGCGCAAGGATTTCCGCGCGGCGGAAGGGGCAAATCAAGCTGCTGGACAGTTCCAAGAGCGCAACCTATCAGCTTTGTTCTGGCAAACCTACTTGAGGCCTCTAATAATTTCTTCTTTGCAGCCTGCTGACCGTCCATGGTGCTAGACGCCTGTCCAATGCGAAGCGCTGAGGCGGTTTCATCTACTACGGGCCTGCGGCAGAGCTGTTCTTGGCCGCGATCGGCGCTGTGATTGGTCACGGCCAATAGGGATTGGAAGCGCAGCGTATGTGGGCCCTGCGCGGGTGGAAGTTTGCCAACGCGACGGCGTCTTTTGCGGCCCGGATGCTGATGTCGCACAGACAAATCGCTTTATGCAGCGCCATTTTTACTCGCCCTATATCTCTATCCGCTTTGGTATTCCGCTGCAATCGACATCAGCTGTTTGCCGAAAGATACTAAGCTTTCACGCCTGTCGTCGTCTTTGTGTCTTACACCTTTGTGCCAAGGCGGGCCAACTACGGTTTACCTGTTTCTATTGCCGGCCAAGTTTCCGCACCAAGCGCGTGATCGGACATGTCGGCGCGCTGTGCTCAATGACCCCATTCGCGATTGTCACGTGCTTTATGCTGGTCTCCTGGCGCCATCTGGTGGACACCGAACCGTCCGGCATCCGGAGCCGGCTTAGAGCTGTTGCTGCGCAAAGAGCGCTCTGTTGAAGTGAAGGTGGAAGACCACGGCTTTTTCGCCGAACGGGTTTTCAATGGCTACTTCCTGTTCAGATCCTGCTTTGCGCCTTCCTGCGTAATGGTGAATTTGCAGGGCAATATCAGGTTTTTTATCGTGCTTTGTTAAGTTTCGCGAAGGGCCTGAGAAGCGCAGATAAATTTCGACCGCGCATACGTTGGGCGCAGGGCGAAAGAAAGCCTATGCGGCAAACACATAAATCCAAGGGGCTCCCATGCTACACTTGGTCTCGACGGGTCGAAGTTGCCTGAATCATTGTTTTGCCTGCCTCTTGGCGGCCATTCCTGTCCGGCTTTCCGGTGGCCTTCTGCCAATCGGTGTGCTGTACAATTCTTTCGGGCATCATTGCCCGCGCTCGATAGTGGCGGGTTGATGGCATCAGGCGATTGACCAATCGCCAAGCGTATCGTGATCTGGGAACCTGCGTTCCCAAACGACCCGCCGGTGTCCAAGTTTCCGCTAAATCCGAATCTACCGCTCGTTGTGAATCGGTTTTCCCCCAGGTGGAATCCGCGCTGGATCGTAATGTAGCTTTATCGTGATACCGGATGAACGAAACTTTCTCGCGGCAGTCGATCGAGAACGCTTCTTTGCCGTCTGATGTCGTTCATGGGCATCCGCTCGAGCGTTCCAAGATTGCTAACGGACTGCTCACCACGATGGCCGCGGGTGTGCCCGTTTGCCTGGGCCCTTAGCCGTAATCGATCGTAGTTGTTGGGGCATTTCTTGCCGCTCGAACAGGATTGTTTGCGCACGTTGTGACGATTGGCCTGCTTGCCTGCCACGAATGTTGCGGAACGGATATCGCCCGAAAGCTTCAACCGGCGGTAAATCGCCGCGTCTGGTCCCCTGGTGCAAATTAATCCACCGTCCATTTGTAATTGTTCTGTTGGGCACATTGGCTGGTGACTTGACCAGCGGCGCAAGAAAGCACGGGCAAACCTCGCTGGATGTAACGATGCGTGACCGTATCTGGCGAGCCGCGGTCGTGTCCCTGATGGCACGCTGTTCAGGCGGCATGCGTCCGAGAATCATGCTGGCGGCTGCTTTATGCGCTCATCCTTTGTGTACGCGCGCTGAAAACCCTGAAAAAAGGCCTGCTGTCGCCAATGGGGGCGACCCAAATGCGAACCCATCACGGCGGGCGAAGGTTTACGTGTTCCTTGGTAATGCCGGCCTTGCGATCGCGGACGATTGTCCTGGGCAACCTTGTATGGGGGAAGCCAGTCGACAGTGGTTTCAAAGGCTTTAGCGACATCGGGAAAGCGCCAGCCCTGCCAACGAACGTCGGCGAAGCCTGTCCGAGGCCGCGATGATCGAACTGCACGGGCAGAGTGCATGGGATCAAGCGGTGAACGAACAAGCCGCCGATCGAAGCCGCGGTGTCATACAAAGGCCAGCGAAAGCTGACCGATGAGAAATGCCACTGGCCCAAAAGCAGGCCTAGACAAACGCTGATCGCCCTGCCTCCGATCGGGACCGTTGCGATCATCCTGACCCCCCTGCTGCCTTGGGCATGACGTCGGTCGCGGTGTGGCACCTTCGGCCGGACAAGCGCCCCATTGAACATCGCGCATTGGTCTGGTTCTTGCCGTGCTGGTGACATCCTGCTGATTGGCCCTGCAACGTCCATCGTGGATGTGGTCTGATGCGCTGCCGTCGTGGCTGTTTGATGTATGGTGTGGTCTAATGCGCCTGAAGCTTGCGGCAGGTAAACAGAAACTGATCCGCGTGGCTTTCCGCCGCTGGTCTTGATCGTTGCGGTGCTGGGCAATCCCTGGCGGTATCCACCAACCCGACGCTGCCGCGCCTTGGGGGCAGTGTGCCATCATGCTGCGCGGTAACGCAAGCTCAAGGAATATGGATCGGTCCACCCAAGTGTGACATCTGTCCACGCTGGCGATCCCTGATCAAGCATCCTTGTGGTGTGAACTTTGACCTGCGCAATCACCAAGAGGCGTTGAAGCGTCCGAAGGCTTGTTTGCCTTCTCGTGGCCTAGTGGCGCGTATCTATACGCGGTCCTTCGGTCCCTCGTTCCGTGCTGGATTCTCTATACCTCGGGCGTGCTTAGCCTCCGTGGTGCGCCGAGACGCCAAGGTGACCCTCGAGGTATTACCATCCTGATCGGGTCGCAGCGCAACCTTGTTGTGATCTCCTTGCGGTGACACTACCATCCAGACAGTGGCTGAAAAGCTTTGGCCCAACGAGCTACAGTCTTTTGATCGTGAGCTGTGCTGTGTGCTGCTTTGTGCTCGACCTTCTCGAGATCATCTACATCGTGAATCCCGATCGTCGGCCCGTGATCTATGGCGGCACCCTTTGATATCCGAATGGTGACGATTCATACGCGTGAACCTTGCAAACGTCGTTGCCTGACGCCCGCCCTTGGCTTTGCGCTGTTCTAACCACGCGGCCGTTTGCCCGGCGAGCGTGAACCACGTCCGGCCACACCGGGATCATTCCCCTTCGTCTTGACCGGTGGGGCCTGGCGCTGCTGTGGGAGTCCCCGATCGTGACAATTGTGCCGGATCTAATTTCCGGAACTAAACCGGGCAGCAAACGCGTTCTCTAAAACAAAGCACCCTCGGGGTGCTTTTTTCGTTTCATTGAGATGACAAGCGTTCAAAGCGCAGCGCAGTCGCGTTCAGCCTCTGACGGTCAGATTCGGGCAGCGCGATATTGCGACCTGCCTCGCAATTGGAACGGTGTTCAGCGGATGCTCAATCGGAGGAGAAATCACGGGTTACGCATCTTTTTGCCACGCGCCCCCAATAGACCCAAGTCCCGAGAACTTGGGCTTTATACCCCATCTTGGGGCTGCCGCACCCAATAGCCGTAGATTAAATCATGGCACCGCGCCGAGCGGCGCGATCTCAAATGACGAGATGAAGTAGGTGCCCGCAACTCCGTCACGGGCGTCCGGGCGTAGAAGGAAATAGAACCATGCTCAACCGCCATCCTCGAGCACGTCCGTCCAGGCACACAGCCGATCCAAATCAACGGGTTGCTGTCATGATATTCGATCAACACGGCTGCGATCGTGTTTCCCTCGATCATCGCGGCAAAATCCGAAACATCCATAAGCCGCCATGCCACCATCCGCAATGAAACGGCTGTCAAGATAGGTGCGAAACAGATCGGATGTTCTTTCTGTGGCCCATGGCGACGTGCCCGTCGCGCTATCCTGCGTTGCGGTTTGATCGTGCGCCTTTGGCCCTTGCTCGGCTGAAGTTCGGCCACGTTGATGCGCCGCGGGACATACAGGCTTGCGCAATCGGCGCAGGAACGGCCGGTACAGCACCATTCTGCGACCGCCGCGAACCCTTGCCCGAACAGACTGTTTGTTCAGCTTGGTCGCAGACCTTCGTCCTTGTAGGGCGGTGAACAGCTTAACCGGTCCATCCGACCTCAGAATAAGGCAGGGCTGCGGTGCAGGAACATAGACACGCGGTGCGATGGGGAGTGTAATGGCGCATGAAAAATCCGTTGTTGTTCCGCTGAAATCCTAACAACTGGACCAAAACCGGCGCCAAAGTACAAGTTTGGGTTCAGTTCACGGCTTTCGCAACGGACATCAGCGGACCGATGCCTAGGATCACATCCCGTCAGGCTTTGGTGGCGCGGGAGGTAGAACAAATGAAGGAGATCGAAATCACCTGCAACGTCATCATGGGCCAAACGCTACCTATAGCCGCCGTGTGCCAAAAAGGCGAAGCCAGATCAAGCGGTTCATCGCGTGCGGTGCGCAGTCCATGCCCGAACTAAGGCCGCATCCCCAATTGTGGCCGACCCGCTGGCAAGCGTCGAACACGTGTAGGTTATAAGCCCACGATTAGCATCAACAATCGGAATGGAGAAACAACCCGAAAAGGCAGTTGAACGGCACGATCAGCACGGCTGGCAAATCAGCAACCAGAAAAAGCATCACAACCCATCCCAGAAACCGTTTGGGTCCGGAAATACCGCTATAGGAATTCCGGCTGGTCGAATGATCAGGGTGGTGGGGGTCATCATGTCTCGTCCCTGCAAGAATGGTTGTCCCCCCCCAAAGGCGGAGGGCACGGTTGTCCTTCACGCAAGGCTCAGGCCTTTTTGCGCAATCGTCGTCATCGCGCGCGAACCGTTCGGCCATGAACGGTCGAACTCCGCCTTGTCGCTTGCGTCGCGCAGGGCCGGGTCATGAAAGGCTTGAAGTTGGTTTGTCTCTTCTTCAACGGGCAAGCGTAATCGGCCTAATAGGCGTCAAATGCGGGCGTTTCAGTAGGAACGCCCGGTGACAACGCCATGGGCGGCGGCACTTTGCTGCAGAGACATAGATTTAAACATGCCGTTTTGCTCCAGATCATATTAGGCAAGAACGGCGAGGCCAAAGCGGCCAGAATGCGATAAAGCCGACAACCATGGTCGGCGATCCATGGTACCTTTGCCCTTGTCCGTCAAGAAAATTACCTCGGCACGGCCAAGCCAACTGCGTTGTGCGGCGTACGAGGGTGCATAGCTCCTGTGTCAATCAAGTTCCCTTTCGGTCAGAGTGTGGTGGCCCTGAACGCTTGCGGCCGGTGGCGGTGGTGGTCAATGTAAATGCCCATTTCAACCATTACAGTAGATCGCATGTCTGGGCCGCTTGCAAGGGTTTAAGTGTAAATGTTTTTTTACATTATTTGGTTTTGGCCGCGTTTGTTTGGGCCTTAGCACTGTCCTTTCCGCCCATTGACGAAGCCCAGTTAACCAGCGAATGCTGGGCATATGAGAACACTTGCAGTCAGGATCACTCCCGTCCCCGCATTTTTACGGACCGATCAGGCGCAGGATGCAGCGCGCGCTGGTTTTCCTGAGTGCCGCCCGAGATCGCAGCCCTTGTTGCGGGGCAGGGTCGCACGGTCGCCTTACCTTTAGCGTTGAATTGCAAAAGGAAATCCGACTGGTGTCGCACGGCGTTCGAGCGATCCCGCTGTGGCAGTCATACATGTGGATCGACTTGCGCAGGCGATGTGGGCCCCCACGAGCCACGTGCAGAGCCAACCTGCGTCAGGGCAAGGCGACGCGGGCGTTTAATGACGGGGCTGGCCGATCCTGGCAAGGGCGCTTTGTGCTGTGAGAAGCGGTGACCGGTGCATTGACGGAATTTCGCCGATTGCCCGGCGACCTCATGGCCGCGCTGACGCAGGGCTGAGGCGCAGATCAACGCGGCAAACCTGCCCGCATGACCGAAGAGGAATGCCGAAACGCGGCGCGGGGGGATGGGTCGTGCTTGCCATGGGCAAGATGGGCCCGCACGCGAGCTGACTACTCCTGCTGACCATCGATCTGAATCTGCCTTTTGACGAGAGCCCGCTTTGAAAATCTGCGGTTGATTTCCACGACGCACTGCACCGTATAACATTTGTGCGCGCCACCGCGCGCCAGGGGGAGCGGAACGCTTCCACGATCTCACGGGCGAGGGGTATATGGTTGTTCGCACCGGACCTGCGTTGCGGCCCGATTCCGGTTTGTCACACCGTTCCTGCATGGCCGATGGAAGCCGTCCGAGAGATAGCTATGAAAGTCTGGCCGACGTGGGAACGCGCAGCTATATCAAGGCGCGACCGCGCGGCGGGGATCCTGGCGGCGGGGGAATCAGTTGCTGTCGGTCGCTGCGCCGCTTTTGTCTGGCCAAGCATCTGACTTGATGCCGCATACAGGATGCGCCAATGACAATGCGGCTGCCATTCGCGAACACAAAGGGCCTGGGGGCTAAGGTTTCACTGTCAGGGCCACAGAATATGAAGCTGGGGCGCGGCGGCAATCCGCCGGAGATCGAGGTTTCTTACCGGCACGAAGCCCGCCAGTGGATGTGCGGGTGGCGGCGACCCTGACCTTGCGGGTTGCGTCGTACCTGCGAAGGCATGGCTTTGTATTGGCCGAAAAGAATGGATTTGCCCGCAGAGCGCGCCGAAACCCTTGCGACCATTACCGTGCGCATCGCACCGTCGAGCATACGGGTACCAAAATTGGAAAAAAAAAAAAAAAAAAAAAAAATCGCACGGCGCAAACAACACACGCTGGCCACAGTCCGATGAAGGCTTTGAACCGTCTGGCCGCGGAATGAATGGCGATGGATCTGCCGCGCTGCGTCAAGCGAATCTTGAACGGCGGACTGAAGAGGTTCACCAATTATACCGAAGGGTTTTTGCGGGGGTCGACCCACAAAGCCCCTACACCGGCTGCCGCCCCGACGAACATGTCTTGCGTCCGGTCCGTTGTTGAATCGTTGGCTTTAGTTATCCGCTTTTGCGTAGCGCCGCGGGCTGAGTCTTGTGCAGAAGCTCAAGCCCCGGCCTGCTGGCCCGGCTGGCACGGCAGCCAAAGCGGAACGAAGGCGCTTTGGCCCTTTGACGGATTTTCTGGGAGGGCTGCCGCGGCGTGCAAGTTAATTCTCTTTGTTGAAGATCAACCCGCAAATCGTCCCTGATTAACTTTGTGGATCATCGGTCAGCGCGTCGTCCCGCCTTTGGCGGGTATCTGTCGCGCAATGCGTCAGTGTTCGATGCTTTGTAGATGCGGCGGGCGATTTCTGTCTGTTCTTTAGCGATTTGCCCGGTGAGATTGGGTTGCTCGAGAGCCTGTACAGAAGCGTTGGAGGCCGAGGAGGACTATGGAGGCCGCGGGCTTGATAGCCTGCCGTCGATGGGCCAAAGGAATGGCACTTCGGGATTCGGGTTGCATGCGACCTGCGCGGGGTTGCGGTGAGCGCGGGCGAGCGCGGCGGACAATGATCGATGCTCGCGCGGCATGGTGCGCGGGCCTAATGGCCGCGTGGTGGATGCGACAGGGGTTGGTCCGGCGTCATGTTGTGCGCGGCGAGCGGGCGGACGGGCGGCTTGTATTGGTGGGCATGGGTCGCTTGGTGGCGCGCCGCCTGACCGCGGCCTCTGATCTTGGATATGATTGTCGTGCTACGAATGTCGCGCCGATGTCGAAAGGCTCTGACGAAAAGCGGCCGCGTTGCCTCGCGCTGTATTACGGCCACGCCCCTGACCCAAAGCCGATTGATTGCACTGCGATGACCGCCCCGATGGCCCAAGGCAAGCTTTACGAAGTGACATGCGTTTGCGCCCCTCCGGCAACGCAGGTCCGGTGCGACAAGCTCCTCGCCAGCTTTGGAAAGCTACCAATGGTGGCGAAGCTTGGTGTGGGAGCATCTTGCGCTGACGCGAGCCGAATGTGTGGCCGGCCCGATGACCTGATGCAGGAGGTGTCGGGGCACTGTGTTAACAGGGTGCTCGCACGGCCGCGCGCCGACCGCGCCGATACCTTGCACGAGTCGCGGCCATGCGCGCGCGTCTTCCGCTGCAAGGCTGCGGGCGGCATTTGGACGCAAAAACGGGCCGGGCGCTTGCAGGATATCGAGCTATTGGCGCAAGCGGTGCGTTGCTCGCAGGGACAACGGCGCGCGACTATCGCCAGCGCAATTGCGCAGCGAACATGCAAAATATCGTCCGTGCCCGATGCACAGGCAGAGGTGTTGCGCAACGTGTATCGCACGTGCCTGGGCTTTTGGCCAGCGCGCGAGCCGCGTTGCCTGTCACCGTCGGTTCTGCGACGAGGATTCCTCTGGGGCAGGCGGGCTTGCGGTTCTGTGTCCGCACGCTGAGGTCCGAGACAACGAATAGAACCTGCAAACGACCTAGTTTTGACCCGGAGCTATGCGCAGGCCGCGGCGATCATTTGGCGAAGCATTGGCCCGATTACGTGTGATAAGGCCGGACAGGGGACAGCTCATGACCAAAGGTGATCTGAACGACCCTAACGGGTTGATCTAGAAGTCCTACCGCATAACCGGGGATCACGCCGCCGGAGTTTGCGCGGTCGATCTTCTGGATTGGCGTCTGAGCCTGCCTGACTGGAGTTCAGACACAAAACGCGTTACGTGCGTTGCTGGATCAGGTCGACGCAGAAAATCTGGACACCCGATGACCGACGTAATGCAGAGGGGTTGATCGGTATGGCCACCCCGCGACGGCGTGGGGGATGGAAAACACGCTCCCCGAAGCTAGAAAACATTAACAAATAAGACGCAAACGTGCCGAAATACCCAAATGTTTGGCCCGAGGTTCATGAACATTCTGCGCCCCATTCCCGCCTTAATTGGTGAGTCATTACATATATCAAACGTGGCACCGCCTTATTCTACCGGCAGCTTTTGGGAGGGGATATGAAACATCAAAACCTGTTGATCGCTTGGTCCGCGCCGCGCGCGTGTTCCTGGTTTGTCAACGCGGCGATAGTGCCAGCCGAAATGCGATGTATGATGACATCCTCGTCCGCGTATGTCTTTTGGCTGGATAACCTTAAGTTCTTACCTAAAGCCCGATACGCTGGTTTGGATTGCCGGTTCATGATCCAGCAAACCAACCGTCTTTTTACGCCAATCATCTTCTGTGTAGCCCAGTAGAGACAAGCCTCTTGCAATCGCGGACATCATCTTGGCATGACGCAAGCAAATACGCGATCACCGCGATCAGGTTTCCGGCATCTCGAGGCCGCAAATCAACAGGGTGCCGTCTATCCGCGATCGGGACCAGTTCCAGCAAACACTTGAGGTGGAGGTCCTGCGCTTTCATAATCCCGTCCCTCAAAGTGGTCTGGCGCGACGGACGTGCCATCGGCCCGAAATTCATTCTGACCCGTGGGTGGAATGCGCGGAAATGGCAAGGCGCTGGCCCGAGCCCCCGTCCAGGTCCGGTCGAACCTGAACAGTTTTTGCCCCGCCCATTTGCCGAAGCGCAAGCAGACAACACTCGGTGCGTCCACGATCTTGCCGCGCGATTAGAAACAACAGCTGTCCTAGCAGCCGGGCCAGCTACAAACGTACGAAACTTGCCGCTTATTAAAGGCGGTATCGGCGAACTTCTGCCCGCTTTCCCAACCGTGGTGGAACCGACTAATGGGGGCGGTATGAACAAACGCCCTTTCCCCTCGCCGCTCGACCGACCCTTCGAATTTGGCCTGGTTGGTGCGCCTGCTGCCCAAGGGCCAAATGCCCGCGGCCATCCGGCACGGGTTTCCCGTGGGTTTATGCCAAGTGTAAATGTGGTCACGCGACGACGCACCAATGAGCGGTGACCGCCCGGCAGCCCGCGCTGCTGAAGATAAGCGCCCGTCAGGTGATGGGGTGGTCGAGGTGAACCCGACCTCCAAGATGTTCTGCCGGATTTGGACCTAGAATTCCGAAGTGCGGTGGTGAAAGCCAAAGCTGGTTCCGAGGCTCAATATTAAACGTCGCCCGTACAGTTGCGTGACCAAAGGTGTATGACGCCGCCGTTTGCCGTTTGATCCCGCCGAAGCCGACGGTCTTCCCCGGCTGTCCGGATCCGATCGGCTTGGCGATACGGCTGTTATTCAAGGCGAAGTGTCGCTTGGCCGACGTCCCATGATCGCGCGCTGTACCGCGGCGCTGGTCGCAACAATCCGCGCGTGCGCCACGTGTTGAAAAACGCATCGGGCCGGACGCGCGAGCCTTGACGGGTTTGGACGACGTTAGCGTGTGCTGGCACGCGTACGCCGCCCGGGCGCGGCGTGCCGTGCCGATGAACGGCCGTCGAACTTATATGGCAGAACTTTACAGGCGGCCAGAAAACCGGAATGTTTTAGCGAAATCAACGCCGCCAACCCAACGGCTTTTGCGGCCAACCTGTCCAAGGCAAACGCTGTGGCTGGATGTGGTTTTGCACATGTCGGCGGGTTTCTCTCTGGCAGCGCTGGCAAAGTGGAAGCATTCCCCTGCGGTTGCGTGATGGGTGCTGCTCCTGGCCGCTGGTAAAACTTTGCCCAGCAGTGGTGCCCTGGAATGCCCGATGGGCGTATGGACCGTTTCGCAACGCGGGCAAGGGGGATGCGTTTGATAGTTTCTGACCGCCCTGCGGTGCCGAGGGTGAAGAAATTGGATGTTCGGGATCTGTGAGCCTCGCCCGGCAATTTGCCTCCCGGAAAGCCTGCGCTCGAGGCAGGGTTGCGTGCTTATGAAGTGTTGTCCCGTTGTGGCAAGCGCAGCTGGTCGCAGAGAATGGTGTGGATGGCTTGTGGTTCGTGTTCGCACGCCGTTCGATCTGATCGCAAGTTTTCCGGCACTTCATCCGATGCGCGGCAATGTGGTCCCGCGCAGTGACGCGAGCGGTCGCTGCTTGGCCAACACCGGTTTCGCCGGTCCTGGACCACCCAGTTGCCACCAACTTGCCGAAACGGGAATTACCTAAAGTCCACTGTTCTTGCCGTCTGTCGTGACGCTGCCATCCTGATCGACGCCCTGCTCCGCCTCTATCCCCACCGCATGCGTGGAGATGGTGAGTGGGTGCTGCGCGGT
>Ga0163217_1028291_pt1 | contig 17264 bp, 10 predicted proteins | sample SynspAceP_FD_185933 | JGI IMG/M metagenome (GOLD analysis project Ga0163217, IMG submission 185933) | Saline lake microbial communities from Ace Lake in Antarctica - Synechococcus sp. Ace-P (PacBio error correction) | ecosystem: Environmental > Aquatic > Non-marine Saline and Alkaline > Saline ...
CGGAACGGTGACCGGGGGGGCCCACCACAGGAAGGGGAGAAAATAAGTGAGTAATTTCTTACACATCCTATAAGAGAATACTGCCATTATATATGAAAAAGAGAAGCGCCCGCACAAAAATGGGCCAAGCCCCTTTAAAAAAAGTAAATTTTGGGCCGCTTCCCGCGTGGTCGTTCGAGGATCTCGCTCGTAGTAATGGAAGAAAGAGGTTAATCCTTGTTTTCTTTCGTGGCGAAGAATACGGATTTTGGATAAAAATTTTAGTTTGAGGCGTTAAGCCTTGAAACGCCACTAGTTTGCATTTTCGTGCGGAAACCTCACAGTTGGACGCATGGTGTGGAAGGCCCAAGATGCTCGAGAAGCTAATGTAAACCTCGCGTAGAGGACTGTTAATTTTATCCTGCGGAGCAGAAACGGTGGGATACAATAATATTGTGTTGTCCCATTCGAAGACCGATGGTGGCTGGTAATGGATGCCAGACATCTTTCGTGGCATCGCTCGTTAATGAGGGGTTGAACTGGAAACGCTGATCTGCAGATCTGATTATCTGATGAAGAAGCGGTTTAACCTGATTTTTTTTTTGTGCACCTGGTTTTTTCTACAAAAGGTAAGAAATTACTGATGTTGTCGGGACTGGTGTTTGTGGAATGGAATTGGTGAAAGACTCAAAAATATCTCAATTAAATGGTACTCTAGAAACTTAATATCGGTTCTTGTCAAGTGTTTCACGCTGTATATTAAAGTTGCCATTAAACTTTAGCCAGTCATGCCAACGTTGTAATGGAACGCTTGGGAGATCAAGGCTTTTGCATTTCCATTGTTTAGCCGTTAATGAAATTTTTTCATCTTAATTTTGAAAAAAACGCAAATATCAGTTGATGGGCAGCAATGTTTGTGAGATTCGTGGAAAAAAACTTGCCGATATTCCATCCTGAAAAGTTGGTTGGTTAAGGGGAAGTAACAAAAGACGATCTACCAGCCTAGAAGCTCAATGTTGTGTTTGTACAAGCTGGGTTATGTAAATGAAGATCGGTTTTGTTGTTGATGTCGAAGTTTAGGTGGCAGAAGCGCAAGTGGTTGTATAAAACATTAGGACGAATAGATGTTGCAAGGGTACTCGCTGGTGTGCTGGTGCAACAAATTACCGTGATGTGTCGTTATGCATTGAATGCTTAAAGCTATGCATCAAGGTATAACTTTGTCAATTTAGGGTTAAGGGATGTGATATGCGCTGTAAAGGTACTGTGGGTTGTTGATGGAATCTGGTTTTTAGGCGGTCGCGGTTTGAAATTTCGAAGCAGATCCTCGCTTAATCGGTGAGTTGGAGCTGCTAACGACGGAGATGGGAAGCAATAGATAAAATAGTTCAGTCTTTATTCTCCTGATGTTTGACTAAATGGATTTATGAGATGCCTGTATTGGATGGTATCGCTGCTGTACGTTAATTATAATGAAGCCTTAAGCCTGACACCAAGTGCTATGGTCTCTTCAAATTAACCATGAGGGTGGCGAAAGTTACACTAGATTGCTTTAATGAGGCTGGGGTGTCTGTTGACCTTGTTATGCCGAAGAATATTCGAGGATATCTCTCGTGATTCAGCGGTGTTAACGAGCATTGGGTTGACGCGTGTATTGGCGGTCTTTGCGAGAACGCGTTTAGGCGGGTAAGCTAAGAAAGCCAGTTGAAAGCTCTTGCCCTCCAAACGAGAAGCGCCTAAGCCAATTGTGACTGAGCGTGGGTAATCAATCCCTCGTGCTAGATAAAACGAGTTAGTCTTATTGCTTATCCGGAAACTCGTCTACTGGTGTGTGCTGCGAGCGCCTTTCAGGCCGTGTAAATTGAGTAAATTGTGCCACTAAAGACTTTGCGGCGCCCTCGTGGTTATAGTTGCATTGCCTTGCTGCTATTACGGGGGCGTTTATGCTGAGTCGGTTAAACAAACATCGTGTCAGATTACGGTTATAAGAAGCTGGAAAGATGAGACCGTCCTGCAATGACTGTGGCGAAGTCCGTGGAGGCCAAAGCAAATGAATGATTGACCCTTCGAAACGGTGGTTGTCCGTATTACTTGAATGGTGATCCAGGATGAGGCTGTAATTACCAAGCATCTGGTCGAGTGTGATCATACTACTTGGTTCTGCAATCGAAATGCCTATCCTGGTACAATCTTGTCTTTGTGATGACTGGAATGACGTGATGCATCGTGAAGGTGCTCCGAATGCTGAAGAGGTTCTAGGGTTCAAGGGGTTGTGGATTTCAAAAAGTGGAAGAATCTGTGTCATTTATGGTATGCCGATGGCATAGAAAAGCGAAAATTTAGCGTGATGAAAAGTTATCGATTTAGAGCATATTTGGTTGAAGGCGCAATTGCACGCGAGGTCAACTAAGTGGATTTTGTAACTTAGCGGGCCTTTTAATTGCGTTTAGTTCAGTATTTCTCTTGCAAACTGGGTTAGGAAGGAGGTGAATCATCCTTACTTCTTAAACTTACCTTTACTGTCAATTATTGTTATTCGCTGGAAGTATCGGCGCCTCGTTGTAATTCAAAGCAGTATTCAAGAGGCGGTACGGGCTCTTTGTTTTGATCAGTGGAAGTCCTCTTCCCTCCTATTTATGATTTCAACTGCTGCTCGGGGCGACATTAAATAACCTGCCCATAAGGCCAAAGGCCTTCTCTTACTTTGCTTTAGACTCTGACATTGAAGCATTAAATAGTCGTTCTTTCTAGCCGGAGGCTGGATTGCAAATGGCCATTGATGGACAGAACCGAGACTACTTGAAGCTGATCGCTACATGACGACGCTGTCCGGATTTTATGATAAACGATGAAAAGGTGTCTTTATAGAGTCTATCGGTTGTAGCTACGCCCCTACTTTTTAGGTGATTATGGGGTCCGTGCTTGGGCTAATCCAAGCGATGGCGAAATTTAGACAGTCCAGAAGTTGGGGCATTGGGTATTGCCCTGTTGCTTTTGTTTCCTACTCCTGTTATGGTCAGGGCTTTGCAAATTTGGTCCATCTTTTCCAATTAGTAAAAAATTAACAGGCTAACGTAGAAAGGAATTGCTATTACACAATTACTCATTGATTGGTATTTTTGTGGTATTGCCATTGTAAACAACCCTTATGGGCTAGAGTTAGAGCTTAATACGCTATCGAGGATGCTCCTCTCGTGTCAATCAACAGGCGGTCGTGTGCCTAAACTAAGGTTTGCCACTTCAAGGTGGCCCAGGGTCGAGACCGTTGGATATGTTCTTACGGCTGATTTTTTATTACTGTATTTTCGCCTTGTTTTGTTTGCTCCTCTATTCTTGTCGTTGAAAAATGCTGGAGATGAAGCCAGCGTTTTGAAAAAGCCAACGCTTTCATGGCGTTTTCGATGCCGTACAAAAATCTTATTAAGCCTATCAAATATTGGCGAACACTATTGTTGGTGAGCCCGATAAGATTATAGAAGTGGTTGAAGACAAAACCTATTCCGGCCCCCCCCCCCCACGATTGAAGAAAAGCAAATTCCTCTGCTGTTTAACGATTTATTAGAGTGCCAAGTTGTAGAAAATCAAAATTTTCAGGACTTGCATGCAAACGGGTCAGATATCGTATTAGCAGAGTCGGCTCATTTGGGGTAAGTTTGGAGTTAAAGTTCAGGTTTATTTATTGTTGGTCAAGGTGAGTGACGATTTATACAAAATGAAGCCGGTATCGCTGCTGATCCTAGTCGCTAATATTCTTTAAGTGCACGCATCAGTGATTAATTGGGTTGAGGGTAATACCTGATGATAGTTTACCTGTTAACTGCAGTCGTTTGGTTTCGAATTGGCAATTGTCGTCCAGCTTACGTTCCTTACTTCTGTAGTGGATGAGTGTGGTTTATCAGAGGGTTGATCGCGAAAATGATTGCACCCTGGGCATTGTTCTAGTGAGCAGACGCCAAAAGTTGCAAGAAAGATAAGAATGACTATGCTCGCTACAGCAAAAATAGACGTGGTAAGGTCATACGAATTAGCTAAGCGTGAGGCTGACAAATCTCTATGATTACTTGTTTAATATAACGGTGTTACCTGTATATGAATTGCAAAAAATTCGTGCAAAATGAACAGCATTAGGATTATCAGGGGACTCAGAGTTGCAGCATTGGGGGCAGTGGCGAATGCCAGAAAGGCGGCGTTGGCGCAAAACGACCACATGTGGTTTCGCTTAGCGCGGGATTGTGGCTGATGCTGTAATGGCGGGTATTGAATGATTTGAGTCTGGTGACCCTCAAATGGTCATTACCAGATTAATTCGGGTTTTGACCCAGACTCGATAGAAAAAAGCGCTTTATAACCTTTTTCAAGTGACCGGGAAAGATATCTAAAGATTTACCTGCTGTCTTTATCTTGGGGGAAAAGGTCACCGCAAAGTTTGTCTTTGTTGCCTGCATGCTACGGCCCTGTGCTACTTTGGAGGTCATGCTGCAAGCTCAAGGTGGCATGGGGTTGGTTAATTTATCAAAACGCTGGCTATTTATGGATGATTACGATATGTATTAATCGACCAGTCCGTCCGGTGCTTCGCGTATTGCTGATTAAATGCCTTAGCGGCTTGGTTCAGCAAGCTGATTAATACCCGTACAAACAGAGTTTTGCTTATTAAAGGTTGGAGAAGAATGTTCGAACACCACTTAACCTATGATAAATCGGTGCAAAGAAAACGCCCTGTAACCATTTTTGATTAGTCACCTACATTGTTTGATTCGACCGCACTCAGGCAACATCCAATAAATCAGATTACGCAGCTTAAAAGATACTTATGAAAGTTGGTGATGGCCATTCTGTAATACCGCGGTGGATTAACAAAAATTAAGAGCCTAGTAACAGCAGGTAATCGCTCCTTCGGCACTGGGATCCGAAATCGCTCGAGGGTAAAGCTTACACAAGTTCCTGAGGATTCTTTGCTGAAACCCAGCCGCGTGATAGTAAAATAGTTTATGAAAGAATACATAAGATAAAGAGCAGTGCTTTAAATAGGAACCGTCAAATGGCGGTTCAACCGTTATCTGATGACTTTGATTACATAGATAGCGACTACAGAAAAGCCTGTTGAAGGGTGCTCGGGATAGCAGAAGTCAGTTGCATTCTGTTGTTGTCCACATCTGATTCCGATATTGAGCGAAGATGAACTGTCTTCTCTAGAGTGCGTGCCTTTAAAAGATTTGCAGATGCATGTCTACGCAACACCGAGACTTGCCCAGCGATTGCACGAAGAAACCAAATTTGTCAAGCCCAGAGCCGAGCCAGAGCCAGAGCCAGAGCCAGAGCTCAGAGCCAGAGCCCAGAGCCAGAGCCAGAAGCCAGAGCCCAGAGCCAGTTTACAAAAGATGTTCTAAAACAGACCCTTTGCATGGGCGGAGCATGGCCGATTGAATGATTACTTTTTCATGTAGGCGGTCTGAAAATGGCGGTGCCATTGTGAGTTAGGCCGGAATTTCAAAGTGGAAAAGACAAGTTATACGCTCGAGATTTTTGTCAGCCGGATTGGGTGTATGGGGTGGGCTAATGTGGGGATTGTAATCTTCGACATGTCGATACTGCTTTGTGGGTGATTGCCTAATCAATTATGATGGCGGAGTTAAGAAGAAAAGTTAAATTTGTTTATTGCCAGCTGGATCGTCTGATTGGTGTGTTGCATGTGATGCATGTGCAGAGGCAATCACTTTTAGAGCCGTCACAAGTAAAATGCGAAGCGATAGAAGCAAACGCCCTTGGTGGCTGGCCACAGTATATTGATCATGATGTGTGGCCATACTTGGACGTTACCAGGGTTTATAGAATTGTTGCGATGGACGCCAAAAAATGGGTTAAGAACAACACTAAAATATTGATGATCATTTTTTGATCCTTTGGAGAATGTTGTAATGGGCGACTAGCATAGCGTAAAGACTGCAAAACAGTCAGAAGATCCCAATGTGCAGTGGGTAACTTTTTCGCTTAGGAAGGAGAGAGAGTCTAGGCGTAAAATGTTATTGGCCAAGTAAAAGAGGTTTGCGTTATGCTGAAATAGGCGCCAGTTCCTAGGGGCGCACTTATATTTTGTATTAGGTAATCAATTCATGGTTGCGCCGGAAGAACCGGCGGGTTGTTGACGGGTCAATAGATCCTTGCCATTAGCGGGCAGCGTGATTTGAAATTACTTAGTGGATGAATCACAGGATGCGGGACGCGTATCATGATCTGGAAGTGGGAAAGGTCAGGTTATTGAATCCTGGTCGATGCGTGTCTGAAGTGGTAATTAATCTGAAGCAGTCTGAAATTTGAAGCATCACCAAAGTGTAATGGATGAATCCCTCTAAGCATTTAAATCCACGAGGGTTTGTGGCATAAAAATGATATTTTATTGATCTGTCGATCTTGATAAGCTTGTATCAAAGATGATTGGTCCCTAAGTAGGATCAATGTAAGTACGACACACAGTTGAATGATCGATCTCAATGGTTATTTAAAGCCTTCTTCTGAATGGCTCAATTGTGATCTGTGATTGCGTGTTTGTCGTTGGGCCTTATCGATCATCAAAAAAGTCTAAAAGCAAACGAAGCTCACACGCAGAAGCGAGTTGAATCAAAAAAAACAAGTTCAAGTACCTGCCTCAAGGCTCAATTCGGGATGCGGGCGGCGCTTAGTCGCTATTGAGAAAAAAAGCTAAACTTGCTGTTGAGAAGCAATCCTGAAAATTTTGTCAAAAGAAAGTAGTGTGGTCATACAATCGCGCTATGGAACTTTTGGGATGGGGGCTACTGATTAGATGAATCGGTTTCTAAATGCGGCCTCATCCGAGCAGGAAGCAGAACTGAATTAGCCTATTAAAACAAGAGTCTCACAAAAATTCAGATTACCGATTGATGTTCTTGATTATGTGCGGAAAGCGATCGAATTTCCAGCGAACCGCCAGTATAAAGATTCTGGGATTTCTTCTCCCTAATTCCAAGGGTGCTGACAAATTTCAACCAACTCAGGCTTTGGTGCAATACCAAAATTCGTTTTCTCTTGCGACTTCCATTAATTTTTTCTGCAAAGCAAGCCACTGCCTTTGGCTGTAACTGTTGTGCCGTGTGTAATCGACTTATGCGCTATCGGCTTTTGCATTATCGGTTCTCACGTCGATTAAAGATTGAGTTTTGATAAATCACTTCTTTTCGTTCCTCTGTCTAGCTTTGATGAAAAGTGTCCCCAGCCTTTCCAACTTCCCATGTTCCCTTTATCCTTTAATTGTTTTTTTAGTGAGGGTAAAGTTTCATTTGGTAAATCTGTAACGTTTCAGGTCCTCGCCGCCAAAAGATCAAATGCCTACTTTATTGGCTTGAATGCTTGCTCTTCGGCATCAAACCTTCCGTTGTCTTCGAAATCAAACTTCATTTTACTAGCCCAGCGCCCTTCCGTTTCGGATATCTTTTGTTGCTTGAATCTTGGTTAATTTGCGATCGAGTTAAATGATGAGTTTTGGCCGCCTTTTAAGTAGAAGCTCTATGTGCAAAGGATAAGTTGAGGTGAGCCTATTTTGGCGCTGGAGTCTGTCATTGTTCTACCGCTGATTCGTCGAAATAATACGCTCACATAGCATTAGCTATTTGTTCTGTAGGAATACTTGTTGCCATGCAGCATTTCCGAGATCGTAATACGCCCAGTCTTTCATGTGTGTCTTTTAATCGTTTCCAGAATTGAGTTTCAAGTCGAAGCAGGCTAGCTGCGTTTTATTGTTTGTTTAGTTAGTGACTCAAGAAAACAAAACCGCTGGTTTGAATAGCTTGTTCGATCGTTTCTGGGAAGCGGTTAATGGTGGCTAAGTTTAGTAAATTTGCCACCAAGTTGTTTGAGTGCTTGTTGTGTTTGGGGTGGCCAGAGTTTGAGGCGAATGTCTTCATTTAGCGTCTGTAATGCCTTAACGAGCTGAGACAGTATCATTAAATGACGTTGCTTGAAGGCTTTGTTTTAATACGCATCTAGTTAGGCGGTCGTTGTTCGTGCCTCAAATGGCTTTGGCGGTAACGCTTGTAAGATTGTTTATTTCAATCGACAAGGGACTCGATGACATCGGCTTTTTTGTAGTGCTGTCCTGGCTAAATAATAGGGAACTCGTCTCTACCGTCGGTTACGGTGACCGAACTGACTCTTACTCAGTATATTGTTTGTTGGGGCGTATCTGTTTTTGTGTGTTGTTTTGCGGTGGTAGTTGACGAACCCTGAGTATTTGCCGTTTGAGTTTTGAGGCGAATTAGTTAACTTGAGTATGTTTCTGTGGGGGACAAAGGTGGTTGTTTTGAGTGGGATACTGGCTGAGAGTTAATGGTCTGGGCGCTTGGGTAATTGTGGAAGTCGGTGTTTGAATACAAACGGTTTAAATTTCGACTCTAGATGCCAATCATTATTTTGTTCTATTGGTTTGTTTGAGGAGATAGTGGGTTTCGATTCCATTGGGGGTCGAGACTGACGGTGTGTCAGTACTGATAAATGTTCGGTTGCGCCGTCAAGCTTGCTTGGGTTTTGACTTTTTATTTAAGAGGCCATTGTTTATGTCGTTTAAATCGCTAATAGGTGTGCCGGTGTTGAATCAAAGTGAATGGTTCTGGAGGCTTGAAGCATGCAAAGCAGTTGAAACAGGCTACTTGAAATAAGGTGGTCCTTCGACTGCCATTGAAAATTTGATTAAGCTTAAATTTTCCTATGAGTTTGATTTCGCTGCTCAGCTTAGCGAGTGTACTGCATTTGCCTAGATGTTGACATTGCGCTGACATTTACTTTGCTTGCCTGATGGATGGTCACACCATAGATTGGGATGTAGAGATCAATTAGCACTGCCTATTGGTTCGTTATTTCAGAGAGAGATTCCTCATATTAATGAAGCCGAGACTTTGTTTACCAAATAATGTGATGTTGAATCCTTTATAATCGGGCCGACTGGATAAATCACTTTTGCAGCTCTTATGTTTCTTAACAATATCAGACCTTTGGCATTTGAACGTACGAAAGAGACCTGTGGTAAAAGGCTTTCTTTTTAGGTTCATTCGAGTGTGACGTGCTTTTCCGGTGCTTGGGTGAGAACGGTGGCGGCAGTAAAGTTTTTGTTAAAAGTGATAGCAGGTGTGATTACCCCGTTAGAAGAGGGCACCAATACACAATCGGGAAGAGACGTGACACAAGAAATCGCAGTTTTGTTGCAGAAAATACGCCCTTTATATTGGCCATTTTCGCCGTGTGAAAGCGTCTTTTTAAACCGTTGAGGAGAACTTCGATGGTAATGTCCAAAGCTGTCTGTCAAGCGAGTTAGAAGTGGTACGTTAACACATTTTAGGTTTGCTGTCTTTCCTCGATTCACCAGTGCAAACCTAATCTGCAGGGCAAGGTTTAAGGCCGTGGCGGTTGGGCTCGTTTATGGTGAGCAGAAAAAGTCACTTTGGCTGCTTGAGAACCCTTTGCTCTTTGGATGACAAAGGCATTGTCATATTAGAAGATCATATTCGGACAGCAAAGTCTCTTTAGGTGTTTGGTCGTCTAACAACACATCAAATTCTTTGCGCTGCTATTTTCTCGTGATGTTGTTTTGTCCGCTATGACTTATACCGTCTTTTTGAAATCTGATAACTTTTAAAGTGTTGGTTGGCGTCGAAAACAAGACGTGGTAACGCGGGTTGTTTTTTTATTTTGTGGTGGCATTTGTTTCCCTTGGTGTAAATTTCGTCACCTGAGTTCCTTGTCTTCCTGCATCAGGTGGCATTAATTTTGGTGGTGCCGGCCGTGTTGGCTATTTTGATGGCAATAGAAGGAGCTTTAAAGAGGATATCTTTGATGGCTCCCTTGGAGCAATTGGTGTCAGTGGTTTGTCTTTGGCCATTGTGAGTGTGTACTGCAAAGTCGTGGTCGTGTTTATGGCAGTGTGGTTATACCGTACTGCTGGTATTGCCGTTATGAAGCGAAATTGGCTGTCGTTTACCAAGTCTGCCTCTTCCGGGTTTGAATCATGACTATTGCTTGTGAACCCCCCTGTTTAATTTTTTATTGGTAATTAATTGGCGTCGCTTTTAAACCGCATCATTAAACAAATGCCATGTTGGGTGATTTGTGTTTGAGTTCTGCCGTTTTTATTTCCCCCATCTTATTTGCCAGAGTCAGCTTGTTTCAAGCGGCTTCAAAGTGGGGCTGCGCTTATTCCTGGTTGTTGGCTTATGTTTGCTGGCGATGTCTTTGTTGCTTTAGTGTTTCGCCTTTTATGACGGCGATTTGCGATAAAAGCCGAGTGTTATACTGACTGTGCCTGGGGTGTGGTTCCAGTAAATTGGCGTTCGGGCCCAAATATAATTTTTTATTTGTTGGTCTAAACTGTTGGGCGGTTACCTGTTTTTTGTTTAGGTTTTTGTTCTTGCTGTTGGTTGGCTCCTGGGGGCGTTGCTTTTGCTCCGGCTATTATGCAGCAAGGTAAAACAGTTTCCTCCGTATTATTTAATATCATGTGCCTGTGGCGATGTTGGCCTCAGTCTTGTTATTTCGCCTTGGCGTTGCGGGCTTTTGTTTATCTTGTTGGCAAAATGAACAAATAGCCCGCCTATTTTTTATTAAATCGATGGAGCCTCTTGTGCGGTGATGGCCATATGCGTTTGGTTTCCTGGTGCCTATTCGAGCAGGAAACCCTACTTGGGCACTTGGGCCTGGATGATGGGGACGCTAGGTTGACGTCCTGTGTTGGTAACTGGTTCTTTATGTGGTAATGATAGGGAATTATTGCACTGCAAAATGCCTTTAGATGAAGTAGTGTAGGCTTAACAAAGCCAACGGCTGTCCGTTAGTGTGGTTTGGGACTGATTGAATTGCCGATTACAAGTAATTGCGGTTGGTTGGTGTGAATATCGTTGCATCGGGGGCAACCTTTACTTTGGATGGAAAAAACCGGCGATGCCAGCAGCAATGTGGATACCGTTTGTTAATCTGTGTGTGGGCTTTAATTGTTTTGTGGCGAGTTTGGGTTCTGTGGCGAATGCCAAAGTCTGAAGATAATGCATGAGGCGTGAACACCGATCTAGTTGGGGTGAAGCAAGAGGTAATGTAACAACAATGGCTTTTGAATACGTTTTCGATTTAAGCGAATGGGAAGGCTGGTTTCTAGTGTGGGTCTACTTATGGGTTTAGTATATTTGCCTTAATAGCGCTGACGTGAATACCTTGGCTAAAACGTCCCCGCAAGATAGCGAGACAACGCTTGTTAAACGCTAATTTGAGGAGTCAAACGCCCAATGAACCCCAGCTAAGAAAAAAACGCCTGTTTGGTTAAACATGGTGATGCGCAATTATCCTTGAGTGCTGCGACCGGATTGGTGATGAACGCCTAACAGCAAAAATATCAATTTATTTATTCACCTTCCCAGAATTGCTACAGGTAAAAAAGCGCCTCAAAAATAATCGAGAGTATTCGAGCCGGTGGCATGGTTGGTGAAAGGCAGCGTAAAGCGTCAATTCAAAACGCTTTTAACGTGTCGTTTGACCGTAACGGATTTCCAACATAAGGTCACCATTACAATCAAGGCATCTTAACCTGACTTGTTTAGAAGAAGGCCCAGGGAATTGTGGCGCAAGGAAGCTTAAAAACAACGAAGGCGTTTTTCAGGCTAATCAAAGTGCTGGCTAAACACGATGAAAATTACATGCGCCGAAGTGTCAGAAGCGCTGAAAGCGCAACAAAATGCAACGCAAACAAAAGACCAGTAACCGAAGCAATGCTATTTATTAGTTTGGCTTTTTAAATGCTCCCGAAATTGGTCAGTTTTCACTGATATCTATCACTGTTTTGCTTGACATTGGCGTTGTTCCACTGATTGGGTAATGACTAACAATCGCCTCTTAATTGGAAACGGGCTCGCCCGCTACCTCATTATGCTTATTTTTGGTGGCGGATTAGTTCGTCATTGGAGTGTGTCCTTTATTACTGTGACTTCTCTGTTTTATACTTAGTCAAAAACTCCAAAGCCAGTTACCTATCTGGTATAAATCAGCGCGGTGTGGGTGGTCACGAAGGCCTCATATTGCTCTGGGTGCAATCTTATCAGGGTGTGTGCTGCCGTTTGCTTTTAAAAATACGAACGTTACCTGAAGACGTGTGGCATCCGTTGTTTTAGGCGGTATTAGGGGTTGTGAGTTCAGGGTTTTCGCTGTCCTTTTCTACTTTTACCTCTTCACCTTTTGCCTCGTTATTACCTTGATGTAACCGTCGATGGCGGCGACTTGAATCGCTCTTGCAAATTTTGTCTATTGTTCATCCGCCAGTATTGGTATACTGGGTTATGGTTGATTCTCCTGTTGGCTTTTGCCTTTTTTGCGTGGCAGCATTGATACGGGCAAACTTGAACTCTGCTCTTGGGCTCAAGTTGGGCTAGGCCTTGACAGCGGCGTCTTGGGCGTTTTTTTGACGCTGGGTATCACTCTTAGAGGAAGTTGGTCGGGCTTAATTATGAAGTTTGGGCTGGGGCGGTGGTGGTTCTGGGAACCCTTGTTGAGAATGCCCTCGTTTATCCTTGCTTGCGGAACCGCTTTATTGCATTCGTTAGCAGTGACAGAGAAGCGAGTGTTTAAAAAAGCTGGACTGGTATTGTGGCTATTTTCACCTTTCCTTTTTGTTGGCGCATTTTAGTTCGCTCTGTGTGCTGACGTCGGTGCATTCCTTTTTGCGGCCAGATCCAACCACGCGGGTAAATTTTAATTTTTTTTTTGGTTTTAAAAAAAAAAAAAACCCCTTGGGTGGTGGTTGTCGCGGCAGTTTACCCTTTTGTATGCCCCCCTTTTAAATTTTCCCCCCCCGGTTTGCGCTAGGTTGAAATACACCGATCTCCTTTTGGCTACACCTTGGGCGGAAGTTCGTGGTTGTTTGTTGACAATTTCTATTAACCGTAATTTAAGCTTACTGTTTTAATTGTCACTTTAAATAATCCTTTAAATTTTTGAATGCCTTGGGACTGGTAAAATTTCGGTTGGCGCGCCTTATTTTAAATAGCGTATTTACGCCCATTGCGTTGTTGCTCTCATTGTTTGCATGTGCTGTTGGGCCTTTGTCTAAGTGGCATAATACGGCACCACTCAGTGTGTTTTTATTCCTTGTCCTACATCCGTGATTTTGGTTTTCGGCGCTAATTTCTGCCGCCTGGTTTAATTGGGTTAATGATTTTTGGACTTTTTTTGGCTTGGATAGTTTCACTGTTGTTTTTTTTGGTGGTTTGTTTGTCTTTTGCTGATTGGTCGACAAATATGCGCTGCACAAAAGGGTATCATACCGCGGCACGTCAGTTGCCGAGAAACTATTGACGGAATGTTACTTGGCCCATCTTGGGGTATGGGTGTCAGTTTAGTCGGGATTGTGCTGGTTAGCATCAACAGTCAAGATCTATGTTGCGTTTGTCGCCTGTGAAAGTAATCGATAGGCGGGTTAATGAAAATTTAGGATTGATCGATTAGAGCAGTTAAGAGGCCCTAATTATGTAGCAGATAGAGCGCATTTTTCAGCATATAAAGCTGGCGACCGTGGCGGTGCTTTACCCCTGAAAAACGCTATTTTACGACACGACAACAAAGTGATGACTGAGGCTGCATTAGAACGCGGGTTTTACACGAGGATCTTGTATATTTCTCTGGGGTGAACATTGGATGGTTCCGCGTGGGGGTGAGGAATTTAACGTTAGAGTCCTTCGTCCCGCTGGATATGGTTAAGGTGGTTAATGATATGGTGGGCCGGATTGTAGCTGCGCTGATAAACGTTATCGAAAGACGAGCAAGTAATAGAGGATTGCGTAAAATACTGCTTTTTATACCATGTGTGTTCTTTTTTTAGTCTTGTGGTGCCATTTTTATCTGCAATTGGGAAACACCAATATATGTCCCTTCGCTAGTAGGAAAAAGTCCTGCCTTTACTTTAGTGTCGCTAGAACAGATCAAGCTTGTTACGGCAAGAGTGCCAAGAAATTGCCTTAATTTGATTACTTCTGGGGACCCTGGTGTCGGCCTTGTCATTTAGAGCATTCTTTTTTGGTCGATACTTGCGGATGAAGGGTTATCATTATTGGTATTAATTACAAAAGATAAAAAAATCTAGCGCGAGCAAGTTGGCGCAAAAAGGTAACCCTTATGTCCAAGAGGATGAAAATGGACCACTTGTGTGATATGGGTGTGACCGGGGGCGCCAGAAAACGTTTGTTGTGGATACGTTCTGGATGATGTGTATATGCGTCACCAAGGATGTGATTAAATGCTCAAAATTGGCCGTCAATAAAGCCATTTGAAATGATGATTTTAGATGTTTTTATTATTTATAACTTTTGGTTTACTTCTACCTAGTTAATGGCTGAGGAGTTTGATGTCATTGTAGTTCGTCGTTGAATCAAACTCGTTTATCAAAGTTTGTCGGAGAACTGCGTTTGCCTAAAGTGCAGAACCAGAAACATTGGCGGATTCAGGTTTCAGGTATTGCGGTGGATTGCGTGAGCAGTCACCATGAATTGAGCAAGTAAAACGGAGTCACCGGAAATTTTTGATTAATGGTTGCTGTTATGGAAGAAGTTTGTGTTGTACTCGTCCCACCGCATTCATCGGCGACATTTTTTACTCTGGTAAAAGATGGCCCCTTTATCTTTCTTCGTCTGGCTTACTGGTTTTGCTTTTGTGGGAGGCGAAACCGTAAGAGCCGTGGGTATCGTCAGAAATGGCTATTTAAAGTGATGGTGCAATGCTACGCTGAGTTACTCTTGTTTCTTTATGGTTCGTGCTAAAGCGTCTTCGTTCCCTCAAGAAACTGGATTGCAGGCCTTGTAAAGTGCGTCGAACAGAAAATAGCCTGAAGAACTGAAAAAGCGGCGCCTAACGTCTCCAATGAGTCGGTCAGCTTTGGCAGATGTGATCATGAAAGTGAGCAGCCACAGCATCGAATAGAAATCACATTCTTCATATCGACCCCCTTGCTCGTGGTTATGCTGGTGTTGGGGGGCTGTACTGGGTTGGGGAGGTGGAGCCTTATCAACCGGATGGTAATGCCTAAAGAGTGATTTTTTACACAAGAATTGCAAACCCAAGATCTTTACCCTAAAAAATAAGCACTTCCTTCATACGTGCCGCACGTTTTATGGAAGGTTGAAAATTGGTATTATGAAGCGACCGATGACGTAAGGCAGGCAATACAATGAGGCGGCCGCTTTCGAACAAGCGGCTTGAGCAATGCAAGAGAAGCGGATGGTAGAGTGAATTTTATGGTGAATAAACGCCCCAAGCGATTTTTATGCGAATGGCAATCAATAGTTCCGTAAAAATCAAAAAACGTCGATGCCATTCTTGAACAAGCGCCAACCGAAAAGCCATGCGCTGCTAAAAGGGGTTGCAGAATTTGAACCAAAAACTACAGGCGCCGTCTTAGCGTGGCCAAGAGCCATCCGCTATATTCTAACTCTGGCCGAACGTAATCGCGTTATATCGCCATTACACAAAAGGCTCGTGACGTCGGTGCGATAGATTAAAGACAGTTGCCCCTAAATCATTACTCATCCAGTTGCCAAATAAAGTTGAATGGGAATACAACGTAACCTTCACTGGCTAAAAGACGATATTTGCTGGTGTAACGCGTTAGCAAAAGGGCAAAAAATGCCGGGGCAATCCAAAGAGGTGTTTCCAGAGATTTAAGCAACTATTTTTATTAACCAATTTATAGACGCGTTATGCCCACGTAACGCAGCGCAAATCGACAAAAGTCCGAATATTCGTCGTGAATGTCGAAATATTAATGACAATGATCTTACAAAAGTCGAAATAATCGGTATAAAGCGTGGTTCCTACTTTAACAAATACCTACAAAAGAGATTTTCGTAAATCAAACGGTGGCCTTTGTAATTGAATCCTAGGCCGCTCGTTTGATAATACAAGTCAACTTAAATTGATGCTATTCGGAATGTATAATGGGAATTTAGCTGCGTGAATGGCTAATCTTTGCATTGGGTCGTCATTATTGTCGTTTTCTCTAGATGATTTCGTTCGATAATAAAAAAGGGAACAAGAATAGTCCAATCAAGAAGAATACCTCGTGAATTTTGAATGGCAGATGATCTCTAGTCAGCAAGGTGCCGCAACAGGTATCGGTAAGGGTCTCAAAAGAGAGATCGAAATCATCACATATCCTATGTGAATGCCGTTTGAGAATCGCTAAGAAAACGCAAAAATCACACTTTGACGATGTTTCCACATAAAGTGGATTCTGGTCCTGAGCTTGATCGGGTGAAGAAATGCATCTTGATGAATCTGGCTTCTTGGTCCCTGAAGAGATGTGGCGATTCGGCGGTGTCCCGAGCAAATATTCAGATGAATGTTTTATGAGCAAGATAGCTGGACCTAGACTTCGTCCATCGATACTGAACAATATAGATTTCATCGGTGATGAAATTACGACGCAGTTATTCGGAAGTCGACATTGATCAAGTAAACACCACATGGATGTCGAAGATATGGATGAAATGACATTCAATAAGAACCACCAGCGTTGCTGAAATGAAGAAGTGATTGGTTATTAATATTTTTGCCCCAGAAGGACAGACTTCTCAGGCATGGAACTGTTCAACTCATTCTGAAGTTGCGGGATGCGTTATGGCGAAATGACAATTTTTCCCATCGTCATGAGACGATTTGACCGTGGAAGATGCAATTTAAGCATGGCAAATCCGATTGAACCGGGTACGTTTGATTTAGACTCCATGGGGGAAAGTGATTGTCCTGGTGTGAAGTTTTTTAATGGGATGCCAGGGCCTAAAAATAGCATGAAAGCATTTGATTTTATTCTTGAAACAGCCAGACCTTATTCCGTTCTAGGTGGAGAGCTACGTGGACGAACGTCGAAACGGGCCGAGATGATGATCAAACCATCGCTCATTGTCCGTCAGCCGAATACGTGACTTTGAGCGCCGCCGTTGATTTGCGTAATCAACAGTAAGAATGAATCAGGCCCAAGGGCCTTGATTGTTTTAGACACAAGTTGAAGAAATATCGCGTCCGATTAAACTATGGAAACCAAGAAGACAAACATAGACGCAATCAGCAAATTGCCTTGCCTGATTCAGCAGCTTAATTATGATTACAGTTATGCCTAAATCATATGTAAGAAGAATGCCCAATTCGTTTCAGAATGCCGTGTAGGACTGGTGACTTGACCGCCCAGCTTCAAGACATAGAAAACCGAGCAACCCTGAGTGGGTTCAACATGAGTCTCCGACACAGAAGCGCGT
>Ga0163217_1112319_pt1 | contig 17264 bp, 22 predicted proteins | sample SynspAceP_FD_185933 | JGI IMG/M metagenome (GOLD analysis project Ga0163217, IMG submission 185933) | Saline lake microbial communities from Ace Lake in Antarctica - Synechococcus sp. Ace-P (PacBio error correction) | ecosystem: Environmental > Aquatic > Non-marine Saline and Alkaline > Saline ...
GCAGAAAAAGAGGAGAAAAAATCCCCCCATGGTTCCCCCCGTTCCCCACACCGAAACAAGGCCTGGCCCCCGGCGGCCTTCCCCAGGGAGCATTGGCAAGCGGCCTCCGCCCCTCCGTGCCCGAAGCGATCCTCCAACCGCTTGGGCCTTCAACCCCGAAGAGTGAACGCAGTCCCATCCGCCAGGGCGGATGCCAAAACAAGAACGTGCCCTCAACGGTGGCCCGACGAACTCCGGAAATGTCGACCCTAATCGGATGGGCTCGCGCCGTCCTGGGTCGAACTGCAGTCGATCCTCTCGAACACTCCAGCCCAATACGTTGTTTCCAGCCTCGCCACCCCCGATGCTGCTGGTTCCGCGAACGACCTCTACGTGAGGCCACGTCAACAGAGTCCCTGTCCCGCGATTGACGGGCACCGGAGTGGGAAGAACGACGCTCTGCGAATCGCCCTGCGAAACTTGGTGCGTTGACATTTCCCCGGTTGGCCCGCTGTTGCCACGGGAGTTCCACGTGACCGCCAAGGACATCGTTCCCAGCCGGGACGCAAAAGCCCGGCCGAGACGTGCTCGAGAAAAGCGTGCAAAACGCCCCCAGCTTAACGTGTGAGCTCCAGGGCTGCACCGCACCGGGACACGGCGGGGTCTGCGAACGCCCAAGAGGTCAACGCGGATTCTCCTGGTGATCGCCTTCCCAAAACCGGCGCCTCTTCGTGGCCAAGAGCCCTGGCGAGCAATCGACCGTGCTCGGCATTTCGGTGAGCGATTAACATTCCGGTCCACCCCAAGGCCCCCGTGCTGCGTGCGGTGAGCCCGAAAGGAACAACTGAGCTTCAAGCCCTGTTGGCGCGTTGCCTGGAGTAAAGGATGAAATCAGAAAAAACTGGCCGCTACCCAAAACGAACAAGACAGGCTGGCCCACGAAAAACCGAGATCGTTGTTTCCAATCGGTGTTTGCGGAGCCCCGGACCGTAGCACCGCCACGGCCCTCTGGGCGTCTTCATCGGTCGTTGCGATTGCTGCTCAGCGGTCCCCGGCTCTCCCGCCACGCGGTGGGGCGGCCGCAGGGCAGCCAGGCCGCTTCCAGCTGGCCTGACCATCGGCAACCCCAGCTGCGGACGGTCAGCACCACCAACCGAGTGCTCCACCAGTGCCTGCAGCCAGGCGCCCAAATCGAGAGGACGTTCTGAGCTGCGGTCCCACGGCAGTGCGGGCAACTGGCGCGGGAGTCGCTCCGGGGCCATCCGCCACAAAGCAGGTGAATGCACGGCCGCAGCCGCCGCGTTGCCAAAAGCTGCCCTTAAAAGGCAATAAAGCTCCGACGCCTCGCGCAGGGCCACCTCACGCAAGATGTTCTCACGGGAAGCACTCCACATCGAGCCCCTCGCGACGAATCTGGAATCACGGCAATGAGGTCAAGGCGATCAGACCCCATCTTCAGAAGAGGTTTGCGATTTGTAACCGCGTGGCGTACCAACGACAGGATCCACGGTCACGCTCGTTTCAGCCTGATGGGTTCCCCGCCCCCATCCACCGAGACCCTTAACATCAGCCGAACGGATCGATCCATCGATCGTCACCTGAACGCTTGCGTTGCGTGCAACTGTTTGTTTCGCCGGATCACCCCCATGGACTGCCCTGGATCGGGTGCACACAGTCGTGATCAAACGACCGGGCCGCTTACTGGCCGTGCTACCTCATGCACACCCTCTGGCGCCGCCTGGGCCGGCTCCTATGGCTTTTAACGAGCTCGCGATTTTCGACACCCCCCGATCATTCTCACCCGATATGTGGCGCCAGGGCAATGTCGTCCAGCCCTTCATGGCCCGCCTGGCGTGACTGGAAGCTGGACGGCTGGAGGTCCCGGTGAACCGCGGGTTGACCCCGGTTTTCGGAGTTTTCGAAGGCGTCGCGCAGCACACAATTGTCCTTCACGTCTGCTGTCCTTGCTCGCCATCTGGCACTGGACCTATGGATCTGGAATCTGCAAGACCCCCGCAAACTGGTAACCGGCGCTCGATCTTCCCAAGACTCGGCATTCACCTGCTGCTGCAGTACTTGCGCCTTCGGCTTTCGGCGCCTTTCCACCTAACCGGTCTTTGGTCCGGATGTGGGGTCACCGATCCAGCGGACTCAATGGGCCACATCGAGCGGTGCAACCGCCTGGGCAGAGGTTCAACCTCTTCATCCCAGGCGAGAATTGTGGCCCACCCACATTGCGAGCGGCGATCGTTGCATCAATACGCCGGCATTTTCACATCACCACCCGTCCACACGAGCGCTTACAAAGCCCTGCGATGCACATCGAAACGTGCTGGCCATGCCACGCCGCCGTGTTTTTTGCCGGCCTTCCATCGTGGCGAACGATGTGGTATGGCTCAGGCGGCACTCCTTGAAGTTGTTCGACGCCACTCGCTATCAGTGGATCAGGCTAACTCAAGACAGAAATCACACTCGTCGTGTGGCCCCACGCACCTCGAGACGTTCCCTCCAAGAAAAGGCCTAAATGCCGCGATTCCTGAGAACCGCCTCTTGACTAACGTCCGGCAACAGGCCTGCCCAAGGGAGGCCTGTTCCGTTCGGCCTCCCATGGTCAATGGTGACGGCCTGCCCACGGCTTGATCGCCCATATAAGCTTCACCGATCAGGAAGAACGTGAACTGAAGTGAGGCTTTGCCGAACTCTTCCGAGAACTTCCCGGTGTGCGGGAAGACAGCCAGGGCATCGTCAGGGCCGACACCCCTTCCGACGCTCCGAGGCCAAGTAATCCTTCGAAGCAGACCCGGCGTTACGCCACGGTCTAATAGGCGAGCCCTCAATGGTCAGGTCTTCACCGACCCGCCGCGGTCCAATGCGATTGGCCCCAAGGCGCAACTGGTAGCTTCGAATTCCGATCGCCCACCTACAACTCCGATGCTACCATTCCCAGTTCACCTCCGGCTGGTTCACGTTCGCCACGCCACCTTTGCCTGGCCTTCTTCTTCGACACATCTGGCACCGGGGCCCCGCACCTTTTACCGGATGTTTGCCGGCATCGACCACGACTCGGTGAGCAGATTGATTCGGTCTCTTCCAGAAGCTGGGCGCAAAACCACACGCCGGACGGCCCAGAAGCCGCCACACCTTCGCGGCGCACGATCAGCTGATCCCTCACTCCGGAGCAATCCAGAATGAAAGCCTTGCTACATCCTCATTCCTGACTTGGCCTTGCCACGCTGTCTTCGCCACTGCCTCGCGATCCCCCCAAGATCGGCAAGTAAACCCGGGGAACCACCTGTTCTCCTTCAACCTCAACCCCCCTTGCTCGGCAAGGGGGTTGTTTTTATGCTGCCTCGTGGCTACAGCAGGATGTGCCGTTCCGAATCCCAGAACGACTGCAACAACAGCCTTCCTATTTCGAGAGTTACTGTTTCACTGAGTCAAACTTTGGGCTCCGTGGAGCAATGTCCCCTCCTGCCAACAACGACAGCCGGTGCTCGAATCTCGCTCCGCTGACAGTGGCCGCAGTGTGCGGCGGCGCCGGCGAATGCCTGCAGTGTGACTTTCGCTTCAACGAACCTACGAACGGTCCGAAACTGTGCCGGTGACCGGTGATCAAACGCAACGTGTCCGGAAATCTTCAATCGCTCCAAGCTTCTCAATGGCTTGATTCGGGCCTGTGAAAAAACCGGCCTCGAGCCCGCCAGCGCAGTTGGTGGTCGAGAAGATCGAAATGCTGCTCAGCACGCAACATCCGCTGAGTCAGCAGCAGCGAAATTGGTGAACCTCGTTCTGCACGCTCACGAGAATGAACGAAGTGGCACTACGTGCGTTTCGCTTCCGTCTATCGCAGTTCCAGGCATCCACGATTTCGTGGCCACCTGAAAGGCCTCAGTCTGCGACGTCACGGCCCCAGGCGAGGCAGTTCCACCATGCCTTGCGGCCGTGGCGCGTTTGATCAGCCCAGGCGAAGCTTGGTCTGTCGCAGGGGCTTTGATATCGATGGGTCAGTTTTCGTGCGGCGGCAGGCACCACTCCCCGTCTGCCAAAAGCAACCGGGCCAATCCCTTCATGACCGTGACCCCCTTCCGAGATCTAAGCAAGCACCGGAGGCCAATCTGGATCTCGCCACCCCGAACCAGCGCAATCTGACCTGAGCTCGACATCCCGGAAGAGTTCCCACTGCGGAATGACCACGCCAGCCGGCCTCTCCGTGACTTTGAGAGCGCGGCTCACGCCGAGATTCGCCTCCCTGCCATCAAGTAGACGACTCAACTTCAAGCCGGGTGAATGTGGTAATCGGCACGGTAATCGCCATGGAGCCCAAGGGCGCCAATGATCGACATCGGCGCCAAATACGGCCGCCTTCATGCCCCTGCAGGAAGGTCTCGATCAAACCGGTCGAGGCTCTCAGCGATGTGCTGCAGCCTGGCGAGGTGCGTGAGTTCCTTCTCATGAGTGAGAGAACGAAGGACGGCCAGCTCTCGCCTCTCGATCCGCCGCAATGAAAACCAGCGGGCCTGGGAGCGGGTGTCGTCAGCTACAGAAGGAAGACCGCCACCATCTACAGCGAAGTCTTCGCCACCAACCGCGGCGGCCTGGGTTCGGGGGAAGGCCCTCAGGGCTTCATCCCAGGCCAGCCCATCAGTCACCCGCAAGCCCAAGGAAGATCTCGTGCCTGATTTCTCTTCCTCTCATTCCTGGAGGTCGACTGAAGAGCGCAAACCGCCTGTGCTCAGCCATCGCCGCGCCTTGGGTTTGAGCGCAAGATGAATCGCCTCGAGTGGCGAGGTATGTGCCGGAACCAGTCCTGCGGCAATTCAAGCCCTACGCGACTTCATTCGACATCGGTTGGAGTTCAGCGGTCCGCTGCACATCTCTGAGATGCAGCCCACGAGCACATCGAAACAACCTCACACGGTGCTGAAGTGAATGATCAAGATGAAGGTGATGATCAATTGCCTCGGACCGCCGAAAGCGGGGTCAGATGTTCGCTCTTCCACCAAGCCCTGGAGCCGGTAACCCGTGACATCTCACCGACCCCCTAGTAAGGTTGTTCGACAAGGCCGAGGAGAATGGCGGTCCGCTACCAAGCAGATCTGCTGGAGCCAGGCTGAGAGAACGACCGATGGGTGTCAACCCTCGACTGAAGCCGTTCCCAGGGTCCTGCCGTGGGCGCGGTGGCCCAACTCCGGCTTTAAAGGTGGTTCCACTGGGTTGCTTCAGGCCGTTCCTTCGACAAGGACGGCAACCATGAGCCCGCGCGAACCCAACTGCTTGCCCTGGGCTGAAGCCAGACTTGGCCTGCCCCTTTCAGCCAAGGTGGTTAGGATCGCGCCATGCCTGGGATCCCTTCCGAAAGTGCCTATGGCGTCAAGGCTGGGCCGGATCGTATCCGGCCGGGATCACCGCGTGGCCATCAGGATTCACAACTGATCGCCCACGGCAGACGGCTTTCCGCCCCAGGTGGGTCCTTGGCTGGCCTGAGGCCCTGAATCGCAGCGAAATCCTCTCGACGCATCGACGCGTCCTGCTGGCAGCGAACCGTAGCTCCTGCCCCCGACCACCAAAGGGCTGGCGCCGCTGCTGCTTGCTTCTCGATCGGGCCGGTTCTGCCTCGGGTGATCAGCAACGATCAGACCCAGCATCAGCCTTCCTAGCGCCCATGGCCGGAGAAACACACCGGGCATCTGGAGCGCCGATCTACCTGCCGGCCAACCCAATCCCTTGGCCGTCATCAACTTCTGCGCCCAACTGGCGTTGACGCCTGGCGCTGTGCGCTGCTGATCGGCGACGCCGTACAGCGATTCTAGCCATGGCGGTCCCGCGGCCGGGATTCCCCATTGCACTGGGCTACAACGGCCGCTGGGCCACCAAGCCGAAGCTGGCCGGCGGGCACCTGCTGATCGATCACTGGTACGGGCTCACCGTGCAGGCCAACAAGATCCAGCCAAATCAACGCCTGAAGCCAACAAGTTCAGGGCGCGGCGCACAGTGAATCAGGCAAGCCTTAATGTGAGAAAGTGATCTGGAACAGGCGATAAGCCATGGCCAACGTCTTGGATCATCTCTTGAATGAGCCGTTACATCTTCACCTCTGAATCGTCACAGAAGGCATCCCGACAAATATTCTGCGATCAGATCCATGATTCCGTTCCTCGTGCCGCTGCTCAGCATCGATCCACTCAGTCCGGGTGGCCCTGTGAAACGTTGTGAACCAGGCCGTCTGCCTGCTGACCGGCGAAGTGAGCAACACCCGCCAAGGTCGACTTCACGACCCTGGCGCGCGGGTGATCGAGCAGGATCGCTAATACGGGAGCCAGAGCCGGTGGGTTCGATGGCCCACAAGCTGCGCCGTGCTGGTGCACTTCGATCAACAATCCCCACATCGCCAAGGGTGGACGAGGCCGACGATCAGCGCCGGAGACCCGCTCGACCAGTGGCGCCGGCCGACCAAGGCATCATGGTTCGCTATCGCGTGCGACGAAACATCCCTGAGTTGATGCCCCTGCGATCACCTGGCCCACCGGCTGGCAAGAAGCCTGGCCGAGTGGCGCCACAAACGGCCTCCTGCCCATCTCCGCCCGATGCAAAACCCAGTCAGCGGGTGAAACGAGAACGATCGACCGTGGCGATCGACCACCCTGCTGATCTCCACCTCAGCACGACGGCCGTGATCGATGGCATCAAGTGATGAGGCCCGCCTGCAGCGGCGCATCGCCGACCGACCTCTGGAGCACGTCGTCGTCCCCTGCCACGGCCGATCTTGAATATCCAGCCCGATCGCGGCTCCACCCTTTTCTGGTCAACCCGACCGCAAGTCGTGGTGGGGGGGCCCCAGGGCGAATGCGGGCCTGACCGCCTCGTCAAAATCATCCGTTGACCACCTACGGCGCACCGTCCCACGGCGTGGTGCCTTCTCCGCATAGGACCCACCAAGGGTGGACCGCCCGCTGCCCTATGCGGCCCGCCGCATTGTGGCCAGGAGCTCCTGGTGGCGCAGGCCTGGCCGAGCGCCTTGAAGTGCAGTCTCATAATCCATCGGTCTGGCCCAGGCCGACCAGCATCCTGGTGCAGAGCTTCGGCATGGAGGCTGGCGACGAGGATCTCAACCGCCCTGGTCCAGAGCACTTCGATCGCGCCCGGCGCATCATCGAAAGCTTTGGCCTGCGCACCCTTCCCGCAGGAGCTGCGGCGGACGCTTCTACCAGGATAGTGGCGGCCTATGGCCATTTTCGGCCGGGAGCATCTGAAGTCTCGCCCTTGGAGAACTGGAGCCAACGCCACGTCCTGCGGCAATAGGCCTCACAGTTGGAAAGAATTGCCGGCCGCAGCGCCATCTGAGCGGAGATGGTGCGGCCGTGCACCACCAAACCACCTCTGGCCCTGGCCGTTGATTCGGGCAGCAGTGGGCTTGAGGCTCGCCTGATGGATGCTGAAGGTCTCGCGATTCGACGTGGCTGCGAACGGGCTCTGCCTATGGACGACCTTTTCCCCGCATCCTGAGGATGGGTCCTCGGCTGTTGCCTTGGTGGCTCCCTGCCCAAGGGAACCTGCCGCTGCCGCTTGGGCGATCAGCCCCTCGATGGCACATCCGGCACCCTCTGCTGCTCTGCCGGCGGGAACGCCTCGGCACTGGCTGAGGCCCCTGCCCTACGACAGCCTGCCCCCCGAGCAGCCGGCAGGCTCCAGGCCCTGGTGCCGGAGGGGACTTTCGGCAAGCGAGCGCAACAGCAGCTGGCCAGCATGCGACTGATCACCACACCAAGGGTGGACCTTTTCCTGCTCCGCCATCGGCCGACGGCTGATTGGGCCTGGTTGCTGGTCACTGGCGCGGGGTCGATAAAGGCAACAATCCTGCGCCTGCTGGATGCTAGCCGTCGGCGCTGGCTGTGGAACACTCCCTGATCAACCCTGGAGCGCAAAGCCCTACCGTGAGGTGGTTCCAAGCGGCAGCAGGCCGGCCAGCTTGAACCCGCCTGGCGGCCACCTAGCCTTTGGGCCTGCCTGCCGAGCTGCCATTGTTGGCCGGCAACCCAACCGATGCCTAAGCCGCCTGCTGGTCTGCCGCCTGGCGAGCGGCCACTGGCCTCACCGTTCGGTACCACGAATGGTGCTCAAACAGTTTTCGTCCGACCCGCCCGATTCAGGCCCCTGGGGTGATGCGCGCACCGCCTGGATCAACGCTGGCTTGTGGGGGGAGCCTCCAACAGCGGTGGCGGGCTGTAATTACGGCGCAGTTCTTCACGATTCAGCAGCTGGCGGAGCTAAGCTCCGCCAGATCGACCAGCCGGCCGAGCGGCCCTCCAGCTCCAGCCGCTGCCGGCCGGGTGAAGCGCTTCCCCGTCGACGATCCCGATCGGCAGCCGGTGCTGGGTCCCAGCCTGTGAGCGATGCCCTTTTTCTGCAGGGGCTGCTGAGGGAATGCCCAGATCGAGGCCGAAGCTGGCCAACGTTGCAGGCGCTTTGGAGCTTCCCCAGCGATCGGGCGGCGCTGATCACCCTCGGGTGGCGGCGCCGCAATTCCCCATGGCCCGACTGAGGCCAGCAGGCCCCTGGGTGTGCCGTTTGATCTAACCGTCCGGATTGTCCCGTGGCCCTGGGCAGCGCCCGGCTGCCTGTCGGGGCTAGGCCGACAATGGAGGCGACCTGCTCCATTGCCTCCCAGAGCCATGAACGAACGCATCAAATCCGTGGTGGTCGAATGTGGCCCCTGTTTCGTTGTGACTGGCCGGGATTGTGGCCTTCAGAGTACGCGCCTGCCCTGTTCGCTTCTGGGCAGCGCTTCGGAGCCGGCTGAAAGCCGGCGGAGCCAGAATCGGCGTCCCTGTCACCTGAAGCCAATGCCCGTCGATCCCCACCACTCTCCCTGTATGTCAGCGCAAGGATCTGCCTGCACATGAACAATCGGACTGAGCCGAGCGGTTGCTCCTCCTACGCCCGCCATTCGGCGGCCGTTGAAGCCCCCCAGTCGGCCCGATGCTGCAGGTGCTCCCCGAGGCCATGGAACTCGAGGGGACGGCAGCACCGTGGCCGTGCCGTTGAATCACACCCTCACGACAGCGAGGATGCCCTCGCAACCCTGGTGGCCATGGCTTGCGTTCCAATGCCCAAAGGCTGAGGCAGGCCTCAAGGGGCCCTGAGTAGGCCCAAGAGCCTGTGAAACCGGGATTTGCCTTTTTGCGTACAAGCCCGCTGTTCGGTCGCTTTCGCTCTGCAAAGAAGGCCGCAACCGTGAGCGCTCAATGGTGGAACCCTGAGCAGGCACCCCAGCCTGGGGCGAAGCTTGTCCTTGGATTCACGCCGTTTCTGCGCGGAAGCCTGAGCTTGTCTGCCAGCCTGTTGGCCAATCCTGCCGCATGCCATCTCGCTCCGGCAGCGAGCCGGGCACTCTGGCGAGCCATGCCAGAGCGCCTCCCCTATCCCGCCGCGGAACTCCAGGGGCCATATGGCCGCTGCCGTGGTGGAAGCCTGGCTCTACGAGGGCCCTGCGCCAGCTGCTGCTCCGCAGCGAACCAAACCCCGAGCACAAATGCTGCGCAGCCTGGCCCGGAAGTCTGCGTCCAGAACCCTGCCTGGCCGAACTCGCAGGCAACGGCCGGATCGTGGCGATTCCAGCTGAAGCAGCGGGGTGCAATCTCCTTACCGCCAACTGATCCTGCCAAGGGCTTGGCTACCTGAAATCCAGCGCTGCAACGCGCTCCGGCCCACCTTGGCACAGCACCACCTAAACCGGGCCCAATGCGCGCGCTTCAACCAGGGCGGAGGCCCTTCCGCTGCCAGGCCAGTGCCATGGGCAAAGCCCCCGGCCCTGGCTGGCGCCTCGGCAGCGATCTTGATTGTCGCTTGAACATCGCTCACCACCGGAGCGACGGCCCAACAGCCCAGCCGCAGTGGCTCTTGCAAGACGCAGGATTTCGCGTGCTGGCCCTGCTCTGCTGGCCCGCACCCGCAGCTCCAGGCCGTGATCTAAGATCCACATCTGCTCTATAACCTCAGTAGCAGCCGGGATAGCTCAGTTGGTAGAGCAGGCGACTGAAAATCGCCGTGTCCCCGTTCAAATCTGGTCCTGGCATTCATTGATCGACCATCCCATCCAGCGTCCGCGGGCTGGCTCCGCCCGTTTCCCGTCAGCTCGCTAGATGCCGGCCATCGAAAAGGGGCCCACTCACAGCAGTCGGCTGACCAGCGGCCACGCCCCATTCCTGAGTCGCCAACCTCCCTCCCAGGTTTCTCCATGCCCATTGCCCTCCCGAGCGCCACTTGATCGCAGTTCACCAATGCCGACAGCTACGGGAGTTGGCCTTGACGCTGGGTCTGGGAGAAGCTCAACCCAGCAACGCACAGGCGATGCCACCAACCGTGAGATTAAACGCTGCAGCAAGCCATTCGCTGACTCAGTGACTCATCCATTCGCCAATCAGTCAAGCCCGAGTTGGTGCATCGCAGGTCGCCCTGTTCCGCTTGCGCCTGCGGGAACGGTGAGGAAGCCAACGCCACCAAAGCGTCAAGCGGCCAGCTCGGCACAGGCTCGGCACAGGCTCTGGCACAGGCTCGCACAGCAATGGCATGGCACGAACTCAAGCTCAAGCCAGCTGCGATGCCGATGCCGAGGAAAAACGTTTGATCAACGCGCCTGCTGAATCCAGCAGTTTCAGTCGTTTTGCTTAGTCAGTCCGCCAGTTAAAGGCAGACTCATTGGAGCCTTTAGAACCTTTGCAACAGGTCTTCCCTGCAGCCAGGGAAAGGAACGAACGGCAGAAAGAGCCCAAAGCCAAACGAATAGGTGTTGACGAATGATGACCCCATCCTCCCATTACTGACCAACTCGCTGCGAGTTTCCAGCAATTCAATCGCCATGGCCTTGTGCGAAAATCCCCCTCTCTATCTGGCCAACATCCTGGTGTCGATTCCGCCCTTGCCCCAGGTTGAATGCCAGCCTCACTGCTACGTTGGAGCAGTGCTTATGCCGTCACTCCATTGCAACCCCTATCCGAATTCGTGTCTCGACAGTGAAGGAAAGATCACCGCGGACTTGTGTATCGTCCAACTCACTAACCTCGAGGACCCCAAACGCTTCTGGGGTGCCGTAGAGGATGCCTCAGGCAGGAGGGCCTGCAATCACGAATGGAATGATCTCGAAAGCCTGGAAGTTGTACCTACTACGTGCTCGGAGCAGGGCGAAGTTCTCGGAGAAGTGGAACCTGGCTGCCGTTGCATCGTCTAAACCCAAGGAGTGCCGCCTATCTGTGAGCAACTTCCAACGGATAGTCAAAACCAATGCAAACCGTCGACGCGGCCACGAATCCCCAGAGTTATTTCGATCAACTGTGGGGATCACTGGGCAGGAACCCTTCCGATTTGAACCGCCTGGCCGACCAACAAGCGATGGAGCCTACCTGATGGACCGGTCCTTGCCAAGTGAGACGCCCAGGAGGCCAGTGAAGCCTATGTAATTATTTCACCTAATCTTGGTATAAATATTAAGCACTATTGGCTTAGTATCTGGGAAAAGAAAAACATTGACAACTAGGCACTGACGCTCTCCTTACGCGCGCACAACCCAGACGCACGCGTTTGCATCCTTTTCGGTTGGGAATAAACGATGAGTCCATACGCCAAAAAACAAGCCGTACAGAACCAAATAAGAAACGCCCTACGTCAGATATTCTTCATGCTTCGCCTATGACCGCGAAGCGAATGCTGGAAGCCCGCAATCACGCAAACGAAAACAAATTCAAGCTCGTGACTTCGTGCGAGGCTTGCTTTGTCCAAGAATTTCAAGATGCTTCTATCAATGGTAACAAGTAATACCGCGTCGTAGGAAGCATAGTCGCCGGGAGAGTCTTAAAGGGCGCGACACCTTCGGAGCCGACGAAAGAAATGGCGTGGTCGATTGTTTATTGGCAACAAAGGATTTTTTGCGGGATTTCATGATATTCCTGCTTTGATCGCCAGAAGTACTTTGACGCTTCCGGTATGACCAGAATCCCCATCAACGCTCCAAAATATCTCTATCCGGGCCGTCAAAACAAGGCGATTGCCTTTCAACCAGAAAGCACTTCGTTAATGACCCTAACTGGCGTGAGGTCAGCCAGCAACGAGCCCCCTCTGGAACGGCCAACTGGTCTGAATTGCCTGATGGGTGATGGCTCAAGCTCCCAAAAGTTATTTTGCAAGATCTGGCTGGGCTTGGCGGCCTCGGCGGCGTAAGCCATTTATGGAAAGTCTACTAGCCAACGCCGGGGCCATGGTTGAGCAACGGCTGGAAATAGCGTAGGTGCCTGTTTAATGCCAGAATTTGGAATGGGACAGGTTAAAGCCCGATAACTCTATAAACTTTGCCGGCCTGCAACTCGCGAGAAGTCTGACGATCATCACGGCTTCCTCGTATTGCATTTTAATTTTTGATAACGTCATCGAAAAATCGAAGTTCATCCAGCAAAGGTTCTGCTGGCTGGCTGATCGCGAGGGTCCAGAATGGATCGGTTGTGCGAAGGACTCCAGGGTTGACCCCCGCTGAGGTTTGGCATCTACAATAGAGCCAAGTCTCTGGATCGTTGGCAGCTCCTTCACTGTATAGGCTTGATCACTCGCCTGACAGCTCAAACCCATCCTCAACTCCGGTTTTTATAGTGCCTCATTCATTAAGGCAGATTTAAGAGTTTAAGCTGCTCTTTCTGCCTCCAAAAGGCGTATGACCAAAGGTTCACTATCTGCGAAAAGCCTCAACCGCTCTTGCTAACCTCTGCGATGAAGATCGGGCTTCCCGGGAAAGATCGCGAATCCACGAATCGACTTTAACCGCTAATTGCGGTGGCAAGTCCAGCCTTTGGCCACGTAGAGTTATTGTCCCATCTACAAACTTGGTAGATCTGATCAACCCCATGGCAAATCCCCTGAAAACCATCGCTCCGCCTTTGAGCAGCAAACGCGGCTCCAAGCACTGCTGGTTCAGACTTGGGGCAAAAGAGGGAAATCAACCGCGCGGGGGGGCAAGCTAATTGTTAGTCTTGAGGCCGATAATCCAATCGACTTTGAGTCAGCAGTGGCAGGTCTTAACTAACCACAAGATAACAATATTGTCTTCCGCTTCCGATCAAAGGAAAACGAAAAGCGTGCATCCTCACGCTTACGTCTTGGCTCGGCCGTGAAGTGACTGCCCGCTAAAACCCGATGAACTCTATGCATTGATATGGGATTGGTGTCGATTCTCGCGATGCATTGGCTTGTGGCAGACCATGCGAAGTCTTGACCTGGATGGTGTGGTCATTTTAACCGGAGATCGTCATGAATTCTCCATGCAGTGCACTGATGAACACTGGAATTCGCTGTCAATGTTTATGAGCAGCGATGCTGAATTCTTAAAGCACCGCTCCTCACTCAGCGGTGGTCAAAAAGAAATCATGGATGTAGGCCTCGGTCCATTCTTCACCAATAAAATCTTGTACCATACCGCGGGCAAGGATCTTCCTCAGCTCGGTAGCGAGATATCTAAGTGCCCCCTTTTAATTTGCTTGCATACCGTGAATATTCCCCACTGGATTGGCCTCTGCAAATGAGATCAAGATAGAGTCCAGATTAGGCACCAAATTGCAGCCAATCAAAGGCCCTTCATCAAGTTCACTCCTCGCTTGTCCAGGGGCAACCTGGTCCAGAAAAGCAGGGAGAGAAGTATGGTTCTGCTATCAAGGAAATAGGGCTCCATCGGGTAACAGTTGGCGCGGAAGTGGTCAACACCGGCCTCAAATCTTGACCAACAGCCTGCGTAATGGAACGATCTCGCTTCAAAGACGGGTTAAGATCAAAGCCAGGTGACCTCCCGGCAACGTCCACCATGGTCAGCACCAAAAGAAGGGAAATCAAAGCGGGGCCTCCGGCGATCACAATATTCAGCCCTGGGATTCGCTCTGCATCCAACAACAGGCACCGCTCGCCTGTACGGATTTGTCATTTTCGCACTCTCAGCTTGTGGTCGGACAGCGATCGGCTTTGGCACGAGACCCGTGCTACCTCACCTTTTTCCGCCATAACCGCCGGAATCGGATAAGGCCTCAACCGAGTTTTGCCGTGATCTGAGTCATCAGCATGGTTGAGAAAGGTTTCACAGCGCCAGGTCATAAGTGTTTGACAGGTATAGACACAAAAGAAGAAAGGGAAAAGGAACGCTCGCATAAACGATACCCATTCCTCCCAAAATAACGTAAATAAACCGTGGCAGATCACGTTCCGCGCTGTACTGATCGTAAGCACGCTGCATGAGTTTCCGAACAACGATCACTCTGTTCAGGTGCTGACTGCCCCTAAGTGCATCGCCGCATAGCCTGAATGATTTCCCTGAAAGACTGCTCCACCAGCGCTCAAAACTCGGTGATAGACCTCCTGTCCGGCGCAAATAAAAAAAACGGCGAAAAATATTGATCTGCATCGTACGCACGCATCGCTCACCAGGCAAACCAGGCTTGGATGGCGAGCCTGAATGGCTTTCAATCCACACAAAATACCGCTCGCATAAGGCTGCTGCCCTGCTCCAAAGGTTGGAAGTCCATGACAGCAACCAACTTATCTCGAACGTCCGTGCAAACCAAGAAAGAATCGAGCCTAAGAATCGTTCCCTCGACCGATTCAGGTAGGCCACAGCAGAGAAACTTGACGCATCACCGGCCATCCTAGTTGCGTCACTCTCCACCGGCGAATACTGGCGCCCTGCCAAAAGGCTACGTGCGAATAACTTGCTTCCTTTGGCGAGTGGATTACTTTGGCTCAAGCCAAATCAGATTCCAAGGGAAGCTGCGTAACCTTCCGACTCTTAATTTGCCTCAATCAGGCTACATGGACAATGGTCAAACATTAACGGCGAGCTCCAATCCAAATTCAAACAGCATCCAAATCCAAATTCCATGAGTGCCTCACGCCCATTCAGCGTCCCGGCGGAGGGCCGTGAAAGGGTCTTGGCATTCAGCACCTAGTTTCCGTAGGTAACTGACAGATTGACTCCTCATCACCTTGAACTAAATCCCCACGCGCGGACTCGCGTGTCGTCACTCAAAAACCAACAACCCCACCCCAAGATTGCGATCACCATATTCTGTATGGAGGGTCATCACGCCAGCCTCAACTGATATCGTAGCGACTGGCGACTGCCAAAGCCTCAAGTAACCAATATCGCGATACATCACCTCGAGTGACATCTTTCCGGGTCAGGAATATCCACAATACAGCTAGTCAATTATCATTGAACGTATATCCATCTCATCGTAATTGCTCTGCCAATAAAATCGAGCGCCCCTACGAGTTGCGCCTCGGCCCGAAATGGTTGAATTGCTCAACACCCGCTCCACGGCAGGACAATCAGCCACGGAATGGAACAAGACCAGATTAGCACATCCAGACTCATCATCGCTCTCTTCGAAATGGTGCCACGGAATCGATTGTGAACAAGCCACATTCCCAGCGCTTTTTCGTTCCAGGAAACGCCGCCATCGTGCCGCGGAGAGCAACGCCTTGATCAAGGCACAGACAAATCGTCCCTCTTGTGCAATGCTGCATGATCGAGAACAGTTTTCCAGCAGGCCTACAGATTTTCATGAAACACCAGAACTACGTGCGCAGTCTGCAGGAGCGAACCTTCGCAATCAGGACCTAAACCGTGCCAAACCTCTGCCGTGCCGACTGATGGGCCGCAGACCTGCGTCGAGCCCGCTGGACGCATCGCGCCTGAAGCCAGGCCCCGCTTACGACTCGTGCGACACGCTGGCCCTGAAGGGTTCGACTATCTGCCACTCGAGTGCCGTCGGCCCGTGCCCAACCTGTCTGGGAAGTACCTCTTGCACCGCCCGAACCTGCTTGGGATGGATCTGCGCGGTTGCTCGTGCTCGCGTGCATCTCAGTTGTGCCGACTGCGCGGATCCATGCGCGAGAGACAATCTTTTCCTTTGTGGGCGGCAAGACCTGCGGGGGGCCTCGTTTTGCCGGAAGCCTTGTAGGCACGCTGCCTGCTTTCCGACCGACGCCGAGCTCGAAAGGCTGCGACTTCCGCGGGCTGAAACTTGCGCGGAGCCGATCTGGCCCAGGCTCGCAGCATCAGGGCGGTGGGTTCCCTCAGAGCGCTGGGGGATCGAAGGAATGGGCCCCTTCTTGCTTACACCCCACACAGGAACTGGATTGCGGCAATCGCCCTGGCGCGTTGCAGCAGCCGCGACAGCCTTCTCACTCCGTGACAGGCGCCCCGATCCACCGATCAAACAGCTGATTCAAACAGCTGAATGAACTCAAGGGAACAGGCCGCCGACATCTGGTTGGGTGCCGGGGCCGAGGCGCCTGAGGCTGATGGCAGCAACAAAGCGTTTCCCTTGGCTGCCGGGGGTCCACCCTAGCAGTGCGTACGGGCAACGAATCGGGACAACGCCTCTGCCTGCTCGGATCCGGATCCAGCAGCCTGGCAGGCCTCCGTGGCCAGAAGGGGCGAGCAGGCCCGACAGCCACCCCACAAACACAAGCCTATCGAAAGAACTTCATACTCTCTGTTTGAAGTTTGTTTGGTGGCGTCCCTTGTTAACCGTCCGGGGGCGAGATGACCTGAAAAAACTCTCCTTCTAGTGACAGAGCGGTTCCGTTCTATTTCACCTGCGTTCATCCACCTGTTCTCCCCTAACCCATGCTCGAACGGCCTTCTCCCGCGCTGTAGTCAGCGCCGACGCCAAGACCGCGCACCATCGGTGAGTCCGAACTCGCCCGCTCTGCGGCCAGTACGCTGGCCATGGCAACAAGCGCCTTGATGCCGCCAACGCGATTCGCCAGCGAACGTCCAGCTGCATCTTTCAGACGCCGTTTCGGCGGCATGAATCCGAAAACACAGGCCTGATCGCAGGCTGGTGCAACTGCTATCCCACCGCCGCATGCTTCCGCTGCGTGACGGTCGAAATTCGTTCTTCGTTACATCTCTCTAACGCCCTGCCTTCGCCGCGACGCTTCCGTCCTCGACGACCGCTGCCGTCAACGGCCTTCAAGGAGACCTACATCGCTTTGGGTGGCCCCTCCCAGTTCCGCTGGTCGCGCCGTTGCCCATCATGAAGGCTCCCGCGCCCACATCAGCGAGAAACCAACACCCCAGGCATGGTGGCAACCCGCTTCAACAAGAATGGAACCATCCAGGGTGAACTGCTCCGCTGTCGCGTCAGAACCGCCAGCTACGTTCGATCGCCAATCATCAGCGCACTCGGGGCTGATTCATCCAGTCTCTGACTGAAATCCTCCCAAACCCATTCGCTTCGAAGTTTCCAATGAAA
>Ga0163217_1080451_pt1 | contig 17263 bp, 15 predicted proteins | sample SynspAceP_FD_185933 | JGI IMG/M metagenome (GOLD analysis project Ga0163217, IMG submission 185933) | Saline lake microbial communities from Ace Lake in Antarctica - Synechococcus sp. Ace-P (PacBio error correction) | ecosystem: Environmental > Aquatic > Non-marine Saline and Alkaline > Saline ...
ATGACCAGCTGCAGCGCTGCGATCTATGCGGGCGGGGTGATGACTATCTATAATTGCGTTCTTTGATGACCGCCGAAACCCGCGCCCTTGACCACCGGATCAGTTATTCATGATGCTGAAGCCTGGCACGATTCATTTGTGGCCGACTGCTGCGATATTGATGCCGGATCTGGTCAGCGTTTCAGTCGATCAGCCTGAGCGGGTAACAAGCTTGTTTCCCGAAGTAAACGCGCCATAGTGCGGAGTGCAAATGCATTGGCATTGGGTCGCCTGAAGATGCCGAGGTATTGCTCTGGCGAGGGCTATTCCATCTCACCAGTTTGCTTATGGGCGAACTTTGAGTGGGCGGCTGTGAGTGACGGGTTGATTGGCAACTATGGCGAAGTGGCTCAGTGTTGCTTGTGCGGCGCGGTAACGGCGAATGCGAGGCTGGGGTTGGCGAGGTGAGAATGACCCGAACCGGTACGGCAAAAGAACCTGGCCGCACTCAGGGCGAAGCTGTGTTAGCTTGGAGGACTTTAGGTGTTGTGGTGGCAGAGATTCCAATGCCTATCGCCGAGCCAGATAGGGGCGGCAATGACTGGCGCAAGATTAGACTGGAAATGATCTGTGCCCACGCGAGTTCGGGCCTTGATGAGTTGCGGCATCACTCTGACAAGGCGCGGCGAATGAGCGGCCGCGCGCCAGCCAGCTCAGGCTGAATGTGGATGGCGGGACCTTCCCCGGCCCCATCTGCGCTGAGCCCGCCGGCTCTGGAAACGGGGCTGCTCCCTACTGAGGGGAAGGAGCTGGACCGGAAAATTGTGCTTTCACCTTCTGCTTGGTAAGAAGGGGCGAGAAACAAGGTGTTTCGATCTGTTAGCGGCTAAGGGCCGACTGAGAAAAACCGGTTGAGGCGATCTGGGCAAGGCGCTTGCTAAAGCCGTGGAGTTCGATATCTGACCAATAAGAAGATGAATGATGTGACCATGCATCGACGCCTGGAGAGCGGATGCCGAAGCTGGCAGGCGCTTGCAGAAAGGTGACGGGCGAAAGGCCCGGAGTGTGTCTGGCGCTATGTACTAGAGGTTCGACAGGATATCTATGACCGGACTCATTGCGCAGCGTTGCCCGACTCGGGCGCTGTGAAGTCTGGCGTGGTAATAGCGTTCAAAGTGCTTGCAGAACTCGAACACAGCCGCCCGACGATACCTGCGGAGAATCTGGTATTTGACCCGCGCATGACCTCAGTGCCGCTGCCGATATCCATAATACGTTTGAGGGCCTTGCCCCTACCTCCAACCATCTCCCGATCCAAAATGAGTTTGGGCGCTGGGCATCGTAAAGCTGGTGCGGTGTTTGTTAATGCCAGGATGATGCGTTGCACTGCTGCTGGCGCTTTCTGAGCTACCCCCGTTTGCAGAAGGTGGGGTCGCGAAAGCTGGACACGGCGGTGCTGATATGCATTCAACCTATGGAAGGCCGGGGAAGTCGCTGCTGTTCGATAATGGGATGCCGTGACTATGGGAGTAGGCGCGACGGTTCGCGCAAGGCGCAATTGGAGTCCAGCTGACCGCCCCTGGCAGGCAACAAAGCGTAATGGCCTCTTTGACGAGGTGGTTAAGCCCGCGACCTGACGTTACAACCAGTGCACGATCAAGCACCAGTGACGGGCGCAACGGGTGACGCATTGAAGTCCGATACATTTGTGACGGCTGGGAAAAGTCGAACTATATGAACGCTATTTTCTGAAGCAACGAAGATTAATCCCGGGCCGAATGTGAGCGACGAATACCGGTCGATGTTTTGCGTGGCCTAGAGCGTACCGCGCGGAGAACCGCAATGCGCAGTCGAGCGCCATCAAGTGGAGAGAGTGGCCAATGGTGTATCGAGGCTTCCTACCAATATCCTGCGAATACCCTAACGGGTGACTTGACGACGCACGCGGCCGCCGCACTACACGAGCCTCGAGCGACGCCTGGTTGAGCTGAGCCGGCAGCTGGGAGAAACGCTTAACTTATTCTACTGGCGGGCAGCGGAGCTGGGCGTGCCCTTGTATGTGCCCCTGACTCAAGGATCATGCATGATCCTCGTATGTTCTGGAGTGGGTGTTGCAAAAGTCAGAAGACAACGTTGAGCAGTTTAACCGACAAAGTTCAGCCTAGTCCTGTCGACCAAGCCGATACCTAACAAGACCAGCACCACGCATATCGGCTGGGTGGATGAACAACAAGATGAAGCATCGCCTCGATGTCTTTACGCGCTCCCCGCCCCGCCACTGGAAGCTTGTGCTACTCCGGAGCGCAGGTGGCAACAGGTCGTGAGTGGCGCCTGCCTGCGTGAGGCAGGTGGAAGCTTGAGAAAGTGGGGAGAAAGTGCGTGGCTTCTGCAGCGCCCGCTGGCCGGATCGTCGGGGGCAGAATGATGCCCGTTACATCAAGATTGCTAGAAGTACATGCCTAGGGGTTCCGAGTTTACCAACCCATTAAGCACCGCAAAAACTTTGCCAGATCATGGTTTACGCCTCGCGTGCTAGGGTGCACCAGCTTACGGGGCGCGCGCGGCGTAAAAAACCAAAACAGCGCTATTAATGGCGTTTTTTTTTCTTCACGCACAAGTGAAAGTAACTAACAACCCTAGCAACCCTAAACACTAGATTTAAATAGAATGATTTCATAAGGGTTTTAGGGTCTGCTTAGGGATTGGTTTAGGGTTTGCGTCGTACTAGCGTCCTGATTTAAGGGTAACCGAGATGGATTTTGGAGTGAGGATCGAAGGCACTGATGTGCTTGGGGGCATGAGTTTCCGCGAACGCGGGCACTGTTAGCGGCGTTGCTCTCTGCACGTTGGGTCGCCATCGATAAATCAGGCTGGTTTCATCCAGCTCCCCGCCCCCCCCCCCCCCCAAAGAAAAAAGAAACAAGAGTACGGCGTGGGCAGGGCGGGGGTGGGGTTGATCTGTACTACGGGCGACTGGGCGCAGTCGGTAGCGCTGTTGAGGCGCGGCCGCTGGTCTGTCGGAATCCGCCAGCCGGTGCCTTGCCGTGGCTGGGCAAGTGGTGATTAGCGGTGCACACCTTGCCCGCCGTGGCCGTTACCTTGGGCTGACCCTCATGCGTTTGGTTGAACGATCAGCTGAGGCGGATGGGCTGGCGGAGTGATGACCACGCAGAGCGGTGAAGCTCACCACCCCTGCAACAGCGGTTGAGCCTGTGCTGCCTTTTCGTGATAACTTGCCCTTGGCTGAAAAGCGCGTTGCATAATAGTTGCTACTGTTCGTGTGCTGGGCGGTTATATAGCGTCCCATTATGAGTGCAATAACCCGAGTTTGAGGGCGCAGGACCGCCGCTAAATGCGACGGATAATAAAGGGGGTTTCATCTGCCGTATTGGGGTAGAAGGGTTAATAGACAGCTATCTTATGTAGTAGCCTTGCGTCAGATCAGACCAGTTTTAGTAGACGACCAAACTGTTCCCGCACCAGGTGGCCCGGGTTTTCATTCTGTGAGCTGGAGGCCCTCAAATGACTGGATTCCAAAGACCAATCCTACAAGAAACTGGCAAAGCCATGAGGGAGTCTATCCGCTGTGGCTGGGTGGTGCCTGATCTGCTTGGCCGAGTGAGCTCGGGAGGCAGGCGGCATCACGCGAGACCAGCAGACCATGAACCCTTGGGGCGAGATCATGTCAAGCGAGTTGCCTTTCGCTGCCGGAGAGCCTGTTCCGGAGGTGTTTCGGGTCACTGGGAACGTAGTTAATGCTTCGTCCCTTGTGTGGTGGAATAGATCAACCCCTGTGGCCTGGCGTGCTATGCAAGATGAGTCAGTCCTTGTTGGGTCCTGATCGGAGCGGACATCGCCAGCTCACTGTATGACGCTGGTTAAGCCATAAAAGTATGGGTGTGTCGGGCGGCCTTCCGGGCCGGCGGCCCCGGTGAATCATAATGAAATCAAGTGTAACCAACTCGAAGGGCTACAGCAAATCCCTCGCCGGCCTTAACCGACTTGCCGAATACGGTATATACCTCTGCCCTTATAACGGAACTCATTGAACTCGGAACCTCTACAACCGCGGCGCGAGCGCTTGCACGAAAGATCAGGGCGGTTCGACAGGCCCACCCGGTTTCACGGTGGATAGCCATTGATGTAAATATCAAGCCACGCCCAACAGGCGAGTCGGTCAACTGTTTCGCCTCAAAAGACTATTCATCCAATGCGCAACACGCTGCGATGTGCTTTGGCAGCCGGCAATTATACGGTGGGCGCTCGAAGCGATAAGCGAAGTGAGAACTGCTGCGGGACGCGGGAATACTGCCGCAGGATGAACGTTCGCAGCCTGGTGCGGGAAATTAAGCTGGATCGATGGCAACGTCTGGGCGTCGGCCAGAATGCATAAATCACTCCGGCCTTGGTCTGTCGTCGAATCTTCCTACCATACGCAGCACGAAACAGTCGCCGCGTGCTGGCACCGAAAGCGTTCTTTGGATGACCAAGGGCAGAGCGGCCTAATTGGTATTCGCTGAGCGGTTCGGGCCCTCGCAAGGAGCAAAGTTCGCACGTAGTTTGGGCATTCCATCAGCAAGCCCAACTACCAGCAGCGGTCACTTCTACGTGCATTGCAGAGTAGTCGTTCTGAGGATATTGCCGCGTTACGTTTTGAACGGGCGAATGGAAGCGTAAGCTGGGTGGTAGTTCGTCACAACGATTTGGCTGCCTGATTTTGTTGCCGGGTCCCCTGGCGCCTAAAGGGACCTATGCAGCAAGGGTAATTCGAATCCGCTTTGTTTTTTTAGTGGGGGGTGTGGAATTTAGTTAACATGGGTTAATTCTGTGCTGTCCGGTTACCTGTTGTTTATTGGTTAGACAGTGCCTGCCAATGACGTGAGTGAAGGAGTCGGAATACGCCGCCGATAGCGCGGGCTGGTTCGCGGGCTTATTCTCGAAGCTGGCCAAGGCTCTGAGCGGTTGGTGATTTCCGATCCTGCGGCAAATTCGTTGATGCCTGAGGCAACTGATGCGCTGCGGCTGAGACGGGGCGGACCCTCCACAAGGCGGGTGTGGCGGAGCGCATCAGCAGGCCGGGATTGATTATAGGGCATGTGGTGACCTGGTCATGAGCCTGGCGGGCGCCGACACACAACCTGGCGGGCCACTCTAGCAGCCAGCCCCGAAAGCACATGGACAGCCGAAGCCGGGGTGTACTATGGCACAACTTGCCAGAATGGCCGCGGGCCAAGCGCGAGCACTTCCTTATGGCTGCGCTGCTGAAAACGAGTTTTCGCTAAGCCAGAGCCAACGGCCGGAGGTGGAGATATCCGCCGGCTGGATTTCACGACGGCTCGCAGAATCCTGCGCGACCTCTGTCTGGAATGCCTCCGGCAATTTGCGTGCCCGAGGTTGGCCAAGCGACAACGACCCTGGAACTGGAGCGCAAGCTAACCGAAGAGCTGCGGCGCGTGCTGGCGATGCCGGAAGCGCATCAGCGCCTTCGTGAACCTGAGATGCAATACGCCCCAACGAAGTGAGCACTATGGACAACGCCTACGGCTGACGGGGGTGCTGCATGAGTACTTTATGGCGCCGGCTGGTTCGTGAGGGGCTTCGCCCGGATCCGGATCTATGGGAGGTCGCGGTATGTGCTGGTGCTGATCGAGAAATGGCGATACCCGGCGCAAATAACTAAGTGGAGTTGTCGTGCTATAGGCGTCGGGCGGCGGCTGAGCCGGCGGGCCTTACCGGCACGGACCGCACGCCCTAATGCCGCGATCCCGTGCCAATCGGCTCCCTGTCGCCGATGCATCCGCCAAGGCGTTGGTGACCGCGATTGGTATCGCTCTCGCCAGTCTGATAAAACCAGATCGCCATGAAACTGGATGGGCGCTGCTGCATATGGCGCCGTGGCGAACATACAGCTGCATTGATTGGTGCACGTCACCGCTTCCTGGCCAAGCGCATCTGACCGTCCGCGTGGCGAAAACGATGAATGCGGTACCCGGTTGCTGGACTGCGAGGCGCGTTTGCGATGACGTCAAGTCGTCCGACTCGCGCGAACGATCGATTTCGGATTACCAAAGAGTTTCCAGGGCGCTGCAACGCTGCAGCATTGGCGCTACCTGTGTGCGGGCTTCGCGGTCGGAATACCTGTCGGAAACTGCACTTCAGGTTCATCTACCGCGGTCGACGAGATCGACCGCTTGGGACGTTGAGCGTTTGATAACGAAGGCGACCACCAATTGAAGCTGGCGGAAAACCCGAGCCTCAAACGTTCGGAGGTGCGCAACGCCAAGATCTACTACTTATGTGGTACTCCACATCGACGACGATCTCAAAGGATTGCCTGCAACGCATCCATGGATCTGATTTTGCAGGGTGATCACGCGGCAACACTTGACTGTCCATTGTCCGCACTGCAGAACAGACCATGTGCTTGCGTGAAAATACCTGAAGTACCGGTAAGTTACAGCCGGTGCAAGTAAACCTGTGCAGCCAATGCTGGCGTGCGGTGCCCTGATTGATATCGAGCACCACAAAATGGGGATGCTCGGGCGACGGCTGGATGGCGTGCGCACGGTCTGAGGTGAGTGGCGAGACCGCAGTTACACGCTGAATCGCGGGTTGAACGGCCCGCTGTCGCTGGGTCAGTGGCATGGACCCTTGCCAAGCAAGTATGACAATTGGCCCCCAAGGCGATGGAGCGGGCACCGCTTGGGACCCATGCGCAGTGTTTTACAACACGCTCTCGCCTCTGGGCTTGGCTGTGGGACGCCGCCCAATTGCGCGGCACTGTAAAGCCAGCGAAGGCTGCGGAACGGTGCCCGAGGATTACCGGGCCTTGCACCGCGGGGTCCGCGCGGTGCATTTGCAGCTGGTCTGCGCGGTAGACGTGCGTGGGACCGCGCTGGAAAAGCTGGCCACGCTTGGCTATCGGTAAGGCATGGGCGACTGGTGGTAGACCAATATGAAGTGAATCATGGCCGTACCCAGCCTTGAAAGCAACTTGCATTGCTGGACGAAAGGCTGAAGCGTCCGGTAAACCCGTTGGAGATGACAGTGGCGTTGAGAATGGCCATTCTGGCGCCAACCCGCCTATCGACTCTGGCGCCATCACACGACGAGGGTTTAATATCAGTCGCCGGACTGCGCCGGTGGCGCAACGTGTTTGCTACATCCTAAAGCTTCCAGGCCGCCGGCCGCCGCGGTGCATGTTTGCGCAGCGCCCTCAAAGGTCAGAGCGTGACTCATGTGAGAGGCACGTCATTCAAGAAGGGGTGAGCGTGTGCTTCATCGCACGGAACACCTGCCCAAGGAGCTGATCTAGCAATCGCTATCACCTGTATCGGTTGACGCCGCAGCGCGATTCACTTTAGCCAAGTACCTGCAATGAAGACTTTCTTCTACAAGCATATTGGTGCGAACGTCCCTGGTTGGCCCGATTAGCGGAATATCTATCTATATGTCAGAGAGCGATGAGAGAAGTGGTCAATGGGTCGACTGTACGAATAGGCCTGACGCTGTGAGTGTATATAGCCTGCGATATCGGCGGCACGACTGGCGCACCCTGTGAATCCGCTACACCGCACACAACAGAGATCTGAGGTAGAGCCTGCGTCAGATGCTGAGTCTATCAGCCAGTTGTTTGGAAGCATTTGCGGCCGTGAAGCCCAGCCCGACAGCGACGTTGATGACTGACGCAGGCGAAGCAGAGAGGTTGCGCGCGCGAAGAGGCGGTACGAGTAGGCGGTGAAAGCCCTTGCGGCTAGCCAAGCCTGAAACCACAACCCAGCCCGCGGCCGTGCCAACTCCATGCGGAGGTTTGGCCGCAGCAGCTAACCTGACGCAGTGCGGTAAACCAATGCATTTGTACAGTAACGAACTAGACGCATGGCGTCGCTAATCGCACGCGGTGAACGGGTCAGGCGGCTGATTTCGGATACGGTCGCCAGTGGAAATGCCGAAAACATTGAAGATCCTGTTGAAAGCGCGCATACAGAAGATAAGCCAACGGCGCTGTTACCCTCCCGACAACGTTCCCGCGCCGAGTCTCTATTACTCGAGCTTCAAGATCACAGGGCAGGGTATCAGCGTAATGAACCGAGTGAAGGACCACAGCACACCAAGCAGGCTGAAGCCAACAACATGCGCATATAAGGTGGCTTTGGCAGGTCGGGAGACGACGCTCAAGGTGGGACGCTGCCAGACGAGCTGCTATCATATCACCCTGTCGATTGCGCAGCCACCAACCACGCTGCCAAACGGCACTCATATGCGCAGAGCGCGGAGGCACTAGCGCTGACACATATTGAGAGAGCGGCGTAAGTCAATGAGCCTGATCGGTACCCATCAGAGAGACGTCGCTGCAAGGGGGCATTTGTCCGCGGCGCCGCAGATTGTATAACCCAGACCGACGTTCAGCCAGTCGACACCTGCTCGAAGATTCTGTGACGATGAGAGAGCAAGTACGCAACCGACCATACTATACCGCCAATCTCATGACGATGAGCGCCGAATCTGAGAGACATACACGTGCATCCTACGCAGTCTCTGGACCTCCGCAAAGTAGGACAGGCTCTGGCATGGCCTATGCTGCAACTGCATATTGAGCTGGCAATACCAAGCGAATTAGCGATGGCGCAAATATACCCCGCAACGCGCAACCAGATCAAGGCCGGGTGAGGTTCAAATGGATTCGGCCAGCGCGTAGCGTACCTGATGTACCGCACAATCCTGGCTCCATTCAACGTAATGGCACGGTCAATGCAGCTTGGTGCGGGTATCTCTCTGAAGGTGCTGCGAGAGCACTTTTTGAGGTGATCAGAGGCCCGCCAGGTGCGCGCGTGACCCCGCTGGCAGCGGTTGCTTAACCGCTCGTGCGCTCCGGCTGGAGTCAACACACGACGCAATGGTTGTCGCGCCAGAGTGGCAGAGAGCGCTGTCTTCACCACAAAGACAGTCGCGCGGACGGGCCTCGCAAGATCTGGAGCCCTAAACTTGGCGCCGTTCGAGCGGTGGACTGGGTCCGGGCGAGGCCGTGAGTGATCGGTCCTGAGCCGGCACCATAGAATGAGCTGTACATGCGGTCAAGAACGGTGCTAATCCGCGACGGCCGCCGGGATGCGAGCATGCAATCGTTACAGGACTGGTCATGCGGCACAGCTACATAAGCGGCCGCTGAAGGGGCAATGGATCCTTACGGCTGCTGACTGGCGACAGGCGTGAGCCGGGTTTGAGATATCGCCTGCTGCGCGTTGCTGATATCTAAACGAATCCCGCCGCGCCGATGCGAGCAGCTGCAATTTTTGCGGTATCGGCCAGCGCATTTGCTGCCCCGTGTCGCGGCCGCTGGATGGAAGTTATGGCGTATTGAGTGGCGCTCTGCTGTTTGGGCCCTGATTACGACGTCGGCGCGCCGGCCGTGAGAATACTTGCGCACGCCCTGGGAATCCCGCAGGCCATCGTACATGCAGCCCGTACAGGACTACAATGCAAGCTCTGAGAGCGCGCCTGCGCAGCCGCAGCGTAGCAATGGCATGACGCACCGCTATGACGGCTGAAGTAAATTAGATAAAAGAAAACGCCCAGACAACGAGCGCGCCAAGCGCCTGGCCTGAATCTCGGTCAAAGCCTCCACCGCGCGTCGACACGAAAGCCACCACCTGGCCCATACTGAGGACAGCGGCTAATCGAAAAGTGAATCGGACATGTGATTGAGATGCACTTGCGGCACTTGCCCGCAGCCATACCGCGTGTTCACAAAATGCTGCGCCTGATTGGATGAAAAAGCGCAATTGGTACCGGCATTGACAACAATGCGGGAACCCGCAAACCCAGTGGAGTGCTGAGTTATGTGGCGAGATCGGCAACTGGGCCATCACAGCCGCACATTGCTTTCGTGATCTGGCTGCAGTTGTGAATCGTGGTGGCGACAGATTCACGTGGGCTCAACAGCTAACGGCGGCGACATCAGGCATGGCTTTTGCCATGCACAACGCTTGAATCGGCTTGAGCGCTGTCGACCGGATGACGGTTTGCGCTCAGTGCTGCGGGCATTGCGTGACTGGCTGCCACCCAGTTTGGGGTGGCGGACAATGCCCACATGTCTCATGATGCATCAACGCCTGGACCTGACAAGCGGGACCAGATTGTTTCGCAGCAATGGCGATCTTGACCACGTTGGTGGACCGCCTAATTCATTGCCGCAAGTCAATACACCACCCGATCAAGCTCAGCGACGAAAGAACTCAAGCGGATATCAAAACGCGACATCTAACCAAGCGAGAGAGCAAAGCGTCGGTTGGTTGACTGAAAAACCTGCCTTCAGGCCGGTTGCTCGCGTCAATAGCGCACGGAGATACGCGCATCAGTGAACCGGTACCTGCCGCCCGCAACATTCCGGGATGCCGTCAAAGGCACACTGATCAGAGCCGACCCAATCCGCCAGAAAGCCCAATCCAGCGCCGTGAACCGCCTGCCCAGGATGACCCCGGAGAAGACAGACCAGAGCAGAATTGCAGCCCACTCGCGAATCGAGCGATGGCCGGCCTGCACCAAGGAAGGCATCGCAACTTGCCCAACAATCATCAAAGCAGCGGCTTGAAACGCCAGGCCGATGGAGCCGCCGCGAGAATTTACCCGCGCTCAAAACAATCCGGCGACCTGTGCTCTGCGGCGCGCATGTCACCTGAGAAGCAAAGGTTTTCATCAGCATGGGCTCTGACGAAAAATCATCACCGACCCGCTGTTTGCAACGCGCTTGGCCGGCTCAGCTTGGGAGAATCGAACAACAAAGGCCCTACGGACAACCCGGCCAGCGGCCACCAACCGCGCGCGTAAACCCTGGCGATATTAAACGCCAAACGTAAAAAACAAACGCAGCGAAAGAGCAGCCGTAATGCAAATAAAAACAGAAGGCGTCCATGCCGGTGAGTTCCCTCCTTTCGAGGCCCCGGCACACCGCCACCTGCGATGAAGGCGTGCTGCACCCCCCACACGTGACCTGCCCGCCGCCAGATCCTGCGTATTACGCGACTGATTTCCAGCCTTACCCCCTTACATGCCCGAGCCGTATGACGGCACCGAGACGGCACGGCCGGCTCTCATCACCCAAAGCCAGCGAGCGACTGAAGACAGCTGGCCCACACTGGTAAGTGCGTGACGCTGAGTGGTTGAATACCCGGCTCACAGGCCTGACGAAACCTCTTGTGAAGCCGTTGCGTGGCAGGATCGTGGTGCGCAAGCACACTCGTGGAAACCCACCCTCAATCCCGCAAGCCCAATCAACAGCCCCTAGCCTACTAGGGGCTTTTGCAATTTCAGAGCACTACACATGCCTGTGATTAAACTTTGAGATGAGGCGTTCAGCGTGCCCCAAGCTCGTTTGCTCCCAGCATACGAAGAGCAGCGCGTGCCGGCCGTATTGACCGAGCGGGCTGTTATGAAGAAGAGGGTAAGCCTGAACCCGTAACACGACCGTCCGGAAATCGAGAAAGGACGGCGAACACCCTGCTGCACCTTGTGCCAGCGGCTCTGATCGTCTGTGCGTCACCTGGCTTGGTTGTACTGGGGCCAAGCAGCTTTGATCCCTTTCAACCACCAATCCACCTCCTGCAGACTGTTTACCTATTCCGGCAGATTCCATCCAAGGCAATCCGCCCTATAATGAGCAGCGCGGCACATGAAACGCAGTCCGTGCAGCACTGGTCAACGTCCGTTTGATGAAGGCTCGGCGCGGGTGGACGCTACGCATGACATCACGCATGAGGCGCCTAGTCAGGGCATTATCGTTTGACCGATTGGCAACCATTCTGACTCTGAACCTATTGATTCGTTGGTATCTCGCAGCGACTGCTGGCCAATGGAGTTTCGCAACCGCAGACACCAGCGTGTCAAGTCTGCGAACAGGCCCTGGACATGCAGAAAACGCTCTGGGCAATACCACTGTCACGGCTGCTCGCCGCTATGTGCGGTCGCACCTTCTGGACCGGCGCTCATCAGCGAATGAGCCGTGCGTGAAACTAACCTGGCCACCTGAAGCTTAACAGCCTTGCGTGGCGATCGCGCAGGCGTTCGAGTTCGGCGGCATTACCCTGGAACGCTTAAATCGCGCCATGAAAGTGGCCAGCGCTGTTGCCGACGTGAAGCTTACCTGGTCCGAGGTGTGCCAACTGTGTCCATGTGTGTTTCGCACCCAGCGAACTACATGGAGAATCGTCAACACGCTGGCGTGCCCTTACTATCGGCAGCTGAGCGTTGCCGTCGAACAAGGCTTGCAGCGAAGCGCAGAGCAACCCGTCACATCTGCCACACCGGCCTGCGCGCCGATCATCAAAACTGACTCGTAAGCAGCACACCATGACATCCACTTTGACGAACGCCTTTGCCGAGCGATGACATCCTGTTGACACCTTCGCGAAAGGAACGCCGCAGTACTACCCACCCGCCTCGCCCATGGCCACCGGTGAGGTGGTGCTGCACCGAACTCTGCAGAGTCAGTGCGCGGGTGGCTGTGTCCATCCCGTGTGCAACTGGCGGTTGACCTACGCAAGTGCATGATCCCGCACGCAGCGCAAGGCCGTCTTGTTGGAGCGCAAGCGTCACGGCTGGAAGTAGCCGCTGCTCGGATACGCGCTGATCCCGCGTACCCTCAACCCCTTGAAATAACCATTGGCAAGACCACCTGCATGCCGAGGCCGCAAGGCGCTCAAGGCTCGCCCTGTACCATCACACTCTGATAACAACTACAGCACGCGTCCCGGTACCTATGTCAGAGCGGCTGGTTAAGAGGTGATCCAGGCAGGAACGTCGCTACCCGCTGTGTAGTGCAGCGCGCTAATAGACCAGACCCCAACAGGCGCAGACTCATCTCTCTAATATACTATCTGAGCAGACATCACAACAATCGGGCGAGAATGAAAAGCCGGCTGGCAGTTATTCACATACGCCTGGATGATAAGTGGAAGCGGACTGACGGACTAGCCTGAGCACGCCTAAACTGACATGCCAGCGTAGCACTAGGAAGTCGATGGATTCCCAATGGCATCCAAAGCTGGATAGCCGCACAGCATGTGCCGACTAATGACCGCGGCATTACACCGCAGAGCGGCCACAAGAGGATTATCCCGTTACTCACGTTCGTGCAGGCCCACCCTGATGATGAGGTACGCCATAGGCACGCAAATGACCGTCAAATCTGACAAAGCGCTGACAAAGCCAAAGGCCCAAAACGCAAGAAACACGCTGCAAAGCCACCATACCCACCGTGCAAAGAGTGAAGCCTGGTGAAAAATAAGACGGACTTCCAGCCAGCCGTTCCCTCGACGGTAAGAATTGGTTGCCCGCTATCCCATGCTGCTGCGATCAGGCCGCGCCTGAAAGGAGGTAAGCCATCCATGGGTTAAGAAACAGCGGTTATCGGCCGGCATGGACGCCTAGATCCGGCGGCTGGCATGTGGTTTCCATTTGAAGCCTAATGGTCCCTCATTGCTCTCGGCAGCAGAAGCCACGAACCGAATAACTCACGTTAGTTGAAAGCTAAGCAACCCTGTGTGCACCATACAAGCTGGAAAGATCACGCAGAGTGGGCAGATTTGCATCTCCTGCCGAATCTCATCCGAACTTGGCTCTTCACTTTTAGGCAACGGTACACGTGCCTAGCGAGCTAATCACGGAGAAAGGAGCGCGAGAGCAAATTGGTGTAACTTTCAATGCTGAGCTAAGATGCCGTCTCCCCATTGAACTCATCGTCGACAGCGCCACTGGCTGATGATAAGCGCCCTGAGGATCATTGCTGCTACACGTGCGCTTGCAAGTTGGCTGTGTGACGAGCGACTGCTATTGTATGCGGCGCCTAATGGCGAAGCCCTTTAAGGTTCTCGTTATGTACGACCGCGATACGATAAATCGAAGCCTGACCGACTCGGGCGTGGAAGGAGCCTCTTGTTGAAGGCGCCCAATCTAGGCACCAAGCAAGATCAATGCTCACTAACTGACGGTCCGCTTTGCCTGGTCAGCGTGAGTATGGACCTTTCTAATCAAGCGTGAACGACTTCATCGGCCAGGCCAGTGACGCTGAGGTCTTATACTCCGGCCGAGGCCAAGGCCGAGTGCATCATGAAGATCACAAAGCAGAACAACGTGCCGCGCGGGCGTGACGTATGAAAATGCTGGGCCTAATCCTCCCTGATTGTGGAGTGGTCAGGGAGATGGTTATGAAGTCCAGCGTGTGTGTATGTTCCCGAAGAGGCGAAGCGAACTGGTGTAGCTGCACCTGAATTGTCATGATCTTTATCACAAGGTCCTGCTAGCGTCAGCATCAAGGAGCTGAGTCAAACAAAACGCAGCGCTAGGCGCAATCTCCAAAAAAAACAGTTGCTAATGCCTCCGCTACCGAAAGGTATGACCGCATGTGTTGGTTTACAAGCGCAGATGAAATATTCTTGGCTTGGTTCCGGATATTTATGTCAGTGCCAACGGAGCTTCCTCCTCTCTAGATCAGGCCCAGGCGGCCGATTCGGCCGAGATCGAGAGAAAGATGCATCGTTTGCGCGGGATAATGTGAATGCACAGGCCGAAGATCAGCGATCTGCTCCCGTTCCGAACCGAGTTCTCGCATAGGCAGGCAACGCCGTGCGCGAGTTAACGGAGGCGAAAATTCTTTTCGGTGGTATACGCCGTTATTAAGCGTTTTGGTGGCTGCCCCCCCCCCCGTGCGGGTTGGGGGGGGGTGGGGGGGGGTTGGCGGTGCTGGAAGACGATAGGCGTCGGTACAATTTGAAAGAAACTGTGCCTACAGTTACGCTAACCAGATTATTAAGTAAAGCCCCCCCACGCGGGTTTGTCTTGCATTGGGTGATAGCAGGATGCTGACTAACCTGCGCTCTGAAATGATACATGATTTGCTTGGGCGCTGAGGCAATGATACATTCTTCCATACGTCAGGGAGAAAGTACATCGGATTTTAAATGGGGACTATCATATTTTTTTAGCATTCGGTCTTCAGCGCTCAAATCTGTGCATCGTGCGTGGAGCTTCAGCGAAAGTCACTTAAAACCCAAGCAGGCTGCGGTAGGTGCTCTCAAGCCATCAGGTTGTATCGACGCAACCAAATTATCGCCACCTAGTGGCGTCGCTCCCGTGTGCCTAGGTCCGCCGTGCCGAACCCGCCCGTTAGCCGCCAGGATGCAACAAGGACCAAGATAAAAGCGTTGCCAGGCAGAGATGCAGGCAACCGGTACTGAATGAGGAAGCCACAGAAAGTGGCTACCCATCCAGAGCAGTCTGTTGCGCAGGTCGCCTATGTATGGAGCCCTGACAGGTTTCCCCGCTCGAGTAATGCTATCCCTTAGGCCACACCCTGTACAGCACGAACACCTCCAATGGAAGGTAAGCTACGACAAACCAATTCGTATCTGAGTTTTTTGCGCTAGTCCAAAATTAACTCGCAGGGAAGCCAGAAAGGCGCAGCCAGGCACCCTGGGCGATCACAGTGCGCCGCTGAAAATCTGTACATTACAAAACTAAAATAAACCGCCTCCCGGGTTTTATGCCTGGAGAAAGTAGGCGTTATGGGCAAGAGTAGTTGCGAAAGGCATGGGCCGAGCCGCGAGGTGATTGCGGAACTGACGGTGAGCATTGCGCGGCTTGCTGGCCCGGGCGCCCGGAGACGGACCTGCGTGAAGCATGCGGCTTATGAGGATGTGTCAACTGGGTGACCTGCCTGCCTTCACGGACTGTCCGCGCTGAGTGGCGAAGCTCACCCTATGACTGGATAAGGTGAGGAAAGGCATCAGGAGGCTAACCCCGCATTTTTTCGCGATGCGGTCAGGGTCAACCAAAGCGCCTCGCCAACTTAGCGAGCCTGTGGATACTCTGTATTGCAACTTGAACGACGAATGGGACCACCAGCGGTGCGGATTACCCGGTCGTTTGTTTCTCTCGGCCGTTGAGCCGACAAGTGAGGGTTAGATACTGATGTAGAGCTGGCGCCTCACGAGCCATACGACGAAGCCCAGCGCGGACTGCGCAGGTTCAGCACGACCTACAAAATGGTGGTCGCGGTAAGAAGCCGCTGCGCCGGTGACGCCCTTTCCCGATCTGGAAACACAGCCTGAAGCACGCAGAAGAAAATGCGCGAGGGGTGCGCGACGGGTGCGGGAGGTGGTACCGGAGCTGGGCGAACACGGCCGCGCCTACACAGGCGATGCAGCAAGGCTAGACGGCAGCGCGCGTTATGAGCTGAAAGGGCTGATGCGTCCGAAGGTACGCTTACCAAATCAAGATGCGCGCGGCGCTTCAAGTGCAACGGCCTGGCATTGATATCCTAACGAACCGCCCACGGACAGTCGCGCTGCTGATGATGCTCACCCGTGGCACTGGGTGCGGCCTGCGCTGAATGCGGCGCTGGGCGCTGCCGGCAGAATCTGGGACCGTAGGCCGGCATGAAGGCCACCCAGTTTTGCAGTTTGGTTAGGTCCTGCGCGAGCAGTACCGTGCTACGCCGCGACGGGAACTGTCTGCCAACAGAATCGGCTGTAGGCGGAGCCAACATACCGGCCGCAGTGGGTGAAACGCTGGAAACGCTTGCGCTCATGCGTGAGCACCCGCCAGAACGCCAAGCCAGGCCGAACTGGAGAGCGCTGGCCACGGTCGCAACGGCATGCCGCCCGCATGGGTATTCGCCGGCTGGCGGCTGAGGCAGCAGTTTGGCAGCGTGCAGCCCCCGCCAGCAATGGATGGAGCAAGCCGCGCAATGATTTGGCGTGAAACGTTCACCGGCTGCAGCCTTGAGATGTGCAGGTGCGCAACCATTTGAGCGACTGCGCGACAGCGCGGCTTTGACCAACGTCGCAGCTGGGCCGCGCGCGAGCGCGCTTTGCCCCAGCGGGGCGTGAAACGCACAGGCCTGCGGGAAATGAACGCGAGCACCGCCGTGGCATGCTGGCTGGGCGGCATGCTGGGTGTTTTGGGGCGGTGGCCGGTGCTATGCGGCGCTGCGCGGGCGTGCGGTGGTAAAATCGAAATATCTGACGGTTGGTGTAGAAATGACCGACCGCATTCGGTATTGCGACCTGTCTCGCAGGCAAATTTTGAGAGCGCATGAGAGCGCCTTGGGCGATCAGTGACCGCACCTATACCAGCATGGAGAACAATGCCGAGCTTGTTACATTCCAGTCCGCTTGTGCGCTGCGTGAGCGCGGGTTTTTTGCGAGGCAGACGCTTGCAGTTTATCGGAGCCTCGCCTTGCCGGTGCCACGCAGCCAAGGGCAGCGCGCCGAGGCCGTTACACCAGTTA
>Ga0163217_1109454_pt1 | contig 17263 bp, 10 predicted proteins | sample SynspAceP_FD_185933 | JGI IMG/M metagenome (GOLD analysis project Ga0163217, IMG submission 185933) | Saline lake microbial communities from Ace Lake in Antarctica - Synechococcus sp. Ace-P (PacBio error correction) | ecosystem: Environmental > Aquatic > Non-marine Saline and Alkaline > Saline ...
AAAAAAAGAGAGATATTACTTATATTTGATTTTCAGTTTATTGGTTTTTTTTTTTTTTTTTTTTTAAAAAAAACCCCCCCCGGAAAATTTTAAAAATTTTTTGGGGGAAAAAACCCTTTTCCCCCCCCCAAATAAAGAAACAATATTGCTTTTTATTGACCTTGTTGCCTTCCATGTTTTGGCGCCCAATTCCTTTTAAATAATTTAAATAGCCTTTTAAATTTGCCTTAAACGAAATTAAAATTTTTAAAATTTGGTCCCCAAAATATTATCTTCCCCAGTACTTTATATTGGAGTTGTTTTTTGGCGGTTTTTAAATGGAATTTATCAAAGGAGCACAGCCCAAAATTTAAAATTTTTCTTTTACAAATCAAAAGGAACCCTCCTTACATAATCGTTTGAACTTTTTTAAACCCAAATGATAGCCAACCTCTATTAATTTGGGAGCAGATACCATTTTAAACGCTGGCGATTTAAACCCGGATAACGAAATAACCCAATTTAGATAAAGAAATAGGCGATTTTTTTTTAATTGGGATTGGACAGTTATAGACAAAATTTAAGAACATTATTAATTTATCAGGAACGGAAGTATTTAGACCTGATCGGAAAGGGTAAACGCGGGCCAAATAGTTTAAGATGTTGCGTTTTCAGGATAAATTCCAAAATAGGGAATTAATATTCAATCCAGGATTTAAGAAAAAATCAATTTATTTGGTCCCCCATTGGATCTAAAATCAGGAAAAAACCGGCATAAATATGAAATTGCCATATAAAACCTATGGAAATTCGTGGGGTTAGCACCCATTTTAAGATAGTCTAAAAAGGGAACAAACCTAGGTGTAGTGGGGTCATAAATTTTGGTGCGGTCAAAACCTGGATTTGCTGAAATAAGGACCAAACCCAATAACCGCTTTTAATGTTATTAGATCCGATCGGGTAATTAATCTGGTGAGTAAGAGAAACAATAAAAGGAGTTTGCCCCATGTGATGCCAAATACCAAAAAATTTACATTAAAAGAAGGAACCGTCCCCAAGTATGGGATTCCCCCTGAACACGGAAGATCTATATCTTTGTTGTCAGACCGGGGATTTGTTGTAAAAGACCGAAATTGGGAATTTTTTAAAAAACGAAATGTCCCAAACCACCCTTATTAAAAACTGTAAGTTGGCGGACATTAAACCACCAATAAATGGGTACTTTTAAACCATATAGATTCCAAGCTTTTTAAATGGCCAGAATTAAAAGAGAAAATCTTTTGCAGTATTACTGATCAAATGCATTGGTAATATTGGCTAATTTTTTTGCATGTCTTTTTCTTGAAACTAAAAAGTTGAGTTCCAGGGAATAATTTCAAGAATTTAAGAATTAAATGGAACCAAGAGAGCTGGCCGTTAAAAGCTCAGAATTGGAAAATAAAACCATGCCTTGGCAACCAATTCAAAATAAGCTAGAGGTCGCATGCCCCAACTTTTGGAGTATAACAATATGTTGCCCATAATTTAACAAGACTCCCACTACGGTGTTCTGCCTGTGGTAATCCATTGCTATTACAAGAATCAAAAGATTTCGAGGAGGCCAAGGGGTAAAATTTTTTCAAAAAAATTGCATTAAGTCATACCCAATGTGTCAAACGTTTGGTGGGATGATTGTTGACCTAAAATGTACGGAATACTCAATGAAGACCATCAGCTTGGATTGAAAAATATAGTGTTGGAGCCCCTTGTAATGGCCTTCCTTGACCTTTATGTAAGAATCTTTTGACGGATGATGTAGCGGTTAGAGGATGGAAAAATAAAATTTTCAAAATCTATATGCAGAAGCGTAATTCAGAACTTATTACAAATGCGCATAAAATATAGAGGTCCTAATAATAAAGTCCCGTATTCCCAATACGGAGTTTATTGGAAAACAAAAAAAAGTATTGGTATTTTGGAGGTAATGGTGTGGGTAATGACCTAATCGTCACGCAGGACATTTTTAAATGTAAAAAGGTTTTCACCCGGAACTTTCTGGAAAGATGGGTATGTTTTGGTAAAAAACACAGCTGGAGTGTTAAATGCAAAATAGAAGTAACTATGAATTGGGTAAAGGGTACCAAGTTTAAAATAAACCATTTGACAGCTATGAATTGAATTACATTTTTTTTAAATCGATGACGATGAAATTTTCAGTATCATGAAAAGAATACCATCGCCGAATGAACCCGGATATAAAGAATAAGTTTTTTCCGATGGTGAAAAAGGAATCCGATACTTAAAACAGAATCTTGGCAATGCCCAAAGAACCTTCCGGATATCAATCCTCTTGGACGTAAACATGCCTTTTATGGACGAGTTGGGGTTTTTGAGTGAATACAAAATCATTTCAAGCTGAACTAAAGAAGGATGTAATATTTTAACCTCTTACCTACATCCAACAATCCCCAGGATAGCAAGGCGCAAGAATTAAGGTACACTTTCCGGGATATTTTAGTGAAGCCATACGAAAGACAGGTATCAAGAAACCTAATTTCGTCCAATTTCCCAACACCGAATGGTATCAAAAATAACTTTTTTGTAAGTGGGTTCTAATATGTAATTAGGGGTATCACTCCCTAAGAAATAAGAAATAGTCGAAACGAGCTGTGTAATTTGGCTATATGGGGAATTCCTTAAATGTGGTTTTTAATTATAGAAAGTATTACTAAAGTGTTGAGTAATACAATGGAAATAAAAATCGGGATATCTAAGTTTAGATACTAATTTAAAGGTTTAAATATCAATCCAAATTTTTTCCTTTTTAATAAGCTACAACCTTAGCCTGTTATGTATAGGTTATAGGAATTAGACCTGAAATAAAAAACAATGATCCTCCCCATAATTCCCTGCCTTATTTTCCCTATAATAACAGGATAGATTGGCGCGCAGCGATCCTATTACTGCTGGTATCTGTTTGAAAAATCTTTAGCTAATTATGGTTCCTTGTGAATTGGATTTTAAGTTCCTGGTTTTTCTAAGTCCTGCCTTAAAAAAACCTATCTTGAATATAGCGAAAATGAATATCCGTCCTGCTCATTTTAAGGAAGGACAATTGTACGAAGGGGTCGTAGACCTGTCTGGACTTAGCAAGTAATCTTGGTAGGGTTTCCGCGCTGTCTCGATAATCTGCCTTGTGGGTCCAACTGGTTTTTCGGAATTATCTAATAGGCTAGTTGCCGTTTTTGTAGTAGGTTACTGTATGTAAAATAGGCCCCCCGTAAAAGCTAATGAGCATAAGGGGGAATGAAAAAGCTAACTCCTATTGCCTTAAGGAAGGTCATGATTCATTTCTTTTTCTAGCTGACCATTTAATTTGGAATCCCTTTATGAAATTGGTGTTATAGGTTTTCCACCACAAATAATGCCCCCGAACTTAGTAGTAAGAAGGAAAAAAGAAGGGTACTGGTTCGCAGTTATATATTTACCCCTATTTTCGGATCCCAGGGTACGGTTGAAAATTCAATAAAATTTCTCAAAAACACAATGGAACTTGGATTTTTCCAACACCCAAAGGCGGCCCGAAATGGGGTGGTAGTACTTTGGTCCTTACCATTCTTGTATACCAGGGAAATAGTTTGTTGCTCCCGATTAGGCATAGTTTAATTTGCAGACTATCCTTGTCTGTTCTACCATTTGGAAGCCGTCTTGTACAAATTAAATTCAAATCAATGGAGTTTAATTTTCTCATTGTCAATAGCTACAGATTGAGCATAGCTGTTATCAGGTTGCCAAAATAATATAGCGAACCGGTCAGTTCCCAGAGATGAAGCGATTTAGGCCAACAGAGACAAACCCAGCATAAGATGCAAATTCCCTTATAAATCTGTTAATAATATAATCAACGATGCCTATTGTTTAAAATAGAAGCCATGTTAAAGAATAATAGTCAAACATGGCTTTCCCGTGGAATTAAAAAATTTACCTAAAGTCCGAGGTTTGCATTGGCTCCCTTCCCCTGCTTCCTGTACAAGGTTAAAGTGCAGCCCCATTGCGACGGGCTGGAAGATAGTATTCATCAACATATTGTTTATTCCCCAAGGAAAAGTGATAGGTTCGAATTAATTGATAGGCTAGAGAGAGAATTTAGTAAAGTATATCCACTTACAGCGGAACTTGTGTAATGTCCTATAGGCCCCAAGTTGTTCATTGGTATCCCATAAAGGGGGTCCAAATCGGTTTCTAAATCTCCCAGATTGGTCATTCTAAGTGATGTCGGCGTAAATTTTTCCTCTGTGGCTTGCCAGTTAATGTAGTGGTCCATTTTGGGCGGCTCATCTAACATCAACCACCCTAAAATAAATTTAGAGTTTATTTTCTCGGCACTACGATTATGGGTCAGGTCCCTTCTACGTAGGAATAGGAGGTTCCCAATGTTGCCATTTCCCCCTTAATCCCAACTAAAAATAACCACGATACCTTCACCTCCATAAATTCGTTGTGGTTGTTTTTGAAGGTACAAAGGAATTGATCTCATCCACAAATACAACGCCTGTGCTAGGTGAAAGTACTGTAATAGCCCCACTGCCTCTAGCTGAAAAGTTTTATTGAAATTTTGATATGAAATCCAAATTCATAATTATTGGTGACCGCGGTTCCTAGTTGGAATATCAAATTTAATGTTTTTGCGGCTACTAGCAGACCCTTCAGTATAGAGCCTAACGTCGGTCAATAGAATACCTTGAGAATAAGCTTTATGTAAGGGTAAATTTTTCAATGCTCATATAAACCGGACTCCCTAAGGTTGAAGGCCAGAATTATTGAAATTAAGTTTTCCCTCCTTCTATCAGCAACGGAAGGGCTAAAATTACCATCCGCTTTTGCGGAATAGGGAAGGGTATTGTAATCTACGATATCTTATATTCATATCGTCATATCGCAAACCTGCTTTAAGAACCCATTGGTTGTTAAGTTTTTGGTAGAGTTGCGCGTAGGGTGCCCAAGTTTATCAATTCAATATTTGGACCCACAATCTTCCATCCAAAGTCCTTGATTTGTTTTGTCCTTAAAAGTCTACACCGTAGGTTAAAGTTATATTGTTGGGGCTATATGAACCAAAACTGGATTGGAAAGTTAAGTCTGATGCCATATTTTTAGCGTTATTTACGGATTGCCGCCCGTTTTCGAAATTTGTCGGAATAGAAAAATACGTTCTCAGTGTTTGGATAATAAAAGGTCTGTTTCAAAAATTGGTAGTTCCCCCTTGGAAATATATTGGTTTGAGAAACTAGATTTTAATTGCCCATTTACCACAGGTTGTTTCCCGTGGGTTCTCTCCGTCGATGGTTCCTTTCACCACCAATAAACACGCAAACAGGGAATAATCCCCTTCTTCATTAAAAACCTGTACCTCAGCAACCGTCCGGAATGAAAGGGCTGTCCCTTGTGCAAGAAATGGTAAGATAATTAACCACTAAAAGGTCAGTTTTTGTTGATCGGCAATAGTAAAATATTCCAATTTTCCAAAATGGTGCTATGATTTCCGGTGTTATCGAAGCCGAGTATGTAGGGAGAACAGGAACGCCATCTGCACGTATTTATGCCGGTTTGTTCCAACACGCCCTAGCTGATGTAGTAGCTGAAATCATTGTAAGTTACCCTTAAAGGACTGATGGGATGCCCCAGCCTAAGGCCGTCATTTGTTTTGGCCAAATTGCTTGAGCCCCAGATATGGTGTGCCTCAATTTTTTTTTATCGGAAGCTGGATTCTTGGTTAATATAGTTGATAAACCACACATTTGCCCCTTACCGAAGATCCGATGTGGCTTCCCTTAATTACTTCTACACGACTCATGTCATTGGATTTATCGGATTTCACTCCCAATTGCCCATTTCTTAAAGGGGTAGATTTGTGGAATGCCGTCGACCATAACCAATAGTGAACGCCCTCTTAGGAGTTTGCCCCCACATTGAAAAGGTACCGGTAGAAACAGCAAGTCCTGGGAACAGTTAAATTCAAGTATTCGCTGATGTTAGACGGTAGATTGTGTAAACTCCTCCAATTTTGGCTAGACCAACAACAGTAACGGAAAGCAGGAATTTCAGAAAGATAGTTCGGAATGTCTGCTGGCAGAAACCACCACTTCATCCAAACTGTTTTAAATCTTCTATAAAAACCAACGTCATGGGTCAAGGAAGCATTGGGTCCAATGGTGATTTTTTTTGTTTGTAAATTGATATCCCAGATTTTTATGTTTAACTGTCCAAGATCCTTCCTCAATGTCTACAAGTTCGTAAGTCACCATTTAGGTCCGTCATTGGTACCTTTCTCAGTTCTCAATGTATACAGTTCACCGGTAAGAGTTGATTTGTTTTCAAATACAGAATTTTTCCCTTTAATGTTGGCTTTGTGAAAAGCGTTAAAAAGATAAAAAAAGGCCTACCGCCCCAGGTCATAAATTCATTCTATATCTTATTTAAGATTAATTTAAAATAAGGACAAATATAAGAATTCCAAATCAATTAGCGGCAAAGTAATTTTGGAATTTTATTTTTTTGTAAAGGAGGTTTAAAAGATGGCGGAGCCAATTATGGGGGACTTTGTAGTGTGATTAATTTGAACTTAGTATTTAAAATTGCAAGGCGGAAAATAAGCTACTTTATAATGGATTATCTCCAAAAATCCCAATACGGATGGGATAGTGCCCACCCACCTCTGAAGTTGGTTCAAATGACAGGTTTTAACTTGGAAATACGGTAATTGGAGGCCTGTGGATTTTCCGGTTTTAAAATTGCTTTAAAGTGTAACATGTAATTTCATGAAATTTACCAAACAGTTAATTAAATATAACCAGTTGCCAATTGGCTGTTAGCGGCCGAAGTTGTAGGCGAACAATTTTTTATTACCCTAAGCACCATTTTTTAGTATAAAAGACCTTACTCATAGTGCTTACTTATGCCTTTTGCTACATAGGTAATGCGTAGATAAGACCATGGGGGGTTTTTTTTTTTTTTTTTTTTGGGGGGAAAAAAAAAAAGGTTTTGGGTTTACTCCGCCCTTTTTTTTCGAAAGAAAGAGAGAAATACGATAAATCTTGTAATGATATGAAAATTATTTTACCAAACCAAATAATTACGATATAAAAAACTAAAAATAACAGGCTGATTAAAATATTGTATGAATTAAGGGGCGCTAATTAATTCAGAGGATGGCCGCCGCCGATGATGCCCTTTTGGTAAAGGTTATTATAGGTTTTTGAATAAAAAGAAAAACCCTGTAAATATGGTATTACAGGGTTTTAATATAATTTGCCCCGATTAATTTGTACTCTCGAGCGGGAGAGATTTATATAAAACCAGATGAAACCATATAAGCACAAGTAGCTGTAAATGCAGCTATTTAAAGTGATTAAAATTTGTTTCGTTTTCCTTTTATTTCTTATATTTAGATGAAAACCGTCACTCAACCGTCACTTTTATGTCAGTACAAATTACGCAGCAAGAACGCTAAAGTCAGTGGAAAAAAGTTTGTTTTGGGATATCCCATCACAAATGGTGAGCGGATGCGAGAATTTCTCAAAATCAAGAGTTATCCAAAGATTGTTTTCCCGAAAATGAAAAGAAAAGGGTTGCCGAAAGGATTCCGGCCAATAGGGAATGGAAATTCTTCTGATGAAACGGTCATGTTCCTTACACTCTAAAAAAAACCTCAAAACTTCTTATTTGTTTGCTGAAACACTAATATCAATACTTATAAATTTAAAGATGTATCGCATTGGTGGCGAGTGCAGTAGAAAATTTTAAGTTGGCTTATTGACTACCCAAAAGATTGAAAAAATTTCTCCCATTCAACTCCTTCAAAAATGAACTGTAATAAAGATTATCTAATCCATAGTCAAGGGCTTGCCAGGAGAAACAGCTCATAATTACTTTACAAAATTCAGAAAAAGTTTTAAGTCGCTAAATACCAGGGATACATTAAAAGTGATGCCTACGGAGGATATTCGATTTCGAACCCGAATAAAAGAAGACACTTTTTAAAGAAAACAGGTGTCCGGATGGCGAGGAGTTACAAAAATTAGCCAATACCACGATCTGTAATCCAGAAAGTAAAAAGGGCTTTCTTATTGCTTGTTATACTTCGTTAGGTTTTTGCGGAAATTAAGAGAGTTAACCTGGGCCCAATATCAATAAAAAAAGCCGATTGATTGAACGAATAGAAAAGACTGGTGAATTGATTAATATCGATTGAACCAAACTGGCTCCTTTGCCATCTGGGTTACACTCCAACAAAAAAGAGATTTTGTATTCGATGTACAAAACATCAGCACCATGGTTTTAAATGCGTAATCACTATGGTCAATACGACAGAAATCAAACAAGCCACATTACTTTTTTATTGTGGCGCGACAATACTTTTTGCCTGTTTGCCTTCTTTTAATGGGTGCAAAATCTAAAAACTGGTTTGCAGAATGCAATGGGGCACAGTTTCTCCAAAACACCCTAAAATATTTAAAATTTCATCAGTAAGTTTCAAGATGAGGCCCATGATTATCTTTCCAGCTTTAAAAACATTGCTTAATGAAGGGCGGTAGTTAAGCGTTGGCAAGGTAAAGACCAATGGATAACGGCCTTCTGCGTTTTTATGCTTTTTATGAGCGGGTTTCGAGAGTTTATAAACCCAAAGGTTTTCTCTTCTGCAAGGAATTGTGGAATCTTTAGCAAAACGATTATTTTTGAATATAAAGAGCCTTCAATAATCCATTTTTATTAAACTTCCAACGTTGAAATCTAACTGCAAAAAATATAAGATATCAGCTATCATTTCATAATTTTTGATGTAAAGCTTTGGCAAACATTTAAAGTAATTCTTCTCTTTTTTCCGTTCAGATAATCACTAAATTCTGGAAATAATTTATCGGATATTCTTTATTTTGTCATAAATCCCTATGACTACCTACCCAATGCGAATTAATACTTCCTTGAATGTTAATATCGTAACCACAGCCACTATTCGGTAATGGTTTCCCTTTACGTTTAAAAAAAACAATTCTTCCATTTCCAACGTTGTCCACCGAATTAAAGGTGTTCTTTAAATCGGCAAAACTATCCCAAATTCCGCCTTATTTGCTTTTTTATACCAAGCTTTGAAATTTTTGGTACCGGCTCATCCAGTCTTTCTACCCATATAATCTTTACAAAACGAATGTTTTCCTTCTAAAAAAATTTCTGGGGGCCCTACTTCCTATCTTTTTTTTAAAAATCATTTAATAAAATGTGCTTGTCCATAGTAACCACAATCTAATGCCAAAATGAATCAATCCTCTCTGTATTTTTGGTAGTGTTTAACATTCAGAACACAGTAATTTTTAATTGGAATCAACTTTAACAAAAATATTTTGGCGAGATTCCTCCACCTCTTTTAAATTTTCTTTCTAAAATGCCTTAGACTAATATTAAACCAGCACGACAAACTCTTTCCTTGAGCTATGTTTTTCCTCACTGAAGAATATATTTTTTTGAATAGCATTTTCCAGCCATTTTAATTTCTGGTACTTCGTTTCAAGAAGCGATTTTTAAAAACTTCTAATAATATTTAATTCGATCATCGTTGTTTATCAAACTGATAATGCTAAATGCACAGTCTTATATTGCAATTGGTAATATATCTTGAACAATTGCACCCATTATTAAAAAAATAAAGAATCCGGGCCTATATTAAATAAGTAATAGGTTTAAAGTGATGAAGAACTAAGCCTATTTGTCCAAATTTTCCCTAGAAGTTTATAAGAAATATCTGCGTCAAATATTTACCTGCAATTGCACCCCTTGAACTCGGCTTTGTCTCAAACCATCCCACATAAAATTATTGGAATACTAATCATCAATACATATATTATAATGGGTACCCAGTAGCAAATACAGGTATAATGTTATCCATTTTAATTTTCCGATTTCCCTTCAATAATACTTAATACATAAATTTTTAAGCTCAATGTGGTATTTCCAATAAGATAAGTAAAGTAGCAAAAAGATTTTTTTCATATAAAATACATTTACAAATAGTGTCCCCGAATATGATACAATAAATTAAGTATTAATAACAGCTTAAGTTTGGTGTGGACTCTAAAGGTAAAAATAGTCGCTTTTTTAAAGATTAAAAAAACCAAAGGGCAAAGTTTACAACAATAACTATGAAAACAACTAAAAAGCATATTGCTAATTATAAATATTCTGTTTACTGGGCACACAAGTTTCAGAAAGCTAAGTTGGAATAAATTGAAAAAAAGTGCAGAAAAAAGCAGCCGAAAGAAGCCATTATAAGAAAACAGAACAAAAAGTCACCAAAAGAAACTGAACAGAGCCTATGGACCTTCCAATCCCTCAATTCCTAAAACAAGAAAAATGGAGAAAAAAGCCAAAAGGGAAAAATGACCGGTAAAAATGAATGATATCGATGAAAATTCGGAAGAGTACGAAGAAAAGTTGTAATTAGAGAACCCTAAAGTTTTGGAGTAAATACAATTTTTGTGCCAGGGGAGAAATTTTGTCATTTCAAGACGATTTGGATGAACGAAAGAAAATGGTGAGTTCCCGTCGCGTTGGGATTTTTTAATTTCAAGGTTCGGTTGAAAATTGCTGTTTTAGAGAGCGAAAAATATCATCAACACTTGAAAATAATAGCAATTATTTAACACCTTTACTTGGAATGAAGAAAGTTATTTACCCGAAGGTATTTAACCATTGAATTTGGACGCCTATTTTTATAGTGAAAAAGGTCATGGTCAAGGATGGCAAGAATTATAATATTCGTTTTTTTTCTAAAAAGGAGAAAAAAGTATATTACCCGGAGATTCTGAAGATTAATTTCTACCCTATTATACTTATAGAGACCAGAAGCAAATTTATCAAGCAAGATTAATGGAATTAAAAAGAATCATTTGAAGGCTCAGAAAGAGAGCTAGATGTACAGCCTGTTTGGCGTCATTTTGCCATTGCCCTTTTAACAAGCGTTTCTTAAAAGTATTTATAGACTCCGAACATAGAGTCTAATGTTCCCCATTTAGGCAATAGGATTAAACCTCACGACTTTAATTATGGCCTATTCCTATTATGACTGATGGTTATGTTTTAGAGCCATCAAAAACATCCGCATTGCCAAAGGTGGCAAAAAACTATACGATCGTGTATTGAAGAAATGGCAAATTTGTTAAAACCCGCGGTATCCTCCTTTGATGTTATTACAAAGGCAACTATCAAAATAAAAGAAGTTCCTTATGGTGTGCTGAATAAGTTGGCTAAAAATGATGAAGAACACAAAAATCTCAAATTTTAAATTGAAGGTCATATCCGATAGTGACGGTGAAAGATGAATACCAAAACCCTTAAAACTTTCCTGCCGACAGAGGCCGTTGCCTGTAAAAACTGCATTACAGAAATGGGAATATCCAAATATCGTTTTCAAAACCGGTAAGCAAAGGAGAAACCACAACCTGTGTCAGAAGAATAATTCGCGCTGAAGGTAAAGCAAATAAAACCAGAAGAGTTGTAAATTTATAAAAAAATTGACTGAATAATTATGCTCTTCTTGACAAATATAAACTACAGCTATTTAATAGTTTTTTATTTTTAATCATAGACTCTTTTTTTGCTCGTGTATATGATAAGCATAAGAAGAATAAAAGTCCTGAATTATGCGGACATCATGAAGAGTGAATGTATAACGATGAGGCTTTAAATATAAGCTGGAATTTGCTAACCACAAGGGCCATACAATTACCGATGACGGAAATAAGTATAGATTGATATTTGGTAAAACTTTTCCGTGAAGGTACACTCGAAGTAACCAATGAAAATTCTATTCTGTTTTTGTATTGGACCGGTAGTAATTATATGAATTATTGAGTGTAGATAAAAATGGTGATAATAAAAATATAAGGCGGAAGGTGGTTTTATTCATAGTAAAACCCATTAAATATGCAAACGTCGCGCCTTCTATTGATTAAACACAAATTTTTTTATCAACTAGTTTAACGAAGTGAAAGGTTTGTTGAATGTTATTGGCAAGCTGATAAAGGGGATGATGAAAGACAACAAAAATGAAAGCCCCTAATACTTTTCACCTTTTAATCGAAGAATTTGAAAAAAATGACGAACGGGATTTAATTGCTTATGAATATTAAAAAAAAAATAGAAACTTATTAAAGACAACATAACCTTTATCAAAAGATAAAGTTTACCTTAAATGATATTTTTAAGTTTTGGGAGAATATGATTTAGTACATTATCTACACACGGAACAAGTTTTTTGTAATCGAAATAAAATAACTTTAAAGAAGGGAAAGGTAAAATTGGTAATGGAAGGGGATAGTATGTTTTGTCATACCTATAATAAGCACAAAATATAAAACATGGGATTAAATCTAAAGAAATTTAATGAAAAGGTTTAAAGAAGAAGGTTTTAAAAAATATGGAGGGGAATTTGAAAGGACTACATGTGCTTTTAATCCAGAAGCAATTTATTTAACGGAACATTTTGATAGTATTATAAAGATTTAGAAGAATAAAAATTTGGATTTTAAGTGCATGTGAACCGGAAATAAGAAGTGACCTTATAACGAATCTAATCCAAAGAATACATACCAAAATGGCCATTTTTTTCATGGTTATATTCTGTAAAACTCTGGCGATGGCCTATAAGGCTTTTTAAAAAAATATTTTATGAAAAACTTAATAGTAAAGGTTTAGATGTTGAAGAAAGCTTATGACAATAACCCAAATTAGAATTTAAATAGAAGACTTGCCCTCTAACATTACGCAGATACTTCAAAAGATACAATTGAATACTACAACTTTCATTTCTTCATTTACAAACACGATGACCCAAGGCAAAATGGCATTGAAGTCATTGACATGCCTTAACCCTGAAAAATAAAAAAAACCTTAATGGAACTAAATGGATTTTTTACCCATTAGTTGGTGATTTCGATGATGGTAAGATGAAAAACCTTAAACCAAAAGTGAAACTAATGGCTATACCCAAGCCGAGTTTTTAAGAAACAACAAATGCGTATTTAGCCTGAGGTAGATGATGAACAGTAATTGAAGCAAGATAAGTTTTTTACCAGATGTTGGCGTGAATAACATTACGGTGAAACCCTAAAAAATCATGAATTTGGACGGCTTGTTGCCGATAAACGACATTGCCCATACCAAAGATGTAGGCAAAAAAAGAGAAAATTTACATTAAAGCGGATTCTAAACATTTTAAACGATAAGTACATTTCTATTCATAAAGAGACGGTAATTTATTCTTTCCTATGGGAAAATTGCAACAACTGAAAGACGGTGCGGTTAGAAAAAGCAACATTCACTTATGATGGCAAAAGAAAACAGGAAAATACGAATTAGGTGCCCTGCCCTGTAGTTTATTATGATGATGAAGGGTACAAATACATAAAATTCAAAAACGGTCAAGGTGAAAAAGGTAAATATGAGAAAGATGATTGGAAATAAATTCAAATTTAGATTCCAAGAAACTAGAACGTTGCTTAAATTATCCCATTAGCAAGGATATGCTCTTAATTTATAAAATAAGTGATGTCGAAAAAAAATAAAGGAGTAATAACAAAAACAAAAAAAATTGATTGTGAGCTTCCGTTCCCCCGCTAAATGCTCCTAATTTTTCCCTCAACAAATGGTGTTCCATATACTTTCAAACCTCCTAAGTGGAAAATTAATTACAATTTTAAAACACAAACCCACGTCAAAAACAATTAATTTTACAATATGGATTATTAATAAAGTGGTCATTTAACCCGAAAGCTTATATTCCAAAAAAAGTAAAAAAAAAGAAATTAGAAAATGTAATGTTCTAAAATAAAAAACCTAAATAGGGTTAAAAAAATTCAGATAGGTTCTTGAATAAATCAATAAGTATTTTGATTGAATTAATAATTAATCCATAACAAATTTTAATCTCACAATTTTCATTAATGAAATTCGTGCCTAAAAAATATTATGAAAAATTAAAAAAACAACCCTAATAGTTATAACTATTTTAAAATGTTAGGGTACATTAAGTATAAATGCACAGATAGGAATAACAAATAAACATAACAGTTAGATCTTAAGAAGATAAACCCAAAATAACCGAAACTGAATTTAGGCTTAAAAAAAAAATGGATTTCAACGCTTTGGTAAAGAAATCATTAAATGGAAAGGTAAAAATTGCAAGGGGTTAAAATTAATCTTTTGAAAATATAGATGGTAAATCAAAAAAGGCAAACTGTTATTTCCAGGTAAATAAGGTGAGTATAAATAATAGAATGAAACAAGGAAAATACTTGACGTATGGTATAAAATCTCGTGTGATATACCTTATGTAACCCACACCCAGTTATAATGTAGTTCAGATGGATTTGGCACTTAAATATTTAATCTAGATAAGGAATATACTAGTTTTTAAAATATTACGAATCATTCCCTCCAAGTGAAACATTTTTAACCTAATTATCGCGATGTATCATGCCCTCTAAAAAATGAAAAAAAATTAATCAATTATGAAAATCAAAATTTAAAAAAATGAAAAGTAACAAACTCCAATCAAACAATTTAAAAAAATTCAATTTCAACTCTCTCTTAGGCATATTCCAACTTTTACTACTCTTCATGAATTGTTTTCTAAAAGTAATCCATACATCATGTTTGGATGGCAGTTGGGATTCAAGACGTTGTCTTTGACTTGGAAAAAATGGAACGGCAGCGGCCAAGATAACATACGGAGAAGAACCTACCGAAGAAAAACTGTAAATAGCTAATAAAACGCTATTAAACGGATATCTAAATGCACTTTGATAAAATCAAAAAAAATGTGTACCTACTGGTATGCTTAGCTGACTCAATGAATCTCTTATAGAAGCCAAAGCAGAGCTTTCTGAAAATGGATTGCTCCGGAAACTAGGTGATCCAAGTTTATAATGAAAGGCAAACTCTTTTCAAGTTCTAGGTATAGAATATTAACATTAAATGGACATATGAATAGTACTTCCTAACGTCTCGTTTAAAAAATAGATAAAATTGAAAAAAAAACACCCGATTCAACTTATTTTTGGCAATTACACTAAAGTTTTTCCTCTGCTTGCACAGCACAACAAGACACAAACTGCTTTTGCCAAAAGTCGAATAGAACCATCTAAGGAGGGCGTAGAGATTGGATGACACATGAAGCATTAAGATGTGGTTCAAAATGCAACAATAACGGTGAAAGAAATTAGATACTAGGGAAAGAATTAATACAGGACGGTACGGTTTCCATTTCAATTACGCAGAATTGCGATATTAAGGCACTATTAATGAAAGTATTTGCCATTACAATGACAGTATAAGTTTCACAAGCTTATTTTTTAAATGATTAGTAGTGCAAAGAAGGGATTATTTTTTGCGGAAACACCTTTGGAGATGTATACGCACAGAAATACCGATCCCGTGTAAACATAAATAAATGATGGAAAAAATGTTGCGGATACTATAATCCCGTGAACCAGTGGAAAAAATGTTAAATATGAATAAATCAATAGTTGATAAAGCCTTGCTGTAGGCAGTAAATTAATTTTTTTGGTTTTACATGGATAGAAGCATAGTGTATGTGGATGATTGTGGGTTAAAACATCTTTTAACGGTCATTATGAATATGTGGAGGTTGTATTAGTACGAACCATCAAAATTTAAAAAAGGTGGAACTTTTATAAAAGAAAACCTTGTAGAATTCAAGATTATAGTAAGAGTGTATTATCATACACCTTACAAAAAAAATACAGTTTTAAAACCCAAAGTGCCTCCCTGCTTCTAAAAAGTGAAAATGGTTTTTTAAAACAAATAAATGGAAGATGAAAAAATACTCGCAGCTAAAAGATTATACCGAAAATAGAACCCCATAACAAAAGAACAAATTGAAAAATGGGCTTCCAAGAAAGCAGGTGATTTTCAGAACAGTTATGAATTTTGAATAAAATATTAGATCGTCCAGTGCGTAAGCAAAAGAGTAAATGTGTTTCTAGGTTTTTTGGAAAATGGTAAACAGGGAAAAATGGAAATCGCAATCATAAGACGGAGCCAAAAAGTCCAGACGAATACAATTGGTGGAATTTTGCCTTTTCCAATGATAAAAATATGAACAGAGATGAATAAAACGCAAGTGAAACATGACAAAAGGAGAAGTACACATAAGTAAGTTAAAGAAGAACCGAAGACCAAACAAAACATCTCAAATACTTTCTTTATTTTTAAAGACAGAAAATTGTTGTTGCAAGTGCAAGCGAGAAAATATGGACTGCCGAGCAATTGTTGGGAGGGTAATTAAAAGCATAGTATTGCAACAATCATCCAATAAATTATTAAAAAAAGTGAAAAAAAACCAAACCTGCTAGTAGTACTGAGCAAGTATTCTATTTCAATCTTGCAAGAAACCACAAACAATTTACAAACAAAACTTCTTTACCTAAAGTTGAAAACCAGCTTTAAAGGAGTTAGAATTATAAACCAAAGGAGGGTAGAAACTTATTCATGGGCAAAAAGAAATGGGGATAATTACCACTTTGTACTATTGATAAAAAATGGTGGCGATTCCATTTCAAATTTGCAGAAATTTGATATTAAAGCACTATTATAAAGCACATGGGAATACTTAATTTTCAAAGTCAACTTTTTCAAATGTCCAATTGTAAGGGCAAAGTGCTGTAACTTGTTTAGGGCAAAGTCCTTGCCCCAAAAACACCTTAACGATGATGTTTTACGCTCAGCTATAAGCGCGCCTATATTCATAAAAAAATATGGCGATATCGTACTATATTTATATCCCATTTCCGTATGTAAAAAATGTTTAATTATCAAAGAACCAACAAAAAATAATAGTAGTAACTATTACTTGGTTTTATTATAGACAGATCCATTGAAATATAATAAGAGAATTTGTAATAAAACGCAATTGGCTAATGATGCTTGAACCTTGAAATTAACACTAGTGCGGATATTCAATTTAAAAGGGAATGGAATTTTAATAAAAAAGAATATTTGTTTCGCCGTTCAGAAAAAGACGGTGAAGAAACAATGAAACTTTCCCATGCCTAAAAGTAGTATCAATTTCACCATTGTTCTCCCAGAAATCTAAGAGTAAATATGGTTTATAAGCAAGCGAATGGAGATAAAAAAGATACAAGCGGCGAAAAAAACGAATACAATTCAGCAACCCCAATAACAAAAGAATGTTTGAATAATGGCTCCTCAAAAGAAACAGGAAAAATTCTTA
>Ga0163217_1046623_pt1 | contig 17262 bp, 19 predicted proteins | sample SynspAceP_FD_185933 | JGI IMG/M metagenome (GOLD analysis project Ga0163217, IMG submission 185933) | Saline lake microbial communities from Ace Lake in Antarctica - Synechococcus sp. Ace-P (PacBio error correction) | ecosystem: Environmental > Aquatic > Non-marine Saline and Alkaline > Saline ...
ACTCCCCTCGATCACCTCCAACCCTTCGAGCCCCGTAAGGCCCCTGGCCCAACCTTCCACCCAGCGCTCGCGAAACTTGCCCGTTTGTCCCCCCCAGAGCAACCTTTGGTCGCCCGTCTGAGCAACGTTGATGATTCCGCGCCTTCATCGCCGCCGTGCGCTTGCCGGTGGAGCGCAGCACACTCGCCTATCGGTCATGATGCAACCACTTATGAAGTCTGGGTCGGTGGTGCGCTTGGAACAATGCGGCCGCCGTGGAAGCTCAGCGCTGCGGTGGCCGATCCAGGTATGCGGCTCATCGCCAGGCGAGGGTACGCTCCATCGCGCACCGGGAGGGGTTAGGCCCGGGGCATCATTCAGGGTCACTTGTCCTCTGCAATGGCAGTGGCGTCGGAAAAGGTGGTGGACCGCCGGCGGCGCGATCCATCCATGCTTCAAAAAACGGCTTGCGACCCCTCCGATCAGCCGCCGCCGCGATGAACCTCCCCCCCAGTACGTTTTCACCCTGCGGTCTGTGCAATGCAGCGGCGCCTCGCGCCTGCCGTGCAGTGCCCGGTGCTGGCCCGGCTACAGGCCGCCGGTCCGATTGGATACCTTTTTCCAGCTTCAACTGCTGGAATTGGCTCCGATCCCCGCCGGGATTTGCGGCCCTGTGCCCGTCGAAGGCCGCCCGCCCGCCTGGGAGGGAACGGCCTGGGCATCAGCCCGTGCCAACCCGGCGGGGCTTGATCTCAACCCGATCTGCATCGTGGAGTGTGGGCGCGAAGCGCCTGGCCTGCCGGCGAAGCGCCCCCGGCAGGCCACGAGGGCGAGTGGTCTTGCGGCTGGAAGGCAGGCCGAAGGCGTCGGTGTGCCGCGGGAGTATCGATGGGGGGCCTGGCCAAGGAGGAGTTTTCCGAGCTTTGCCTCTCCAACTACGCCCGTCAGCTGCTGGACGTGAACCTGCGGCCGCTCCTGGCCGACGGCGAAGGGCCTGCGGCTGCGGATCATCTTTCCCCAGGGGCGCCGGGCATAGCCGAGCACCAGTCAACCGCGGCCTTCGTGTGGTGAAATGGCCTAGACTTATTGCAACCCAGGCCATCGTCAGCCGCAGTGCCGCCCCCGACCAGCTGGAAGGGCTTGCCCGTGGCCGAGCTGCGTCAGCGTGCCGCCGCACCCGGTTTCAGCGGGAAATCTGGTGGTGTGATCGGCGAGAACGGCCGATGGAATCTGGCGCCATAGCGCCTTGGGCCTTGCGGCGGAGCTTGTTGCTTCAGGCCGGCAACTGGCTGGGGCCGGTGATCGTGGCCGCGGGGCGATGGCGGTGTGCGGTCAGATGATCCTGTTCGGGTACTACGGCAATGTGATGCAGCTGGCTGGCGGTATTCTTCCACACGCTCACCTTACCATGCTGGCCTGGACGGCATAGCCGAAATCCTCACCAGCCTGGCGCCCTGGAGGGGGGTGAGCGGCGAGCCCCTGCCCAGCTCCATGCGCGCCACGGTGGAGGTCAGCCTCGCTGGACTTGCCATTGCTCGATCCAGCTGGGCGGCACCGGCTGAGCAGCGACGGCGGACCGATCGAGAGCGCAGCCCCAGCCTACCTGGCCCGCTACGGCGATTTCAACACGCGTGTCCGGACGCGGTGCTGTCGATCAAGGCGCGCCAGTGCGCGCCCTGCGGCGTCTGAGGGAAGCGTTGCTGCGCAGGCTTTCGGCACCCTCTAGGGTGAATTGATAAGGGCTGGCCGCCGCAACGGTCGTAATGTCGAACCTTCACAATTCTCTGAATCAACCGGAATCCAAGCGCCCATCCAGCCATCGTCATCCTCGACTTCGCTCGCAAGTATCCGAGCTGATTGCCCGCCGGGTGCGAAAACACGGAGGTGTACTCGCTGGTGATGGGCTACAGCACCAGCGTTGAAGAATTACGGCCAAATTGCCCCGAAGGGCAATCATCCTCAGCGGTGGGCCCTAACTCCGTCTTGCCGAGTGGGGCACGCTCTTGCGAATCCCGGCCTCTGGGATCGAGCGATCCTCGGTGTCGCTACGGCATGCAGTTTGAGGTGCAGCACTTTCGGTGGGGCTTGTGGAGCAGCCCGGACGGGGCTGAATAAACGGCAAAGCGCCTCTGCTCGTGGACGACCGAACAGTCCTGCTAGCAACGTGGTCGATGGCTTCCCGATGTGGATGAGGCATGGCGATTCGGTCACGCTAACATGCCCGCGGGTTTCGTGCGACTGCCACACCGCCACCGCCAGCAGGCGGTGATCGCTGATCACCGGCGCCAATCTTTACGGCGTCAGTTTCATCCGGAGGTGATTCACTCCAGGGAGGCCATGAACGCTGATCCCACTTCGTGTAGAGATCTAGTGGCTGCCAGCCTGATTGGAACCACTAGAAGCTCTCATCGATGAAGCCCTCGCCGATGTTTCCGAACGGGTTGGTGATTAAGGCAGCGTGCTGCTGCCCCTGTCTGGAGGGGTGGAATTCATCCACTCTGGCGTTCCTGCCTGCACAAGGCCTCGCGACAAAGCTGACTGTCATTGTTCTCGACCAGGGGTCATCGCAAGGGGGAACCTACTTCCCTCACTGAGTTCCTCGATCGCATCATCCACATTCGCGTCGAATACATCCAACGCCCGCGATCGCTTCCTTCGACAAGCTCGACGGCCATACGATCCCGAAGAAAAGCGCAAGATCATAGGCGCTGAATTTCAATCCGGGTGTTCCGAGGAGAAAGCAAGCGCCTCGTTGCCTTCGATTTTTCCTCGCCCAGGGCACGCCTTACGACCGATGTGATCGAATCGGTCTGGACGGGCGTGGACCCGCAACACCGGTGAACGTGGTGGCGGTGAAGTCAAGAGCCACCCAACAGTGGGCGGGTCACTGACCAAGGATCTGCAGGTTCAAGCTGGTTGTGAGCCGCTGCGCCGCCTGTTCAACAGAGAGTGTGCGCAGGTGGCCGCAGCCTGGGCCTGCCAGAGGGATTACGTACCCCGCCGACATCCTTCCCTGGGCCCATGCCTGGCGATCCAGCATCCTCGTGAGGTGAGCGCTGAGAAACCAAGCCCTCCTCGGACGCGATCTGATCGTGCACGTGAGGAAGTGCAGTGAGGCGGGTTATATCACGAGATCATGGCAGGCGTTCGCCGTGCTCGCGCGCCGGGTGCGCAGCGGTTGGGGTGGAATGGGCGAACAAGCGCGACCTATGCCTAATCCGATCTGTGCTTGCGTTGCGTGTCCAGCGAAGATACGGCATGACTGCCGACTGGTCAGGCTGCCCTATCGACCGTGCTGGAGCGGATCTCGAACGCGGACTTGTTCAACGAAGGTCAAGGGCGTGACCGCGTGGTGCTCGACAGTCACCAGCAAACCCGCCCGGCACGAATCGAGTGGGAATGAGGAAACCTGCCGCCAGAGCGCGGTTCTCCACTGGTAAGCCCCGCAGCTCGATAGGCATCGGGCACGCATGCGTGATCCCGGTGACGTCGCCACCTCAGCCGGATCCCACCTGCAGCGCCGCCTGCAGAGGACAGCATGCCAGCTCGGCGCCAAGAGATCTTCTGAATCCTTTCTGTATTGGAGGGCCGCTTCGACGCCAATTACCGACCCGCTGGCTGCGCGAGCCAGGTCAGCCCCGGAGACAGATCAGCCAACCGCAGCCGTTTTCTAACCCCGAACTGCTTCTGGGATGAGTTTGTCCCCGGTCAGGAACGGCAACTCAATGAACGGGGCCGTTGAGATGTTTCTCCAAGTAACCCTCGAGCTGACAGCACTTCACCCCGATCTGAGTGCCGGCCATTCGCTCGAGGTGAGGCCAAATTGGCGGTCACACCAGGAGGTTGGGCTGGAGAAGGCCTTGGGGCGACGGCTCAAGGGTGAACGCAGGGAGCAGGCGTCGCTTTTGGATCGGGAGCGCTGGTTTGCGTGGCTGGGGCGAATGGCTGGGTCTGGACACAACCCGCCAGGCCCTGCTGCCCCTCCACCACCCGCTGGTGCTCTCGGACTCGGCCCGATCCCTGGCTTGGGAATCGAGGCAATTCTGCGGCCCCGGACTGGTCCAGCCAGGAATTGAACGCAATCTCTGGAGCAGCCTCTAGGTCCGAAGGCGCAAACTGGACATCTGCAACAGAACATTCTTCCTGCGGCCGCGCTGCTGCCCCGGTGCCCTGGCACTGATCCCTCGATGCCCCTGAGGCTCTCCTTGATGCAGGACTTGCTGCCGTGGAATGGCTGTCGTCGAGCGGGCCTGCCGTGGCGGCCCCCGCCAGGTGATTGGGATGCCTTTCACCGGTTATTCGACCGATCCCATCGGGGCTCAACACACGGGGGATCCCGCGCGCACAGGCCGTGCGCGAGAGCCTCACGATCGAGATCCCAGCCGGGATTGGGAAAATTCCGGTGATGAAAGTGGAGTTTGCGGTGACATCCCAAGTCAGTGAAGCCGGTGGACCACCAGCCTCAGCGGCCCGGGCGAGGCGACCTCAACGCCGATCGTGAAGCGCCTGCACGGGCGCTGGCCGGGATCACCGCACGGCTGCTTGGCTGGAATCAACTGCTTCGAGGCCGTGAAGGCATGGCATGCGCTTTGCTGGCTGGGCGGGTCACGGCCAGGCGGGGATGGCCCACCACCCGGCCTGGCCTGGCCCTGGTTCTTTCTGGTGCCACAGCGATCGGCGGCCTGCTGGCCTGGCTTCCAGCTGGTCACGGCCAGGAGAAACCATGGGAGATGGTCCGATCAGAAACGATCCGGCTGCTGCCCCCACTTCATGCGGGGCCCGCTCTGCTGGATCGGCAACGGCGAGGTGCTGGCCACCAACCCCCACGCTACCTCAGCTACAACCTCTACTCCACCCGCGGTGGTCACCGGAGGAACGCTGGCTATCGCTGCGCGATCGGTCTCGACGCCGGTGCTGGATGTTCCGTCGCGAGCTGGAGCAGAAGCGCGCAACGGCCGGTAGCGGCGACGGCTTATCGAATTCCGCTGGCCGACCACTCAGCAGCGTCCGGTGCTGCCGGGTTTCAAGGAGCCAGGGAACCGCCTTCGATCGGCATCAACATCGACCGTCGACTACCTGCGTTCCTATCCGCGAATGGAACGCTGGCGTCCATTCTGCTCGCTACACCGCCAGCAGCATCTAACGAGGAGGAATACGGCGCCTGGCGCCGCGAGGGCTACCGGGTTCAGGGCACCGATCGGCGGGCCTGGAAGCGGGTGTTCGTAGTTCCCACCTGCGTGGTGAGTGGGCCGGTCAGCAGTCTGAGTGAAATGCGGCGGGGAGGTGCAGGCGGGTGCTGGGCGAACAAGCAGGCCGATCCGGGAAGGATCTAATCCACCCTGGAATCTGGAACGGCCAACGGGCTGCGGAGAAAGGCCCTCGATGGGGTGAAAGAAGGGGGCGATCGTGGCGATGGATCCCCAGACCGGAGTCCCATCCCTGCGATGGCCAGTCGCCCGAACTTTGATCCCAACATGTTTTCTCGAAGGGTCCGACCACCGGCCGAGTGGAACCGAACTCACAGACTTCCCGAACGCCCATGTGCTGGAACCGGGTGCGCTGCGGGCCTTGTCCGCCCGCCAGCACCTTCAAGGTGATGCACGGCCCTGTGCCGCGCTGGATCGGGATCGCTTCTCACCCCGAACTCCCAAATCTCACCGTCCAAGTCCTTCTGCTTTGAACGGCCAGTGCATGCCGGATCACGTAGTAGCGTGCAGCATCGCTTTCGCCTTGCCAGTGGCCGTGAGCAGCAACGCTTTCTTTTATCCCGGCTCGCCTGCACTGGTGGCCGAAGACCTGTTCAAGGCGCCCGGCGGCTGGGCTTTCGGCCACCCCACGGGCGATCGAGCTTCGACTGAGGTAGGAGAGCGCTGGCCTGCTGGGGGACCCGCCTGGAAGCTGGAGACGCTCAAGGAGAGGTTGGACCTCCCCGAGTTGAACACGATCACCCTCCTCGATCGCATGCGCGGTCCTCGGTGACACGTTGCAGATGCCCTCCCTTACGCCGCGGAGTCGCCAACGGCGCTGGCTGGTACGCCCCCATCTGGTGGAGGGTCCAAGCTCTCGCGAGAACCTGGGGCTCAAGCCCTCCACCTGAAGGTCTGCGACAGAAAGCTGGTCAGGTTGGTCACGCAGCGGCCACCGCCACCTGCTGAACATCCCCGCCCTGGCCGCCGGTGGCAGGCAAAACCGGCACCGCCGAAGACCCACCCGGCAGGGACCACCCTCCTGGGTTCGGCGCCTATGCGGCCGGCGCAAGCCGAACTGGTGATGCATTGCCTTCGGGGAAACAGTGCGGGGCTAACGGGGCACCGTGGCGGCGCCGATGGTCAAGGCCTGAAATATGACCACTCTGTTCAAAGTCCACACCGCCCAAGCAACGAAATCCAGCCCACATAACGCCTGCCCAGCAAACTGATGGCCAGCGCGCCGATCAGCCCACCAACTGCAGCTTCGGCCTGGAAATCCTGCCGGTAGAAGCCGCGCAGCTGGTCGTGGCGGCCGCCCAGCCCCGCGCTTGCCCTTCTGAGCGGGCGCCAGCCCGCAATTCCCTCGGCGACGGCTGCGGCTGGCCACAGGACGGGCCTGTTGCCGACGCTAGGCCTGCTGGGCTCATCGGGGTCATAGAGACGAACGTTGACCCATTCGGTAACGATGTCCGGGGATGCCGCCGCGGTGTGCGCCACCACCGGGCAACCGCGCATGGCTCCAGCAGCACAGCCCCACGGGGTCGTGCTGGATGGGGAACAGGAAAGCATCGCATGGCCTAAATATGGCCGCTGGCCGCTTTCACCGGCTCATGGTAGCCGAGGACGGTGGCGCTGCCGGCAAACACCTTTTCGAGCTGTTGGCGTGGGGGCCCGTCCCGACTAAGGCGCCAGAACGGGCCCTGGGGCATGGCAATCGAGCACGGGCCGAATCCGCTCGATCTGTTTCGGCCGAGAGTCGGCCGACATAGAGCAGCAGGCTGTCACTGTCGCGTGCTGCCCCTTAGGGTGCGGCGCATGCCGGGATTGCGCCAGCTCCGGGCCGGAACAGTTTCGGCTGTCAACGCCCCTCGCTGCCACAGGGCGGGTGTGCCCTGGATGCCCCGCTGGCTGAGCTCCTCAAGCCATCGCCGTGCGCCCAGGCTGGCAGAGGTTTGAGCTCGGCCTGGTTGTGGGCGGCTTTAGCAGTCCAGAGCAGGGCTCAGCAGGCCGACGGCCGTAGTGCCTCGCAGGTACTTGGGCATCGAATGGGTGTGATAGCTGCCACCAGAGGATCTGGCGCGACTTGGCCCGCAGCCACGATGCGCTCCCAGCCGAGGTCGCGCTCGGATTGACGACATGGACCGATCGGCGCGAACGCCTTCCAGGCTTCGGCAACCGCCGGCCGTGGCACGCGCCAGCTTTCGTAGTCTCGCGGGTAGAGCGGCAGGGCACTGGCGGAACTGGCCGACCTCACCCGGCGCCCATGTTCAGGGTGTCTGGACCGCCCTTTCCAGGGAGACACCAGCCACCGTCCTCGCCCGCCCGCCACAGATGCTCGATCGGTCTTGGTGAGACCTGGGGTGACGATCCCGTCGACTTCGGGCGGAAAGTTTCTCGGTGAAAAAAGACCGATCTTCCAAGGGGGCCGGCATCGTCCAGCCGTGAGGTCTTTGGCGGGTTGCAGACCCTTGGCCTGACGCATGCGCCTGGGAGAGGCACAGGCGAAAGCAGGTGGATTCGGAGCGATCGCACGGTCAGCCCATCGGCGGGCCCCACATCGACCACTTCCGGCCAGCAGACCATCTTCAGGGTCGGTGGGTTTGGACGGCCCAGCTCATCAGGCAGCGGTTATCGAACTCAGGATCGTTCTCGATCGCTTCTTGCGTGGTTGGGCAAGATGGCTCACTGTGGCGCCGGTGACGGCGCGCCACCTCTCGGCGCAGCGACCCTTGACCTTGTGGCTTTCGGTCCCATCCTTGCGTTGTCAGCATCCGGAACCTTTTCGCCAGACGAATTCTGGCGCGCGGTTGGGACGCCAGCTCCCACCACTGACTCCGACATCGCGATGTGAATGACAGGCGCCGGTCTGAACCACGGTGGCCGTGCGACGCCGTGAGCCCGCGCCCCACCTTACCGCCGATCCGCGGCCCTGCATCAGGAACGGTCTGACGCCGTCCCGTACGCGTGCCGTCGTATCGAAGCGGTCTTCGCACCACCGCGGCTCGCGGCTCACGCCTGACATCGTAATTGGTGCCCCAGACCGATCCGCTGCAGGAGCATCGTGAACACCGGATGTTGTCGTTCTTGTTGTAATAAGAGCAACAGGCAATTGGTCGAGCGTCTTCTCGGTCATCGTGAATCGCGCTGCCCCGGATCGGGTGGGCGTGCGAGAATCTTCTCCGCCGACCCGGGTGCCATCCGGGCTCGGGACCTCACGGTGGTAGGTGCCCTCGGGAACCGCTCGGCGCCGCGGTGGGAGCCCGTAGCCGTACCCCCATCGTGCCGAGGTGGAACAACTTCACATCCAGGCCGCTCTCGACGATGGGCCGCAACGGAGCACCGGCTTGTCGGCGTGCGTTGACGTCGTTGGTCGGACGGTAACCCCCCGCCCCGCGTTGGCTGGCCGCTGGATTTCATCGCAGTAAGCGCGGCGGCTGGTCTTTCGGTTGAACTGCACGACCGCGGTGCTGCCGCGGCCGCCCTGCGGCGTCAGCAAGCTCCCAGGCAGCGGGGCTCGTAGTTTCTGGCATGTCGAGCGGCACAAAGCGAGGGGTGGCCTGCGCGGTGTCCCAGGGCCCGCAGGCGTCCTGCACGGTTTGGCGATGGTCGGTGAGCGACGTTCAAGCGCACGAGAATCGACTCGTCCGCACTCTTCGCGACGGCGCCTCGAAACACTCGGCGCTGACGATCCAGCCACCTCGTGGCCGCCATCGGCCAGATTCACCCGCGCACGGCCCACGCACCGTATATGTCCACCCGGCAACGAGGAGACCTTCGACGTCTGAACTCCTGCGCCCTGAACGAGCGCCAGAGTGCTCCCTGTCTGCAAGCTACTCACAGGCATTCAGCCGCTCGCCGGGGCCCGGCCCGTTTCAGCCTGATCCCCCCACGCCACAGCCAGCTCGCAGCACCAGCCAAGCGAGCACCCGTTCAGCAACACGAGCGCTGGGGCGGCTGAGGCACCCACCGGCCGGACCACCACTGGATCGGCGGGCTCCTTGCAAACGGCATTCAGCCCGCGGCCGCCGTCCTTCCTGTCACGCATCGGCAGAACCCCCCTGACAGAGAGGGCAAGAGTAAGCACGCGTCGTTGCGATCGGCATGCCGGCGGGGAAGTTCATGCGCTCCGCCGCCGTCCTGGCGACAGCCCCCGAACGGGAGAACTGCCCAGCTCTGGCGCAAGGGCAAGCGGCGCCGCCCAGGCTGTATTCCCGCCCCCGACCGAGTGGGCCAATGGGCCATGGCTCAGCATCGCGGCAGGGTCAACCTGCCAGGGCCCGAAATGGCGCTTTGTTGATCACGGGCATCGCACCCATCTCCATGGCTGGGCCGCTTCGCGGGAACGCCGATGCCCCGCACTCCCCACCACCGGAACCGCCGGCGCTTTCGAGATCAGGAGCGGGATATTGGCGGCTGAATTGCGGATCCCCTGGGCGGAGCCGTCGGTGCGGCCAGCGGCATGACCGTGGCAGCAACCGCCTCTTCAAGCCGTTGGCCAGAAGCGGATCGGCATTGATGTACGGAGCACGGTGAAGCCCTCGCACAAGCTGCTCGGACGCCTGGGCGTGCCGAAAGGGATCGGGGAGCAAGTGCGCCCTCCGGATCACCCTCCAGCTCACAAAAGGTTGTTTATCTGCCTGACGACCTGCCTGCAGCTCCGGCCGAGCCGCGCCACCCGCACGGCCTCTTGGCGTGGCACAGCTGCGGTGTTGGGCAACATCCAGAATGCACTGCCAGTCGATGTGCCTCCTGATCAGCGCCATGCCGGAGCGAGCTCTGACCCGGCGCACCGATCGGGTGACGAATCTCGCAGCGGCTCGCCGCCAGGCTGGCCCGCATGACGCTGAGGCTGGGGTATCTTGGCCGGTTCCGGTCATCAGCCGGCTGCCTGAAGCGCCGCCACCGATGCAATCAGGCTGTCGCGATGCGGCTGGATCCGTTGCGACACTGTTTTCGGCACAGCAATGCTTCGCGTCTACCAGGATTTCCGATTGCGGCCACGTTTTGCCGCTGCGGATGATCAGCACTTTAAGGCGCAGGCGTGAGGGAGCGCAGGCCACCGGGCCCAGGCAGCGTGCCTTCCGGCAGCGCGTGGGCTTTCATCAGCGAGCTGACCTTGGCGCTGGCCTTATCTTGATCAAAGCTTGGCGCCCCTTGTCCCTGTCCTTCCGCTGCTGTGCCGCACGCACGGTCCGATCGCACTCGATGGTGCCCTTTCAACCCGCCGAATCCCACACGGTCGAGATCGTTCAAACTGACCTTCGGCTCGGTGAAAACCTTCGATCCCAGCCTCCGCGCCCTGCAACTGGTTGAGCAACTACCTCCGCCGCTGGGGGGGCATTACAGGCTTTCGGCTCGGCCACCCCTGCGCGGTGGAGCTGCGGCTCGAACACGGCTCACCTTCCATCGGCAGATGATCGTTGATCTGCGCGGCGCGATGACGATCGGATCGTCACGACGGCCGTGCAGGCAATCTAATGCCAAGTCGATCAATTTGAGCTGCTGCCCCTGATCGAACAATCTCAGGCACCTGGCCTGGCGCCCGGTGGTGAGCTTTCCTCGGGCCTGGAGGGGTTGACTGAGCGGTCTGGAATGCACCCAGCTGACCAATCCGGCGAACGGCTGTGGCTGTCACCACTGCAGCGGGCTGGAACCAGCAACCAAGCGACCGCTGGCAACCAATCTCACTTGGCGCGATCGAGCTGTGGGGTGAGGCGAAGCAAGGTCCGCAGAGCTCTTCTGAATCCGCAGGCATTCCTGAAGACGTCAGGCATTTTCTTGCAGACGGCGGCTTTCCAGAAGGCGGTTGCGTTTCTTCGCTCGAGGATTGGCGATTGGTTCCAAACTGGACCGACGCTTCTTCATGCTGCCCCACTGCTGGGAGCGGGATCGACAAGCGTCCTGAGGGTGTGCGGCGATCAAGCACGTTTGAGTCGTTGGCCGTGTTTTGTTGCCAGGGTCGAGAACAAAGAGCCTGCTGGTAAGAACGCCTGCCGCGCCTCGTCCGGTTTGGCTCTGACCCGCAAAGGGCATAGCCAGGTATTGAGCGCTAACGGAGGATAATAGGCTGGCCTGCAGGCCGCCTTGTTAGTGACGGGTGGCCGCACTGAAGTTGTTCTGGCGCCTAGTGAGAAGCCCAGAGCGTTCTGCATCAGGGCCTGGGCCTCACGTGATGGCCTCACCGGGCTGAGCCTTCAGGCCAGTGCAAGGAGGCGCGGCCTGGCAATACATCGCCTTGCGCGTTGCACCGAAGCCAGTTATAGAGAGTGGCCGGTATGCTGGCTCGCTTCCTTTCTTTCCCTTCCAGCGGGAGAGGGTGGCTCATCCCGGCGCACCGCACCAACTGGAAGCTCGATCAGCACAGCAGCGGCACCCAAACAGGTACGATCAGTCCAATCAGGTAAGCCTGAGGCAAGAGCATGTCATTGGGGCTACCGGTTCAGGGTGAATCAAGCGATTGGGCTGCGCCAACGAAAAACACTGGCGAAGCTGGCGGATCGGCCACAGCCAGCTTGGCCAGACATCTTGCGGTTCAGCTGCACATCGGCCCCTTGAGCCACCGTCTAGGCGGCTGTAGCTGAATTGCCATTCAGGCGTGCCGCCGCATTGATTGCGGGCAATTCCAGAGGCGTGCGAAGTCACGCTTGCGCGCGGCGGCGATCCTGTAGGCATCTGCACAGGGCTTCACACCCGCTGTTGGCGTGTACGGATACAACTTGCTGCCCGCTGCCTGAAAGCCGCGGGCCAGTCTTAAACCTTGATGGCGGCGCTTTGCGGGCACGTTGCCCCTCTTGCGCGAGCCATGGATCAGTTTCGGGAGTGAACTGGGGTGGTCGACAGTTGCGTAAGGGAAGCCATGCACCTCACGCTTGTCCCACATCGGCGCTTCGTGCGACGACAGCCATCGTGCCGAATAGCGTTGCGTTTTCCGGGCTCTTGTGATCAAGCAGGTGATTGTGGAAGCGGCGGCGGCGCAAATGAATTTCCCGTTACCCCGCTGAGCCTGAAGCGCTTGGCCGCAAGCTTCTGCGGGTCTTGAGTTTCGCCATCTTTCCGCCACCACAAACTAACCAAAGTCCGACGTGGAAGCGCGGCTCCGCCAACTTTTCCCCCCTGCTCCCTGTCCTTTCTGAACCTGCGCCTGCTGCCGCCCATGCCAGTCACCGTGCCTTTCTGCTTTCAGTGCCCGCTCAGTCTACCGGCCCTTTCTCAGGCACTTCTTTCCAAGCAAATCGCCTAGCGGCCGCTCTTGCTGGGTCCTTCGGCTGCTTCGGCTGTCGATTGGCGGCGGGGTGCCGTGTGCTCGCGCGTGTCCAGTGGCGCTGTCACTCTGGCCGACTCCAGTCCCGCCGCCTTGCCAACTGCACGGAAATACAATCCGTGCTTGGATGGGTCTGGCCTCTAATAGGCTGGGCCGCTGGCGTCTTCTGCTGGTGCTGCAGGCCGGCTCAGTTGTGATGCTTGTTGAAGCCCTTCACCTGATGCCTCTCGGTGCAGAGCAGTCATGCGCGTGCCAGCTCTGTACTCCTTGCGCTGCGTGTTTGTTATTGTTCTGTCTCCTCGCCGAACCCGCTTGCCCCTGGGCGCACGTGTGCTGGGCCGTTCGCCCGCTTCAGAGAAGTGCCGCGCAGGCGCCACGGCCTGGCAAAGTCACTCGGTGTGCCAGCCCCAGGTCGCCTTCCCAGTGGAATGTTTGAGGTGTGGCAACCGCGGGATCGACCTGCTTCCCGCAAGGGTTCAGTTTGCCGCGGAGCAGAGCCAGGTGATGAACCAGCCGTCTGAACGCTCGAAAACGGCCGGGGGCGCGCTGCCTGGAAGGGTCCGATTTTCAGGTCAGCGCTCCCGGTGGGCTGCGCTGGGAACGGGCCGGGTGTTCCAAGGACCCGTTCCGCTTCCAGGCGAACGCCTAAACGGCGCCTGGAGCCTGATCGAGCAGGTGCCGATCGGCGAGCGCTACCGCTGCTCGGCGGTGTTCCCCACGAAATTGGCGCCCGCTCGCGCACGCGGCGCCTGGCGGGCCCAGCCGGTGCTGCACCACCTGGGCCTTGCGCAACCGCCAAGCCGCGTTCGCTCACCGTGGCTCCACCTCTGGCTGACAGACCCAGTGCAGTGATCATGCCGATGGGCCCGCAGGCGGCGCTGCGTGCGTGGCCATTCAGGCCGACCCGGGCCAAGGTACTATCCTTTGGGAACGAATCCGATTCACGCGGTGGTAATCCACGCCACCAACTGCGGCATCTCGCTGGGTCGAGGAGGTCTGAGCGGCGGAGGCCGCCCCTATCTGCGGCCCGTCCCGGATGGGCCGAGCGCCTTTGTCCCAACGCCTTCGCCGTCCCTCTGCCAGCGACCCTGCTGCCCGGACTCCTGACCAGGGCGGAAGCGCCTGATGGCGCCGACACCCCCGTTTCGCTGCAACCGAAGGGCATACACTGGCGCCGCAGATTGGCCATGATTTGCTCGCAAGCGCGGCCCAGCATTGGCACCCCCTGCGGCTCAAGGTCCTTGGAGCGGGGGAGCCGAGCGGGCGGGTGTGGCACTGGCCGTCGAGGGCAGCGCCGGGGAGCGGTTCTGCGGCTCGAATGCGCATCCGTCGCAACCTTCGCCAACTTGCCCAGCACCCTGGTTCGGACTGGTTATGATGGTGCCGGTGCCTGCGATTCCGTCGGAGGCGGCTTTGCGCCATGGGGCTCGGGTGTCCCAGGACTGGAGCCATCGATCTGGCGGCAAACGGGGCTGGGAGCCTGACAAGCGGCATCCCTCGACACTACTACCCGGCAACGGAATCTAAGGCCGATACTCCTTTGGCTGGTGAACTCTAGAATTGAACCACACCGTTCAACGTCCACTGATCAGGCCCTGGAGGCGACTTCTTGAAGGTGATGTCTTGAAGCTGCAGAGGTCGATCCGTGACAGGCAAACAGCGAAGGCCAATGGCCGCCCCAGGCGCGATAGGGGCAAGGCGGCCGTGTTTGTGACCTCTTGCGGCTGGGCCGGGGTAGCTCCCACTGGCTTGAGCCCATCCGCCGCATGCTGCTGCCGGGCGATCAGCGTCCCAGCTTTGCTGATGGCCCACCCTACTGGCGCGCACGTCTTATCGTCCCCTGGCGTCGGTCCCGTCGTCACGACGCGGATCCCCGCCTCTGCCCCTGGCCCTCGTGGTGAATCAGTCTGGCCCGAGGTGGGAATGTGGGTTGGTGGCCGCCGACGAAGAAGCGGTATCGTGCGGCCTGGTGCGCTGGGGGGGGGTGGTTTTGTTGGGTGTTTTTTTGTGGGGTGGGGCGGGTCTGCCGTTTGTGACTTATCCGCCCAACTGCTGAAAGGCTGTGGGTGGTCGATGACGCAGTGAAGATCCGGTCGACGGCAGGGCCATGCTAGGCCGATCTTGGAGCGTCAGACCCACCCCGCTCACCGTGATCCGGCCAGCGCGAGGCGGCGGCGGCAAAGTACAGGGGCGGCTCAACACCGTTCTCGACCGGCCGCTTCCAGAGGCCGCTGGAAATGCTGGTCGCTTCAGATGCGATGCCGGGCTGCAGGCCGATCTGCCTCGCAGCGGCTGGTGGCCCAGTGCCGAAAAACCCGCCGTTGTCGGCGGTTCGTCTGCGCAAGGCGTGTGAACACCGAGCGCAACTGCTCACCCGGGCCAGGGCCATGGGAAATGGCTCTCGACGCTGGGATCACAGGAGGGGCGCCTTGCTTTGCCGGCGGAATCCGCTGAGCTGCGTGCGCAATGGCCAGCCTGCCTCCGCCAGTGACGCGCTCGCGGCTTGCGGTGGATTCAACGAAGAGACGCGTTACCGATGACTGACCTCCCCCTTTCCGCCTGCTGCCGGCTGGGCATCCCCGGTTGGCATGCTGTGGAATACGCCAGTGGAGGACGAGAGGCGGTTCTGACCACTGCCTCGCGGAGACAAAACGGCAGCGAGCTCAGGGACCGAAGGGGGCTGCAGCGCTCTTCATTGACTGGGCCAAGGCCATTACTCTCGGCCTATCGCTGCGCAAGCCGCTGTTGGATCTCGTTCCTTTCCTTTTCGATCCAGTATCGCTTGCCCGGTGATTGGAGCGTTCGATCTTGTTCACCGCCCTGCTGACCGCTCCCAGCCAGCCATCTTGCCCCTGACCTTCGTGGCAATCAGACTGACGGCGGGCCATGGTGAATATCGGGTTGCCGCGTTCAAGCGAGGGGTCCTGCCCTGGCGGGGGTGGGGGGGGGGGGGGGCGCCGATGAACGTTCTCCATCGCCCTGGGCATGGGCTATCTTGGCCCACTGGTTTGGTTGATCCCCTGGGTGGCGCTGGCGCATGGCCCTCCTGCCTCGAAGCGACTGGTCTGGGCCCAAGACCCTCCATCTCGGGCGTCTTCCGATGACGATCCGACGACGACGACCGCCCCTCGCCCCGGACTCCCGATCCTGAAACCACCCAGGTCGTCCTACGCGGCTGCTGACTTACTCGGCAAAGAGTTTTTCGCCCTCACCCGACAGGTTCCTCGATCAAGGCTGGGCACCACCTCTCCCTTGAAGAACTCCGCAGCCGGCGGGCCTGCTCTTCAACGCGGCTTCGCGCATCCGCTGGGGTTCGGGCCGCGGAGCTGGGCCGTGGGAGCCAGAGCAGCAGCGGGAACCTGGGCTTGGGGCGCAGCGTGCTGGCAAGGGCGCCACAGGTTGAACCGCTGGGGCCCTGGAGATCGCAGCCTGGGACAGCCGAGCAACATTGGAACTTCGGGGCCACAGGTTGGACTGCAGGGCCCCTCTGGTGGCCTTTCCAGCAGCAGCCTGGCGCGGCTGGCCCAGCGCACTCAGCAGTGGCTTTCTCAGCAGGGGTAACCGCTCTGCACCACTCGGATCGCCAGTTTCCGCTGCGTGCCCACGGCCCCGCTGGCTGTCCGAGCCGCGCCAGCGACGCTGCTGGACAACAACATGCGCGGTCCCGACAGGCAGCTCCAGGCCCAGGAAAGGATCTGCTGCTACAACTCAGCCCCAGGTTCTGGCTGGTCGCATCTGGCACCCCCAACGCGGAGCGGCGGCGGATCAGGGCTGGTTCAGGGCGAGGGCGGAGGAGCGGCGTCATCGGGCACGGGCAAGAGGCGGCCGCGGCCTGAACCGCGGAGGGCGCGTTGACGGGAGCTGGGCTGTACCGCTTGCGATGGCAACGGCTGCTGGTTCCGGCCAGCAACCGCCCAAACACGCAAACACGCTCCAGCGCAGAGCGCGGCTCGGATGCCTTCTGGCGCCATTGGTTGTTTCGCGCCTCAGTTGGCTCTGCAGCCGCACAACCACCGATTCCCTGCTGAGCCCGCTGGGCCAGCTCAAGCAGCTGGGCCGGTACTGGGGGAAAGGGCTGCCTCAGCCTCGAGGCCGATCCGGGGCGCACGCCAACCCAGATCGCGCACAAGGCGAGCCCAGCCCCCTGGGCACCGAGAGGTTCGCGGCCCCGGTCAACGAGCAGCCAGGCGGCCAGAGCCTCGTATCAGCTCAGGGGCCTCAAGGCAGCCCACAGCCATGCCCAGTTGAGCAGTCCTGCTCCGGCACGGACCGCCGAGCAGCTCCCAGATCGCCCCGACCTTCGATCGGAAGCGGCAACAGGCTGAGCTGGCCGACGCACGCTCTCCGCATCCCTCAGCCCTCCTGGGCCCGTCTGCGCACCACCTGCAGGGCCTCGGATCGAATCCGATCCTCGCCTCCTGCCTTCGGCGACTGTAGGCGCCAGGTGGCCCTCAGGGCGCAGCGGGATGCGGCCGAAAATCGAAGCCGCTGGCACACCGGTAAGAGGAATCGTCGCAGGACGCGCTGCGCGCATGCTCCGTGCGTCGGCCAGCACGAACACCAACCCGGGCGGGCCGGCTCCTCCAGTGTTTGAGCCAGGGGCGTTGAAGGCCGCGGTCGAGAGCATGTGCAACTCCGTCGATCACGTAAGACCTTCCTCTGGACCCGGTGCGAAACGGGAAACGCTCGATCAGCTCCGCGGCAATCGTTGTCGACAGCCGGTGTCTGGAGGCCCGCGTCGTATCCTCGCTCACATCGAGGGCGTTTGAGCCCTGCGGTTGATCGAGTGGCAGATCCTCACAGAGACACCCCGCAGGGTTCCGGGTGGGGGCG
>Ga0163217_1117570_pt1 | contig 17257 bp, 25 predicted proteins | sample SynspAceP_FD_185933 | JGI IMG/M metagenome (GOLD analysis project Ga0163217, IMG submission 185933) | Saline lake microbial communities from Ace Lake in Antarctica - Synechococcus sp. Ace-P (PacBio error correction) | ecosystem: Environmental > Aquatic > Non-marine Saline and Alkaline > Saline ...
GAGAGAGATCGCAAGGCGACCGCTCGATCCGTGTGGTGCCCCTGGGCCCCGAGGCAGAAACCAGGCCCTTACTCGAGAAAGCCTACTTGTGGGGGCCGTCTTCCCCTGGGTTGGGTTTTTCCCGGAGTTCTTCCCGGTTTCCCCCCCTTGCTTGTTTCCAAAGGACTTCTTCACGCGCCTGTTTTTCAATGGGCCCCGATTCGCTTCCCGTACTGGTGTTCCGCTCTTTTTCAGCTGACTGCCGTGATGAGGCCCGCCATGTCCGGTTTCCTCCAAAACGTGCTCGTTGGTTGCCGAGGGGCAATTGGATGAATCTACCAAAACTGAGCGACTGAAGCGGCCGATCACCTGGTTCCCACTCAGCTGGGTTCTTTTACAGCGTCTCTGTCCGAATTAAGATTCGGCTACTGGCTATACAATCTGACATCGACCGGCACCATCAAGCCCCATCTCCGACAACGCCCTTTTGCTGCTGCTGTTTCGATTCTTCGAGCCTTAGGTGCAGGAAGAGAACCCTGCCACGGCGACATCTTCAACCTGCCGAATCCGCTGCTGGCTCAAGCCTGAAAGCAGGGGGCCCGCGCAAAGCTGCTCAGCCGTTCCTCTCCTTCCTGTGGTCGGTGTTCTCACCCAAGCTCACGCCTTGCGAGCAGGCAATTTCTACCGGATTCCTGCATCTGATCCGCACCTGTTCGACGCGAGGTTGATCGCCAGACAACCGCACCGCCCGCCGCGCCTCTTCCCGGTTGTTTTCGACCTGAGAAACACCGCTTTCTGGACTGCGCGACGGCTGTGGTGGCCGCTTCCAGGAGATTCATGCCGCCAAAAGCTGGGCAGTTCCCCGTGCAGAGCTGGCCTGACAGCTGTCACTTCGCAAGGTTCTGCTGCTCCGTCAGTTCACCCAGCCGATGCAGCAGCAAGGGCGGATAGAGCAACGCCCGTATCCGCCTTATCCAGCCTGCGGCGCTCTCGCCATAACCGTTTCCATCCCCAGACCCCACGTGTGTTCATTCGGCTATGACCCCTGCGAGCGGTTGCCGGAATGTCTGGCCGATTCCTTCGCAAGCCTGCTCCAAAGCCTGCCGCTTGTTTGATGGCCAGGTTCGGCTCGATCAGCTGGGCATCCTACGCCGCGAACACCACCTCCAACAGAGCACTGATTCTCCTTCTCGCGCATTCTTGTGCCGTGGCTGCGGCTATCAGGGCGGGCAGCTGTTCCGACGCCGACATGCCTGCCATGGCGATATCGCCGAGCTCTGGCCTGCGTGCGACGCTTCGCGGTGCAAACTGTTGTAAACACCAGCAGCGACTGCGAGGCCAGGCAAAAGATTCAGGCATGCCCCAGACGCCCTACGCCGCAAAAGCTGGTCGTCGGTGATTTTGTTGGTCAATTTGCTCCCGTGCCCGGCACTCAGCCGGCCTACGTGAACACGCCACGCGCCTGGAGTTTGCAACCAGTTCCACTGCTGGGGATGCTCGAGATCGGCGAAGCCGCCATCCGAATGAACGTGCTTGGTGCGTCCCATCGCTGCGCCTCAACGTCCAAGATCGTCCACTTACACCTGGGCGGTCCTCTGGTTCGACGACTGCTCGACATGCCCCTCGACGTTGTGCCGCCCCGCCGCCGCGATAACACCCGCTGGATCCGCGCTGGCGTTCAAACTAACGAGCATAGGGCGCATGAGCCGATGGGTCAAGCGCCACTGCTGCCAAGAGTGCCTGTGGCAGTCCCTAGCCGGAATGGAGCTAGCTCTGGCTCCAGAAGGACGTGCTCACCGTGCCATCCGAAGCGGAGCTGAGCAGTATTCACCGCCGAATCGCCGGCGAACAACCGTTCTTGGCCCAACCGCCAGGATGGGCATGCAAACCGGCCACCTCAGCGAGCGGGTCAGCAAGATTGCAGGGCAGCCGGCGCGGGAAGACGCAAGAGCCCATGGGCCAGGGCTTTTGCACGAAAATAGCAACCGGCGTACAACTACATAACGATACTGAGATATGCGTTGATGCGTTCGTCTCACGCGGCCTTCGCGTCCGAGTCGCGTTCACCATGACCACCTACCGTCTCCCACCCCGATCTCCGACTACGCCAACCCCCGCGACGAGGTCTGCCCGGAAGCTTCGGCCCCCCGGGTGCGCCCGCTGCTATGCGCGCATCGTGTGCCGCCCACCACCAGCCGAAGCATGACTCTCGCGGCGCGCCTGCTTGACGGCAGGCCAATCCACTGCAATTGGCGGCCCTGATCGCCCCTCTGGGCCCGCCTACGCCCTGATCGAGCGCACGCGCCCCGAACTTGCAGCCGCCTCGTGCGGTCGATCTCCCCTGGGCCACTCTGGCCTCGCAGCAGCGCCCTGGCCAAGACACGCGCCCTGGCCCGTCGCGTCCGGCAACGCCGCCCTCAGCCGCTTGCCTGTCGTCTGGTCAAGGAGCACCTGCGCACGCCTGGGCCCAGCAGGTAGCCCCATCGCTTCCTGCCCACTGTGTACTCCGCTATGGGTGACCTTTCCTGGCGTCAGCAGCTGGCTGAAACATAGCAACGCCATCCTGGCGGCCACCCTGTCCCCTGGTCACCTTTGAGTTTTCGATCGGACGATCACTGATGCTCAAGCAGGCCCTGCATGACGGCTTTGAGCAGCTTGAACTCAGCGAGCCGAGAAGCCGATACTGCTGTAGAGACGTGTCGCCCTTCAACAGAACACCCAGCCGCTGCTTGCCGAAACTGGTCACAGGTTGGGAGAGCCTGAGCTGCATTCACGTCGCAGCCCACGCCCCCCTGACCGTCCGCGCTTCCCGCCACTCCATGACCGCGCACCACTCCTGATGGCCGTCTCGATCCGTTGCTAGTTGTTGCTTCATGCACGACAAGTCCCGTTCCCCGCTACATCAGCCAGTACCTCCACCGCGCCAGCTTCCACACCGAGGTTGGGAGCGGCAAGAGCTTGCAGCGGAGCTGGGAGACCAGCTCGGACGACGTGTCCTTTACGTCCACATCCGCCTTCTGCCTCTGCCAGCCTGGCTGGTAACTTGCGGCTTGCACCGATTCAGCCCAGCCGGCAGGCCGCCAAGGTGTTGGCCCCTACTGCGGCTCTGCCGGGAACCTGGAGCTCATCGGGCAGTGCTCCGCCATCGCCGGCGGCTAGGCCAGCTCGCACTGGGGCGGCGGCAACACCCACTACCGTCAGCATGGCGCACATGCCCACTCTGGGCCTGATCGAGCAGCATTCGACGCTGCCCCGCCTGGAGGCCTTCGTATCGAGGTGAAATCCCAGAGTTCCTCACCGCGATGAGGTGCAGGGCTGCGCGCTGGGTTCAACGCGCATCAGCTTCGGCACCAGGACGTCCGATCCCAGTGCCAAGCGGCCGTCCAAACCGATTGTGCGGTCGATTCAGCTTCGCCGGGCGATGGCCCTGAAGTGCGGAGCGGGCTTCGAGAGTGTGACATGTGGGATCTGTCTGCGTCTTGCCACTTCAGACTCCGGAAGCGCTTCGCCCACCACGATCGCCCTAGTGGAGGACGTGCAGCCGGATCGGTGTTCGCTGTTCAGCTTCGCCTACCTTACCCGGAGCTGCCATTGCGCGCAAATCGGCCGCCGATGAAATTTGCCCCAGCCAGCGAGAGCGGTTTGGCGGAATGCTGCAGGGCCCCTACGAGGTCCTTCACGCAGCGATGGCTAACATCGCATCGGCATGGACCATTTTGCCCTGCCGGGACAGCCTTGGCAGCGGCGGCAGGCCAAGGACGTCTGCAACCTCGTGACATTGTCCAGGGTTACACCACGAGGTGACAGCTTTGATCGCTCGCCGATCCGGCGTCACGGCGATCAGCCAGTAAACCCCGCTTGTTCAGCCATACAAGGAACCAGCGGTATCTCAAGGCTACTACGCCGCCTCGCGGCCGGCAGCTGCCGGTGAGAGGGGCCCTGGTTGTTTCAGTGATCCAGGGTTGTTGCTTGGCGCCGCCAATCATTCAAGCGCGCCTGATTGTGCGATTCCGGATGACTTCGACAGCTGAGCCTGGGAGGGACCGCTGGAATGGCCCGCGCCGTTTGCCGCTGAATGGGTAGATCTAGGGCATCTGGAGTGGGGAATGGCCTTCTTGCGGCTGGAGCCCAATGGCTGACGTGACCATGAGGGCCGCTGGCTGATTCGCACGATTGCCCGCAGTGTTTCCGATGCCCAGCAGCGCCAACGGCCAGCGGTTCAACGGCGGTTTAGCGGCTGCTCAGGCTGAGCGCCAATCCAGCCACGGCATGTGGGAATGACGCGCGTGGAGCCGTAAAGCGGCGTAGCTGGGAATGACCGCAAAGCCTGGCCCTCCCGCCGCGCCCTTGTTGCCAAAACCCACCACAAAAGCAAGCGAGCAGCCCCAGGCTGCAGCAGCTGCCGAGCGCAATGGCGACACCCATGAGCAGATCAGCAGCGATTGGTAGAGGGATGCGACATGCGCCCTACGCCACCCTCGTCCACAAAGAAAGGCGCCTGGCAATCGGCTCTCGGTAGGGGGCTCGAGCTGTCGCCCAGGTTGAAAGGTCCCTGGGCCGCCCAGGACAAGGCCACCACCTACAGTGATTCCGCCGACGAGCGCTAAGCGTTACAGGCAATGAATCCGAGCGCAGCCGGGAAGGCAGGCGTAGCCAATGGGCTGCGATAGCAGTCATCTGGGCCAAAGCCACCATTCAACCATGCGTTGGTCACGCAGGCCCCTGCCAGAGAAAACCCCAGGCCTGCAATTCGTCGCCCAAAACGTTCCCCATGAATCGGCTCGGCCTGAAGGCCAGTTTTTCCTCTTATCTACTAGCGGCATGAAGACAGCGTTGGCAGTGGTCTTCATGGCCGCGCCTCACTGCCATTCCCCGCTAGCACCGAATGAAGCGGTGGAATGGAGCCTGTTTTTAACCTGGCGAGCCGATCAGCCCGGCCCAAACTTTTCCTGGCCCGTGAGAACATCAACTTGCATCCGTATGCTTGATTCTGATCCGTTCTGGAGGCCCTTGCCGGTACTCAAGGATGTGGTGATGGGAACGCCAGGCGCCCAATCGCGCCGCTGAGATGACGGCGAGCGAGCATTGCCCATCCGATGGCGTCTTCCTCCGCTATATTAATTTGCATTGTGCTCGACATCGATTGGCCCTTTACCGGGAACATGATCTCTCGCCAAAGTCAGGAGCTTGGAGATGTTTCCAAGTTGATCTGGTACGCGCCGCCGCTAACGGTCAGACAAAAGGATGGCAGCGAACGGCTTGATATTTCACGGCCTTCCTTATGGGCGCTGCTGGAAGCCAAGGGCCTCACCTTGGGTTGCGGTGCAAAGCCATCGGCATAAGGTGCGTGCAGCTGAGCTACACCGGTCCAAATTTATTACAGTTTCAACGGCAACTGCTGGTGCAAGGCTTACACGCCTGCTTACCTCAAGCCGTTGATGAGTTGAAATCAAATTGGGTAAGCAGATCCGCCTGATCCCGCTGCGCTACGACAGCGACGAAATGATGATCCACACCTCCCTCTGTGGCCCGCTGGGCCAAGAGTACCAAAACAAGAAAAGACGGCGATGGCCCCGATTTGCCGTGACCATCGCCCGCTCTGAAACAGTGCGGCGGCCGCGGAAATCCAACCGATCTCAAAACGTTTCGCATTGGGTTTACGGGCCCAGCGTGTCACGCCCTGACGGCAGAACAACTGCGCCGTGACGCTTGTTAACCTGCAGCCCCGCGATGATCGCGGCACAGATGCGGCGTATTCCGCTGATCTTGATGTCCGGGCGTCAAATACGGCCATCCTGGGTCGACACCCGCCGCGATCGATCACCGTCGCAACAAGTCTGGCGGTGTTCGCTGCCGGATGTGCTGGATCCGGTGATGGTGGCCAAGTCATGGGCAGGCTTTGGTTGTCAAGCGATCTTTTTCCTGCTTTACGCAGGCCGCCCTGTGTCCCATTGCGTCTCTCCTCATCTCCCAAACCTGGGCCGAACGGCGGTTTTCTGCTGAACGTTCCGGTGCCACAACCGGGTCGGATGTTGCAACAGCGAGCCCTGGTCCGCTTCTCGGCGCGCAGCGCGTTTCTTGTTTTAAAGGTTGGTCCCATGCTGATGCGCCGAATGTGTATATCTTCTCGTCACAACAGCAATGTTCCCCGCATGACGGCGCCACGTCAAGGTGACACCAACACCTCACGGCACAGTCGCGCACGCCTCAGCCGCCGTGCCGCAGTTGGCGCCGGGGATGGATCATGCCGGCCGCGTCAGCCGCCCATTGCTATCTGCAAGGTGCATCGCCGCGGCGGATGTCTGCACTCGGTCATGGACACGTGAACCGTGATCATTTTCCATAACGTTGGTCCCTTCTCTGACGTCCAGGTGATTAGATCACCTCTTCCTGCCGCTTCCCTCACCAGCACTCCGCTCCCCAGACGCACCACCAGAACCGAAAACAGTTTCGGTACTCGCCTCCGTGTGATGTTCAATCTCACGCCCGCTCTGGATGATCACCTTCGAAACTTCACCTTTACTTGATAGATCGTCACATCCCGCGTGGTCGCTTTCACGCTGCCTTTGTTGTCACCTGGAGTTTCATCCAAGGACGATTGACCGTCAACCCATCAGAATATCCATGAATGGCCACGTGATCATTTTCAAATTGCGCTCTATTTCGAAGTCATTGGCGTACGTCCCACGCTTGTGCGAATGCGGGTGTCCCTGATAGTCACCTGAATGAGAGATACAGCATCAACAGCTATCACCTGAGCCCCTTCAGCCTGCACGCTACGCTGGCTTCCAGAAGCAACGGCTGTTTCACTATGTCCAGCCTGATGACTCAAAGCGTGGGTGCAACGTTGCTTTCTGACCCTGCAGCGGGGCCTGTACAGCGATAAGATGCTAATGGTTAAAAAATGGCTTTGCTCATTGACTTGCCAGAGTCGAAGTAAAGCCTCCTGAAGCATCCAAGCGAATTGTAGCGCCGATACACGAAGGGTTTCACCTCGACCAACGTCCAGCCCACGGCTATGGTTCCCTGGTGCTATGTGATCTTCGCCCGGGTGCCCCTGGTGAAGCGATGCAGTGATCTACAGATCCTGCCTCTGAAGTTTCCTCGATACCACGCCACCGGATTGGTGATCTGCCAGGGAATCACCGTCGACTTGATTATGTTTTGCTCCCTCGGGTAATATTGCCATCGCTGACTCTTTTTACGAGTCACCCATGAAGGATTTGGGGCTATGACATCAGGACATGCTCGACATCGACCCCCTAATTCGGGGTGATGAGGATTTCGAGGAACTCCATCCATTCGCCGCACGATATTGGGCTCAGTGTTGATCGATATCAGGTCCTGGAATCACACCCTCCCAACTGACCATGGTTTGTGGAGAGCGCCTCCAAGCCGACCAACCCCAAAATCAAGCAACATGGTTATGTCTGGCATGGACCCACGCGACGATGGTCCCGACAAACACCTGGCTTTCGCTTCAGGGGAAGCCAAGCGCCTGCATGGCATCGGGCGCCGCCATACTACATCGCAACTTTCCTCCTTCGCCAGAAACTCACTGCAATAACCGCAGTGCTGAGACGTGCTCGATCTGGCCCGCTTCTGCTGGAACAAGGCGTCGATGGTTCCGCATGACGCCCGTGAACTCTTCGTTGACGACCCTCTCTTCGCATAACCCGAGCGCAACAGCCGAAGATGGACTTCTGACGATCTTCGCCCGATCATGTCCGATTGTCGCCAGCATTTTGTGAACATTTTTGTCGCTGAGTGTCGGCCGGCTGCCCTCAATCCACTGTTGGATGAGTATTCAACGCCGGGTGAGCCTTGGCGAGGTTGACTCTTCGCTGAGATTCAATCTCTCTTCTGGTGCTATTAACGGGTGACAACCGTCTGCACCTGCTAACAACAGCTCTCTGCTGCATGACTGCCCCTCTGTCGATGACGATCGCGAGAGTGATGAGCGCACCTCAGCAACTTTCCCGACCAGGCAGTGCTGGATGGTGGTAAATCAACGATATGGCCCTGTCCGACTTCCGCGCTGGACTGGTCACCGATCGCACGCCATCCTATCCGATGTCGCGTATCTACATGAATGGCGGCTCTGCTGACCTGTCTGCCCCGGAGCCCTCTCCCTCTATCAGGCGATGAGCTGGTTTGCCGAAGCTCCGATACCTGCTCTGACATCCCGAAGGCCGGAATTCCGGACTTCGTTCGGCAAGGCGCTCTATCCGTTTCTGCCTGGTCGTGAACGGCTCCCATGCACACCGATGCCTGTGTCCAGGCTCCCCAGCAGGGTTTCACCACTGGGCAGCTCCTTGGCTGCCGATTCCCACGTCGCACAGGGGCTCTGGCGGTGGACCTCCAGACGAAACGATCCAGCTCCTGCTCAAACACCTGCGCCGGCTGCTGCACTGGCGCCGGAACAGCCGCTCTGCACAACCGATGCAATTCACGTCTGAGACAGGGGAGCCCTTGATGCCTTTCCTGGCCGCGACTCGGGGGACGCAGTGTGTTCTGCCTTTTCAATTACCATGGCCGGCCTGACTTCCATCCCTCACGCATGGTCTGGTCATTGCCCTGCAAGACCCTCCTGGTGATTCCGGCTTGAACGCCTTCGCGAGATCCACACTGTTTTGGCGGGGTTCTGCGATGTCCCCTACGGAAGCCCTGTGATCGATGCGATGAGCCCTCTAACAGCATGGTGCGTTTCCGCGTGACTATCCAGATCTATCCGGCTAGCTTTCATGACAGCTAGCGGCAACGGTTGTTTGGCGATTCTAGAGGCATTATCCAGAAACTTCCCTATGTTTCGCTTCCCTTGGCGTCGATGCGATCTGGTGTTCCTCCGTTCTACCTATCTGCCGATTAAGACTTTGGCTATGACTCGTGACTATCGCCAGGTGATCCTCTCTTTGGACTCTTGAAGATGTTCGTGTGCGCGCTCACTTCGAATGAAAGCCCACACATAGGTCAAGGTGATCATACGATCAGGTCTGGAGTCCATTATCCTCCGACCAGCACCCTGGTTCTCGAGCATAAAAGTTTGCCATAAATCGCCATACACTGACTGGTATTTCTGGCATCAATATCCTGCCCGATGCACCAGCCTCCAGCACTGGCTGTCACCTTCGGCGCTCGGCCTGGACATGGGAACCCCAGCGCCAGTAACTTACCTCCACCATTTCCTCAAGGAACACCCGCCCTCAACTGGCGGAATCAGGAGTTTCAGGAGCCAGGACTGGGGCGCTACTTGCCCTCTATCATGGGCGTCGACTGTTCGTTTCGACGTCAATACAACTTCTGGTAGCCGAATCAGAACTCGGCGACAATCCAACAGCGCTTCCAGTATGCCCTCCGAACGGGGACCTTCGGAGAGTCCCTTCTTCAATTCGTGAACACCTTTACAACCAGGCCCGCCGGGGGGGAGTCCTGGAGATATGACGCATTCGGCCTATGCCTCGACAAGCTATCCGAACGCACACAACTGGCCGAGGTTGTCGTGCGCCGAGACGCGATCGCCGATGCGATCGCTACGTGGACTCCGAAACTCACATGGCTACACTCTCCTGATGAGCGAGAGCCCTGATCGCGCCTCCGCTCATACTCACAAATCATCGGGGAACGGGTGCAGGCCCAATCAAGGTCCGAGTCCCTTGCTGACCCGCGGAACCCAGTATTTCCCCCCTCGCCTCCCGCTGGCACGGGCCGCATGGACGTAACACTCACAGGAGCATTCGACCCATCACTCGGCACGCGCTTCCTGATCAGCCTGCGGCAGCTGGCTTCATCTATCAGGGGTGATCGAACCCTCGGTTGCCCACCAGGCCGAGATCCCCCGAGCGGATGCAAGATTCCTTCCGGATCGGGGCTACCGCTGGGTGCTGGTCGCGAGGTTGCCGCACCCATCCCTGACGATTGAGGCGACAGGCCCGGATCACCACTCGCCGAGGAGCCTGCTCCGCCCCACGAACATCGCCGCATGCGGTGGAGTCCCAGGAGCGCGACCCCCAGTCACTGTTGAAACAAATACCCCGGGTCGATCCACTGCGCCGGGCAGGAGGTCCTCACCGAGGTGACCTGCATTGCTCCCAGCAGAACCTGTGCTGCCTCTTCGTCGGCCGCCAGCCGACCTCCTGTTTGCGGGTTTCAATTCGACAGGGTGCGGTCACAATCCCGGAAACATTGGCCGCGCGGTCACCGGGGATGAACTGGATTCAGGTGCGGTGTTCAAGCACAGTCGGATCCCGGTTTCGAGGTTCGCTTTGCGAGCCTGTGACCTCGTCATCATCCATCGTGGGCAGGTCTCTTCCTCGTGAGGTTGTTTCTGCTGGATCCCAGCGCGTTGGACGTTCTAACCCCGGCCATGAGTGAAGCGTCCACATCGCTCATTGAGGATCAAGCCAACTCGGCGGCCCAAGTCAAGCCACGGCCCCGCATCGTCGGAAAACCAGCGCTCCGACACTCACGATCGCACATCGATTGGTTGTTAATAATCCTGCTTCACCCGCCGCCACCGAAGGCGATGCCGTGGTCGGTGAGCTCCTGGTAGAGATCCTGCAACACGTCCAACGCAGCGATGCGATCTCCACATCGCCTGGCGTTGACACGACCACTCCACCGGTGCTTTCTTCTCGCCACCGCTTCAAGGCGCGGACAGCGGAAGTCCTCCGCGTTGGCGAAGCATAGCGGGCGTGTAAGCGGTAGAGCACGAGCCGGGATAGCTGCGGCTCCCCCCAGCGCTGACGTCGTGAAGCCGCGCATTTTGGGCATCACCCCCAACGCGTCCATGGGGGCGTCAACAAAACGGCGAACAGATCGAACCACGGAGAAACGCCACCGCGAGCCCGACCCTACAAGATTCCGTGACCACACGCGAACAAGTGATAGCGACCGAACTGCTCTGGGCGAAGCGTCGCGCCGCTGGAACTCGGGATGTCAATCAGCCGCAAGCGGCAGGTAAGATCACGTCGCCCCCAGGCCGGCTTGGAACAAGCGCCAGCAGCGGCGCAGTAAAACAGCAGCACCAGCAACACACCGCAAGGCCCACCAGTGAAACAGCTGCGACGCCTGCCGAGGACTCACCGATGGCGGTGCGGCTGCCCGACTGCTCAACCGGAAAACCCTGCAGCAGGCATTGCCACATTCACCACCCCCACCACAGCTCGGTGGCATCGGATTCGATAGCCACCCCGGGCGGCAAAGACGAGCATCAGCACGTTGTCGGAAAGCCCAACCAGGCGACCACCGCGTTGAACCAACGATACTTGAGCTCTCGCGCACCCCTGCGGCAGGAAGAAACTTGGCAGCCGGCCAATGCATCATGCCGATTACAGCGCCCGCCGCTGGTCGAATGCCAAAAACGCCAACGATCGTGGTGGCCAGCAGCACGCCAGAGCGGACCTGGGCGTAGGGAAGCGCCGCTGCACCAGACGAACAGCAAAGCGTCCCGCTCGCCACAAACGCGTGGGCAGTGATCTCGCCCGCTGCATCAGCTCGCCCATCTGGCCAACAGAGACTCCGACTTAAAGCTCACCCCGCTGATCTTTCGACTGCCGTGACATGAATCACCGCCACAAACACTCAAGACACACGTGGTACCACCAGATCGCTTGGAGAGCTACATCGCGCAGATAGAATCCAACCGTGTCACGTTCGCGCCAAAGCAGCACACAGGCCCACGTCAGGCCAACAGCGGCAAGGCGGCTAGTGTGATCACCGGCACGATGACCGGACGCGTGCGGCCGCATCACGCGTGGTCGATTCGGCCTACTGATACTGGGCGGAGACCGATCAGCGAATAGCAGCATCCGCGGCAAAACGCCCACAGACCATGAATCGGCAAGCCAGCCCGCCAGCCTCGCATAGGGCCATGCACGCGGCACCAGATAGCGCCACGTGCTCCAGCAGAACACTCCTCTCACGCCAGGCTGGCTGTAATGGCGGGAGGCGCTGTAGGCCGGGAAGATGGGATTCTGCAAAATGACTGCAATGAACCAACTGCGCTGGGTCTCAAGCTACCAAGCAACCGACGGGCAACATTCAGCCTCTTTCGATCGAGCATGGCATCGAAACAATCCAGCGCACGGCCAGCGCCGCCCTGCTTGTCAGCTTAACCACGAACGTGTTCGCGTTGTCCGCAGACGGCAAGGAGCAATCCTGCAAACCACCACCACGCCCCTGCCTTCAGCGATTCAGGCCTGGTGCTTGATGGTCCCTGTGAGCCTTGAAGCCTGACTCTCTAGCCGCTACAGGAATCTTTGATGGTTTACTGCCCCAAGCCCATGCGCAAGCACCAGCACGCCCCGCCGCCAGCTATCCGGCCCAAGAACCGACGGCAGTGCACTCCAAGGGACGTTTCGTTCTCTCTACGAGACGCGCCCACGAAGAGAACCGAAATCCCCAGGCCCTGCGCGCTGCGCAAGTTGTCAATGGTTTTCGCGCACTGAGGCCTCGTCCACTGAGCCCGTGGAGATTGGCTGGCGAACGGTGCGATCGCACTGGTGGGCCCCTGGTCGATCTACCGCAATAGGGCATCGCCGCCCTGCTGCAAGGCCGGCTGAACATCAACAGCCATAGTGTGCTGTCAGCGGTGCCTTCTGATCGGCAACCGTCAACCAAGCGGAGCCCTCGAGATCCGGGTGAGTGCCCGCCCGCAGAGCAACCCGGCGCGCATCCCTCCAGCGTGAGAGGCCAGCCGCGCGCGCTACACCCTGCGGTTTCTCTGCCTGCCCGATTGGCTGACTGTGCTGTTCCTGCTGGGCGTTTCCCCTTTGAGGCGCGGATACCTCGTTCAGAACTCAGGCCGCAGTCTCCTCCTAGCCACCGACCACGGTGCGGCGTGGTCCCCGTGCCGATAACGTCAAAACCCATCCAAGCAGCCATTGCAAGCGCTTGCGGCCCTGGTCTTGCGGCCCAGGCCGCAGCGCACAGCGATGAAGTGGCCGATGTGGTGATCATGAACGACGATCTGATCGGCTAACCGGAGACCAATGGCCCTTTTCGCGGCCGCCGTTCACGTGCTGTGGCAGAACATACCCTGGCGCTTTGGCTTCAAGGCATTTCCTGTGCCAGGTGGTGGGCCGCACCACATGTGGAACCGTTTTGCCGACATGGGCCACCAAAAACTGGGGATTCATGCACCCACTGAACTCTCCGATCGACCACGATCACCCGACAGGGGTTGGATCGCGCGCGCCGATGCTGGCATTCTGCGCCGCTCTGCTCAGCCTCAAGGCGCTCCCCTGTCCATAGTGGATGGTGCTGGGGCGCCGCTATTGAAACGCCCTCCCGTCTGGATCGACCCCTAGGCCAGCGCCTTCGCCTTGGGGATGGAGCGTGGCATTCGCGGACTAACCGCGCGAGTTTGTTCCTCAGCCTGCCATAAGCCACGCTTCTGGGCCGACGTTGCCGAAAAGGAAACCTGTGCGGCGTGGGCTTTGGCGGCGAGCAAAACAGGTGAAACGCCAGACGTTTTCGCTGTTTGTGGCTCGGGTTGGGCCCGCCCGCGTCGAGGGCATCGTCACCTGCCAATCCGATTTTTTGCTGACTTCAGTGGAGGCATCGTTGGCCAGAGCTGCTGCACACGCACCGCCAGCCTCTTGCGCTTGAATCAAGGCCATCCCACGCTCAGCCTTGGTGAGTCCATTCACGCTCTCCTGGCGTGGTCGCTTAGTCCCTGGTGCTGCGGGCTCGCGGCTCCTGTTCAGCAGCCCTGGCCGACGATGGGAGCAACCTCTCCCCGGCATCGGCAACCCCCAGCGCCCCCTTGCGCTCTCTCAGATGAATGCCCTCAGCGAACGTGCCCCGTTCAACCAGAGCGCCCACTACCCCTGGGCCTGCGCACCCGATCACGCCCTCTACAACACCCACGCCGACTGATCGGCAGAATTGATCTGCCCAGTGAGCGCTGAGCTGGCCGAGGCCCCGGGCACTCCGGGCCAGATCTGGACCTGATCGAACTCGAACAGGTGGCCAGCGCCCGGAGGCGTCGTTCGTTGCGGGCCAGCGCCTACGCTCGCTGAAGGACAACCCTACCTCTGCGAACTGGTGCCGCGCGGTCACCGACCGCATCCGTCGGATGGCGCGCCGTCCGCCAGCACCGAATGGAAAGTTGCCCTGCGCCTCAAGGACCCGGCCGAGTGGGGCGCTGCCAGTCCTGGCGGGCGCGCGCCCCCGCGATGACGTGATCGTTGGGAATGCAACGAGTCGCCGTGCGCCTGCGATGGCCTCGCACGCTGCGGGCGCCCCATCCTCTCGCATCGGCCGGCCGCCGATCCAGACCACCGGCCGTGGAACGCGCACGTGTGATCGGCCACTTGAACGCCCCCCCGTCGTGTCGTAGTGCTGCACCCGGTCGCGATCGAGCTGAACCGCCGCCCACAGCTGGGGCGGGCCCAAGGATCTCTGCGCCAGCGCCACCAGCGCCGTGTCTGGATCGGCGCCGCGATGCAGCAGAGTAGGGCGCCCGCACGGCGAGCCCATCGGCAGGCGCCACGGCGACCTCTGCAGTTCCACAATCACGTCCATCGGGGTCGCGCGCCCGGCCAGGTGACTTGCAGCGGCCCCCACTCGCCGGCCGCCATTTGAGGCGCACGGGCAACCACGTTCCATCGGTGCTGCGAGCGCGGCGCATCGCAGACGGATGTATGTGACCGCGCGCACCAGTTGTCAGAGGTGGTTGTCCTTCAGCCGAGCCGTAGCGCTGGCCAGCAACGACGCCCTGTCGGCGCGGCACCTGTTCGTTCGATCCAGGTCCAGTCCCTGGCCCGGATGCCCCGGGGCCTCGGCCAGCCTCGCGCTCACTGGCAGGATCAATCTGCCGTCCAATGTCGGCCGTGGGGTTTTTAGAGGCGGGATCGGGCGCAGCCCAGGGGGTAGTGGGCGCTCCTGGTTGAACGGGGCCGCGTTCCGCTGAGGCATCAACAATTGGAGACGGCAAGGGGCGCTGGGTGCCGATGCCGGGAGTTGCTCCCATCGTCGCCAAGGCTGGGCTGCACAGGGCCGCGAGCGCCAGCACCAGGGCACGCGACCACGCAGGAAGAAGCCGTGAATGAACTTCACACAGCTGACGCGTGGGTGGGCTCTGATCAACCGCAGACTGGCGGCCGTGTGCAGCAGCTCCCTGGCAACGATCGCTCCACTTGGAAGTTCAGCAAAAATGGATGTGGCAGTGACGATGCCCCCGACGCGGCCCGGGCCAACCCGACCCCAATCCGCAAAACGCTGCGTTTCACCTTTGGCTCGCCGCATAAGTCCCACCACCGCCCGGTTCCTCCGGCCCGATCGCCCAGACGGTGGCTATTGGCAGGGTGAGGACCAAACCCTCGGCGCCGGTGCCGCGAATGCCACGGTCCACCCCAAGGCGAAGGCCGCTGGCCTACGGTCGACAGAACGGGCAGGCGTTTCAATAGCGGCCGCCCCAGCACCCCTCCATCTCTGGACAGGAGCGCCCTGAGCTGGAGCAGATCGCGCAGATGGCCAGCATCGGCGCCCGATCCACCTGTCGGTGGATCGTAGTCGATCCGAGAGTTCTCAAGCTGGGTGCGCATGAATCCCCAGCCTTTTGGTGCCATGTCGGCACCTACGGCTTCCCACTGACTGGTGGCGGCCACCCGTGAAGCACCGGAAAAATGGCCTTGTAAGCCAACGCCAGGGTGGATGCCTTTGCCACAGCACCGTGAACGTGCGCGCGAAAGGCTATGTCTCCGTAGCCGCATCAGATCGTCGTTCATCGATCCACATCGGCCCTTCCAATCGCTGTGTCGCGCCGGCCTGGTGTCCGCACGACCAGTGGCCCGCAGCGCTGCAATGGCCCTGATGAGGGTTTTACGTAATCGTCCACGGTGACCATCGCCAAACCGGCGTGTCGGCTAGGACGGACTCTGACCGGGCCTGTGACGTCCTGAACCAGATCGCCGCCTCAAGGGCGAACGCCCATCAGGAACGGCAACAAGTACATGCACGCCGCAGGCCCAGAAGAAACACCGCGGCGGTTAGCGCGCGGCTGGCCTCCCTCCACCGCTGGAAGGATGCGCGCCAGGGTCTCTGCGAGCCCGGGGGCACTCACCCGATCTCGAGGGCTCCGCTCTGGTTGACGGTGCCCGATCAGCAAAGCACCGTGACAGCGCAACTCATCACGCGTTGACTGTTCAGCCGCCCTGTCGCAGCTGGCGGCGATGCCCTTGCGTAGATCGACAAGCCACTCAGTGCGATCGCACCGCATACGCAGCCCCATCCTCCACGCGGCTCGTGGCGCGAGAGCCTTCAGGCGCGAAACCATTGACCAACTCTGCGGCAGCCGCGCAGGGCGTGGCGGATTTCGTTCTCTTCGCTGGGCGCAGTCATTCGAAGAGAACGAAACGTCCGTTTTGATGCACTGCCCGTCGTGCTTGGCCGGAAGCTGGCGCAGGGGCGTGCTGCTTGCTTGCGCATGGGCTTGGGCAGTGAACCCATCAAAGTCCTGTAGCGGCTAGAGAGTCAAGGCTCAAGGCTCACCAGACCATCAGCAATCCAGGCCCTGATCGCTGAAGCAGGGTGGTGGTTTGTCAGCGGATTGCTCCTTGACGTCTGCCGACAGCGCGAAACACGTTTGGTTTAAGCCTGACAAATGCGCGCTGCCGTGGCCGCTGGATTGGTTTCGATGCCATGCTCGAGTCGAAAGGCTGAATGTTGCCGTCGGTTGCTGGAGCTTTGAGAGCCCCCCCCAGCCGCAGTTGGGTCATGCGATCCATGCAGATCCATCCTTCCCTCTACGCGGCCTCCGCCATTAAACCAAGCCACCTGCTGAGAGTAGAATTCCTGGCTGGAAGCACCGTGGTCGGCCCTATCTGGTGCGGCGTGCATGGCCCTATGCGAGCTGGCGGGGCTGCTCCGATCCACTGTCTTGGCGATCTGCGCCGATGGCTTGCTCTATGTCCTGATCGTTCCTCCCCCAGCCTACTCAGTAGGGCCCGAATCCAACAAACCGCGCTGATGAACGGCCGCATGCGATCGTCCGTATCGCTTGCCGGTGATCCAGCCACCTACGCCGCCTTTGGCCAGCCTGTTGGGGCGATTGAACCGTGGGGCCTCGTGTCGCTGCTTGGCGCCGTGGACACGGTTGGGATCGGCCGATCTGCTCTCCAAGCCGATCCTGTGGGTACATGCTTGGTGTGGCGGTGATCATGATCACCAGCCAGAATCGGAAAGATCAGCGGGGTCGAGCTTAAGTCGGAGTCCTCTGTGGGCCAGATGGCAGCTATGCCCAGCGAGCGAGATCCACCTGCCCACGCTGTTGCTG
>Ga0163217_1017266_pt1 | contig 17256 bp, 27 predicted proteins | sample SynspAceP_FD_185933 | JGI IMG/M metagenome (GOLD analysis project Ga0163217, IMG submission 185933) | Saline lake microbial communities from Ace Lake in Antarctica - Synechococcus sp. Ace-P (PacBio error correction) | ecosystem: Environmental > Aquatic > Non-marine Saline and Alkaline > Saline ...
AGAGAAGAGATCTGCCGTCTAATATCTGGCCAAAGGTCTCGCGTGATCGTGAGAATGCAGGAGATGGAGCTGATTTATCCTGGCTACGCCATTGCTCAAGACAAGGGTTTATCCCACGCCGACGCACTTGTCCCCCTTGCGTTGAGGGAGCTTGGGGGTATGCGCTTAAAATTCATCGTAAGGTCCTTTGGCCCGGTGCGTGATGCTTTTGGGCTTGCGGTTTGAGGTGATTGCTTTGGTTCTGGTTTCTGGTTTCTGTCTTTTGTGGGGAGAGTGAGACGGGCAGCGGGGCCCCGTCGACACGCCGTGAATAACGTTCTGTAGGCTCAATCTCCGGCATCCCTGCCGGAGACGGTCGTCCGGGCCGCTTGCCCGTCTCACCCTGCAAACGGGACTGGCGATCCTGACCGGCATTGGCTCCCGTTTTGCATCTCAACCAATAAGAGACTTAAGCTGAACCAAACCCCCATTCTTAGCCTATTTTATCCATTTTCCCTCAGAATCCCTTTTGGCTCAGGAAACGCGGCTGGTCAGTGGCGGGTGGATTAAGGCGATAGGGTAAGCCGACCGTCTCCGCAGGGATGCCGGGAGATGAGCCTACCATGGACGTATTACGGCGTGTCCGGCGGCCCGTCGGCTTCCACCCGCCTTACACACACTCGTCAAGACCGAGGGGGGTTTTAGCTCAATCCAACCCCCTAAGTGCGAGTAGCCCAAGCTCCCCCCCGCGTTACAATCCCCCCTCAGCAGTTGCCGTTCAAGAAACAGGACCACCATGAACGCATCTTTCCGTCCTTTTTGCCGGTGTACATAGCGGTTTCTCTGGTTGACGTGCATCGCTCACGCACTCAAGCCTCTGATCAAAGATGATGCCGAGCGCAAGGGATGCCGGCCAGTAGCACAGTGACGGGATCAGAAACACATCAGCCTGGTCAAGTTCTACAAGGCGTCGATGGGCGGTAGGGTCAAGCGTTTTCCTGGTGTGCGTCCTGGCTGGTGGCTCCCAATGATGACCAACAAGACTAACCCGGCTCAAGCCCTGTTGCGCAATGACCGAACGGCTACCGGTAATCTGACCGAACTTGATTCTTCCCGTGTTACAACCGAAGGCCAGGAAACGGTGTGGTGACCAATCCGCCCGTGAGTGGTGGCCGAGCCAGCGAAGACGTGATCGCGTTGTCCGGCGCCAAGGAAGGGGAGACTGGGCAGTCCACGCTGTTCGAATTACCGCAGGAAGCGACGCGCCTTGCTGCATACATGGATTGCACCGGTTTTTCCTGGCCGCTTCTATCTGGAATTGGCCAACGCAACCAGCCGGCCAAACGCGACGAAGAGTATCTGCACGCGGCGGTGGAATCTGCGGTCCCCAGCTGGATTGTCCGGTGGTGGCGACCAACGATTGTGCGCTTCTCAAGCGTGAAGACTTTGGAAGCCACAAACGCGCGTTATCATTGGTGAAGGCCGGGCGTTGGATTGAACCCGCGTCGGGTAACGGCAGTACAGCGAAGAACAGTATTGAAACGCCGGCGGAAATGGCCGAGCTGTTTTTCCGAACCTTCCGGAAGCATTGGCCAACAGCGTGGAACATTGCCCGCCGACGTGCAATATCGACGTGCAGCTGGGGCAAGAAACTTCTGCCAGCCTTCCGACGCCGGACGGCATGAGCGAAGCGACTTCTTTCCGCAGGTCTCGTTTGAAGGCTGGAAAGAGCGGCTTCAAGGTGGTACTCGCCGCCCGACTCCGAGAATTACCAAGCGCCGCCGTCAGGTCTACGTTGACCGGCTGAATTTCGAGCTGGATATCTTATTCCAGATGGAGTTTCCCGGTTTACTTCCTGATCGTGATGGACTTTATCAACGTGGGCCAAAGAACAACGCGCGTGCCGGTTGGCCCGGGCGGGCTCCGGGGCCAGGCCTCGCTGGTCGCCATTATTTTTTCGTTGCTGATTCCGATCTGGAATTCCGCTGCAGTTACGATCTGCTGTTCCGAGCGCTTCTGAATCCGGACGGTTCCATGCCGCTTTGACTCGACTTCTGGCATGGAAGGTCGTGGACCGGGTCATCGGAGATATGTAGCCCGACACTACGGCCGCCACGCCGGTATCGCAGATCATCACCTTCGGTCACATGGCCGCCAAAGGCAGTGTGCGGGACGTCGCGCCGGGTGCAGGGCAGTCCTATGGCCTGCGCGGACAAAACTGTCGAGATGATCCCTCGAATCCGGCATGACCTTAGGCCAAGGCCTTGAGCAGGAAGAGATCCTGCGTGATTTCCTTGCCAATGACGACCAGAAGGCCAGGAAATCTTGGGACATGGCGCTCACGCTGGAAGCGTCACGCGTAAACGTCGGCAAAACACGCCGGTGGCGTGGTGATTGCGCCGACCAAGCTGAAGGGATTCGCGCCGCTGTAATTGCGACAGGCCGGGGCGGTCTGGTGACCAGTTCGCCAAGGATGATGTGGAAAGCGGCGGGGGCCTGGTATCAATTCCGACTTTTCTTGGGCCTGCGCACCCTGACGATTATCGACGGGCATGAACACCAATCAACCGGTGCGGGCCAAGACCGGTGGGCGCGCCGCTGATATCACTTTATCCGCCGAACGATCTCTGCCCACCTACCAGATGCTGCAAGAAGGGCTGAAACCACGCGCCGTGTTCCAGCTGGAACGGCGCGGATAATGAAAGGAGCTGAATCAAGAAAGCTCAGCCCGACTGCCTGAAGACTGATCGCTCTTGTGGCCCTGTTCCGTCCCGGCCACTGCATCAGGCATGGTTGAATGACTTATATCAACGCAAGCACGGGCGCGAAATTTCCTCTCCTTATCGCATCCGCAATTATCAAGCTCGATAGCCCAAACCTGTCCCCTGCGCCGACATCGGCATCATCTGTATCAGGAACAGGTGAGCAGATCTGGCCCAGGTCATGGCCGGCTATACGCTTGGCGGTGCGACATTTGCGGCCCGCGCCATGGGTTAGAAAAAGCCCGCGAAATGGCCAAGCAGCGCCAGATTTAATTGAAGGGTGGAAACCGAACATATGCACGCCGATCTGGCGGGCATAATCTTAGATCTGGTGGAAAAGTTTGCTGGTTTAGGCTTCAACAAGTCGCACTCGGCGGCCTTACGGTCTTGGTGTCCTACCAGACCGCTGGCTGAAGGCGCATTACCCGGCGCCGTTCATGGCGGCGGTGTTGTCGCGGATAATGCACACATCACCGACAAGGTGGTGACGCTCGATTGAAGAGGTGCCCGCAGCATGAAGTTGCGTCCTCAACCGCCCGGACGTGAACGTATCCGAGACAAATTTACCGTTGATGACGCACGGCGCCCGTGGTTTACGGCTGGGCGCGATCAAGGGCGCTAGGCGAAGGCCCGGTGGCAACCATTGTCGAGAAGCGGCAGCAGGGCGGGCCTTTTCCTCGATCTGCTTTTGATTTCTGCGCCCGGGTTGATCTCCAAGCGGATCAACAAGCGGGTGATGGAAGCGCTGATTCGGCTCGGCGCCACTGGAATAACCTGGGGCCGTTCTTTGATACCGAGCATCAGCAGGCCTTACCTTTTGTAAGATTCGACGAACCGTGCGGCGCTGATGGCGGCCTAATGGAAGAGGCGATTTGACGGGCGTGCCGAAACAAACCGCCAAGAGCCGCCGACAGCGGGCCACGCGGACCTGTTTGGGCGAGTGCTCGGCCCATGCAAGCGTGTGGCGGGATTTATATGAGCAGGATCGCGAAGGCTGCGCGAGTGGTGTTCAAGGAGCGGCAGCGGAGCGGAGAAGGAACGCCTGGGGCTGTACCTGAACCGGCACCGAATTGGATGAAAGTTACGAAAAGGAAATCCGCCGCTTCGGGCCCGCAGCGCATCATTTGATCTCAAACCCTCGCGTGAGAAGTCAGACGATATGCTGGCCTGGTGTTCGATATTACGGGTATGAAGAACCAAACGCGGGTGACAGATGGGTTTTTGTCACCCGGATGATCGTTCCTCGCGCATTGAGAAGTTGTGCTGTATGCCGAGGCCTATCAGGCTGCCCAGTCATTGTTTGCAGAAAAGATGCGCTGCTGGTGGTTGAAGGCGAGGTCAGACAGGCGACTTTTCCGGTGGCTTGCCGCATGCGCGTTAAGCGCGTCATGAGCCCTGGAAGATGCCGCACGACGCTGCTCGACAGTGTAACGCAATCAGCCTGGATACCGGAGCGCCATGGCACCAAGAGCTCTGGAATCATTGGTGGCCTTTAGCAAGCAACCCGGGTGGTTTGCGCGTGACGGTCATCTTCAAGCGCCCCGATGCGGCGTGCAACTGCGCCTGGGTGAGAGTCTTGGCGATCCGAGCCGGCCGACGATCTGGTGCAGAGTTTCCGTGACCACCTTGGCAAAGACGCGTCTCTTTGCACTACAGATTGATTTCCATGGGCCTGGGTGCGCTCGGACTGTTAGCGCCAATCCCTTAAGGTAATGAAAAATCGGACGCCTGCCTGCGGGGCCTACGCGGATATGGATGCTTATGAGCAAGAGCCAGAATACCTGGAGTTTGAACAGCCGATCGCTGACTGCCATGGAGGCCAAGATCGAAGAGCCTGCGACTGGTTCGGTAGCTGATAATCGCCTGAATATCACGCGAAATCGCCCGCCTTCAAGGAACAAGAGCAAGTCACTGACCGAAAGCATTTCGACAATCTGATAGCTGGCGATTTGCAACCAGATGCCCGGCATCCACAGCGGCCTTAACCGCTGGACTATAATCAGCCAGATTTTTACCCGATTTCGAAGAGCTGCATGGCGATCGCCATTTCGCCGATGATGCAGCCATTGTCGTGGTATTGCACGTCTTGAATGGCCGCCCGGTGAGATCATCGGGCCATCAGAAAGGCCGTGACGTGAAGGAAAAGGTCGCCGTAACTTCGGTAGCCCAAGCAAGAAGGTTACCGCAAAGGCGTGCGGTCTGATGCAGATGGCCGAACGATTCAATATGCCGCGCTGACCTATGATACGCCCGTGCTTTATCCGGGTATCGGAGCGGCTGAAGAACCGCGCAGAGCCGAAGCCACGCCCTGGAATCTGCAGATATCATGGCGCGGCTGAAGACGCCGATCATTGCTACCGTGATCGGCGAGGGTGGGTTCCGGGGTGCTCTGGCCATCGGCGTCTGCGATCGGCTGATGATGCTGCAGTATTCAACCTATTCGGTTATCTCGCCGGAAGCTGCGCCTCGATCTGTGGGAAGAAATCCGAGAAAGCCGCTGACAGCAGCCGAAGCCATGGGTATCACCGCTGAGCGTCTGAAGGAGCTCAAAGCTGGTCGATAATCTGATGCCGAGCCCTGGGGTGCCACACCGCAAGCCCGAGAAATGCTGCGCGCATCAAGGCCAGTTGCTGGGTGGAAGCGGGATGCGCGGAGCAACTGCCCGCTGATGAGCTCTCGAGCGTCGTTATGAGCGCCTGATGGCCTTTGGTCTGAAGTAGATGTTCTCCGCGCAGGACACTGCTCAGGCGTTGCTGCCCGCCTGCACGACGCCCCCGGGGACTGGTGGGCTGGGGTATGTCCGGTGGACAATGGACTCGATGGTCCCCGCTCGACGCGCGCTCACCGAGCTGCGCGCCAGTCATTCGTTTTTGCCATCCCCTTCAAAGCCCTGCAACGTACACCACGCCTGCATGCCGACCGCGGACTGTGGGCTGAAAGCACTGTGAGCAGGAATGCCGCCAGCGCGGTGTTGAATTGATTGTTGAGCGACGTTGCCCAGTTGCCGCCGGGCGCGAGTACGAAGCCCAGGCGCGGATGCGCGCTAATCAGGCCCTTGCAGGACATAATGGGCAGTCGGCATTGCCTGCTGCTGGGCGCATCATCAGGACGACAACTGGAAACCAGCCTGCTGTTCGTCTGCTGCGCGCACCAGGTCCTGCGTGGGCTTTGGCCGGCAATGCCGAGACTCGCCAGTTGGCCAGTGGGTATCTGTTCAGCGCCGTTTGCTGCAGCTGGAATCGCTGCAACTGCTGGCCGTGGGCCCGAATTCCAGACAACTGCGCTGGATAGAGGACCCGGCCAATCAGGATCCGCGCTTTCCGCCGCGCACGCCTGTTTCGCCAATAAGGTCGCCTGAGCTGCGTCAGCGCTGGCCTGCGCCCCTGATAACCTTCTGCAGTTGGCTGAGCAATGCGGTTGAAGCGAACCACATTCTGGATGAGCGCGCAGCAGAGGATCTGGCCGTGGACCGTGCCAGCCTGTTCCCTGATCCTGGTGAGCGCCTGGCCCGAGCCTGGAGAACTGCATGCTGCAGGCCTTGTCCGCCTTCCAGGCAGAAAATCTGCTGCGTTACTGGCTGCATCTGCACCAACGACCCTTGCCATGCCGCGGCGCAGTTTGCAGGCCTTTGTGCAACAACTGTCGGGCGGAGAGAATGGTCAGCCGGAAATGCGCCTTCGGCTACCGGCTTAGCCGTTCGTCAGGTCGTATATGGCTTCTTTGCTAGGTGACTTGGGCCACGCTGCTTGAAACAGGCGTTGCCAGCCTGGGCTGATACGGAATCTGGCTGGTGATAATGGCAGACTCTTGAATCAGGCTGGCAAACCGGTATTCCGCTGGTGCGCCGGCGACTGGCGGGTAGGCTTACTCGCCGGGGTGGTGAGCAGATCAAAGCTGCCAGGCCGGCCCGACCCAGCCGCTCAAGGATCTGCTTGACACAGGACGCGCATCCCGCCATGGGCTGGACGTGCTCGAGTTCCGCATTCTATACTAGCGCGAGCAAACTGGTCCCTCCTGTCGCCGGCGCTGGAGGACGAGGCAAAGCAGTCGCGAGCGGCGAACGAATGCGGCTTTTCAGTCACTGATGCCGCTAACGGGATTGAGCCAATCGGGGGGCGTCTGGGGTATCCTGACTTCCCATCTTGACGAGACTTGGGAATCAAACCAGTGCTCACAGGCTCCCTTCGATCCCCCGCTCTGGTCGTCTTATTCAAGTCATTCAACGGGTTGGGTTTCCATCGAACCGCGCTTACAGTCTTTCGTCACGGTGGTGTTTGTTTCTTCATTGGCAAAGGGTATGCTTCGGCTTCGCTGAGACACACAAAATTCTTCAGAAGGCACAAGGAGGAAATGAGTCAAACATGCAAAAAAATCCGTATATCAACGTCCGATCCGGGGCACCATGAGCCCCTTCCAAGCAACGGTGAGTGTTCGGTCACCACGGATGGCGAACGGAGGACGATCTGGATCTGGGTCACGTACGAGCGTTCGTCAGGCCGACCCATGAGCCGCGCCAACAACTTCACCACTGCCGTGGTGTACGAAGAAGTGCTGCGCAGGAGCGGCCGGGGGTGATTATCTGGGCGCCGAACCATATCAGGTCATTCCGCATATTCCGCGCGCGACGAATCAATGAGCCGCATCATCAAGGGGGTGCCGGCGCATTGCCCGCACGTGGCCCTGGTAGAAAACGGCGGTGTACTGTTGGCGAATGACTCGAATCCCAGCCGTTCCTGGAAGCGATCGCCAATTGCGGTGTTGCAAGTTGGCGCCAGCCCGCGCGATGCTCATGGCCACCTTACCCCTGGTGCCCTATATGCCACCGCCGGCGAAACCAAGACCAAGCCAACCCAGGCAATTCGGTCAGGAATGCGCTCGCATCGTCTCAGCCGATGTGCTGATCTGTCCGCTCTGACCACGACCGATTGACCTGTCCTCGCGCGCAAGATCGCGCTGTTCAACCAACGTTGAAGAACGTGGCGGTGATCGGTCTGGACAGATGTTGAATACCAATCTACCGTATTCTGCTGTACTGCAATCCCCAGGGCCTGGATTGACTTTTGTTATCGGCGCTCGGTATCGATGCGCCAGTGCGGATTCTGTCCGATGGACCGGGTTTGGGTTGCCGGCTAAGCTGTACCGAACAAGGAAGTGACCATCGCATGGTCGCAAGTACATGGAATTGGCTTGGATGCCTACAAGTCGCTGATCGAAGCGCTGAGCCACGCTGGCATCCAGAGTCAAGACCAAGGTCACCATGCGCTACATCGACTCCGAAGAAATCGAGCTCAAGGGCGTAGGCCTGCTTGAGGGTTCGACGCGAGTTCTGGTCCCTGGAGGCCTTTGGTTTGCGCGGAGTGGGACAGGCAAGGATTGCCGCCGTGCGCCATGCCCCGTGCAACAAGATTCTTACCTGGGCAATCTGCTGGGGATGCAGGGTTGCGTGGAATCGAGTTACGCCCGCAGTGTGGCTCGCTGGGCCGACGCCAACTCCACTGAGTTCGACAGACCAGCGAGCCATCCGGTGGTGGTCTGTATCACCGAATGGCAGAACGCCAGTGAGTGACAAGCAACAGCGCAATGAAGACTTCCGACCTGGCGGCACCCATGCGCCTGGGCGGGCAGGAATGCGCCTTGACGCCTGGCTAGCCAAGGCCCATGACTGCCTATGGCAAGGAATGTCCATCGTCGAAACGTCAACCGGCAATCGCTTCACCGAGGTCAACAACAAATCTGTTGCCGATCTGGAAGCTGGCGGTTTGAAAAGGTGACGGGTCGCTCGGTGGACGGTGCGCTGGTTGAAGTGAATCGAAAGTCGGGTGCATCACCCCCTGTTCGTGGCGTGCAGTTCCATCCGAATTCAAACCTCGACTCCCCGTTATGGCCATCCGCTGTTCAGCCGGTTTTGTCCAGGCGGGCACTGGCGCCAGCACAGCTCAAGGGCTGAGGAATACAGATGCAACACAAGACGGTTCAGGTCACTGCGCCGCCGGGCAGACCATCGACATCGCCAACGACAAGCCCTTTGTGCTCTTTGGTGGCATATGTGCTGAATCCGCGATAATGGCCATTGCGCATTTGCGAGACCTATGTGAGGTCACCAGCAATTGGGCATCCTTATGTGTTCAAGGCCAGCTTCGACAAGGCCCACATCGTCGTCGATCACTTCCGTGGCCCCAAGGCTGGAAGAGGGTTTGAAGATAATTCGAAGAGATCAAGCGCACCTTCAATGTGCCGTTGATTCACCGACGTGCCGAGCCCGCATCCCCAGGCCCGCGACCGGTGGCTGAAGTCTGCGACCATCATCCAGTTGCCGGCTTTCCTGTCGCGGCAGGACTGATCTGGTTGTGGCCATGGCCTAAGACCCAGGCAGTGATCAATATCAAGGAAAGGCCCAGTTTTCTGGCGCCGCAGGAAGATGCGTCATATCCTCAGCAAGTGGTGAAGAGGCCTGGCAATGATCGCCTGAATTCTCTGTGAGGCGGGCTCAAGCTTCGCTACAGACAATCTGGTCCGTCGGAATGCTCGGCTTTTTGGCATCATGAAGCAGTTGAATACCCGTTCTTTTTTCGAACGTCACCCACGCCCTGCAGTATGCCCGGTGGTCCGCAGTGGATTCGGCCGGTTGGTCGGCGTGCCCAGGTCACGATCTGGCCAAGGCCGGGCCATGGCCAGGCCTGGCGGGGGGTTTTGTTTTCTGGAAGCCCATCCGGATCCCCCCGGGAATAATGCCCAGTGCGATGGCCCCGCGCCTGCGTCTGGAAGCTCGAGCTCCTTCCTGGCTCAGCTCAAGGCCCTCGACGAACTGGGTCCAAGAAGCTTCCTGTGCTGGTTAACCCGGGCCTGATACCCCTTTTTTCTTTTTGTTAGCATGGAGGCAAGTAGCAAATCAGGCCTAAGATAATCATTGATAATCAAGGGGTCGCGAAGTTCTCGATTCCCGTGGCAAACCGACGTTGAAAGCCGACGTGATTCTGGAAGGCGGCCTGCTGGTCGTGCCTGCGCCCTTCCGTGCTTCTACGGTTCCCGGCGAAGCGCTGGAATTGGCGTGAGGCGACAAGAGCCGTTATCTGGCAAAAGGTTACTCAAGGCAGTCGCCAAATATCAATGGTCCGATCCGTGAGCTGCTGGGGGTTCGCGATGCGATCGATTCAGGCTGCCTGGGACGGCGCGATCGATCGAAACTGGATCGGTACCGAAAATAAGGCCAGCTCTTGGGCGCCAACGCGAATTCTGGCGGTCTCCTCTTTGCGGCCGGCCAAGGCAGCGCGGCCGCAGCCAAGGGCGTGCCCCTTTGTACGCCAAACATTGCCAGACCTGAACGGAACCCCTGGCGGTCTAACTATCCATGCCGGTGCCGCATGATGAACATCAACTCAATGGCGGCGACATGCTGACAACAACGTCGACATTCAGGAATTCATGGTCACGGCCCGGTTCGGTGCCCAAGAGTTTTTGGCCGATGCCACTGCGTAATGGGTGCAGAGGATATTCCACACTCAAGGCAGTAACTGAAGGCGCGGTTAGGTTTTTGAGCACTTCCGTGGGCGACGAAGGGCGCCTTTGCACCAGAACCTGGGCGTCCAGAGGGAAGATGCGCCTGGCTGGATTTGCCGAGCGGTCGCCCAATGCCGCGGTTATAGCCCTGGGGTGGACGAACGTTAACGGCTCGCGCTGGATTGCGCGGCGAGCAGAGTTTCTACAAGGACGGCAAATATGAATCTGGCTGGCGAAGGTCAGGGGGTATTTGATGCCACCGGGGTTTGCCGACTTATCTGGCGGGCCCTGGCCCCAGGCGGTACTTCGATCATCTCATTTGAAGACCGGCATGGATGAATCCGACTGGGCTTGGCTGGAAGACCCTGGACGACAAGATCGGCGGCAAGGTTCAACTGGGTCGCGACGATCCTGTTCGTGACCAATACCAAGATCCTTCAAGCGTGGTATCGACGAGTCCATTGGTAACCGTCGATTCTGAATCAAAGTTAACCAGATCGGCTTCGCTGACCGAAAACCCTGGAAAGCCATCCAGATGGCCAAGGCTGCCGGCTTTCCAACCGCGGTGATTTCACATCGCAGTGGCGAAACCGAAGACAGTACCATTGCCGCTCTGGCCGTGGCACTGCTGCGGGCCAGATCAAGACCGGTTCGCTGTGTCGGCTCAGACCGTGTATCCAAGTACAACCCAACTGTTGCGTATTGAAGAGCAACTGATGGCAAGGCTCCGTACAAGGGTCGTCTGAATTCCGTGGGCTGATGACCGGTGAAATGGCTCCTGGTTGGTCGCGCTGCTGTTGCTGGGCGGGCTGCAATATCGCCTGTGGTAGGCGAGGCAAGTACTGGCCCATGTAACCCCAGCTCAATGCAGCAAGATCGACGAGCAGGCCCGTGAAGAACGATACAACTGCTGGCCGTATGCGTGGCTCACCGACCGAACGTTGGTCGAACTAAGCAGGGTCTGGAAACCGTAAGAGGAGCGTGCCCGGCATGAGTGGGCATGGTCAGGAAGGCGAGACCCTGTTTTTTCAGCTGAGCCGACGAATGAGGCTGCCTTTCTGTGTGGGTGATATCCTGCGGCGGGCGTTGGCCTTCGCGCATGCAGGCGGATCGACCGCCAAGCAGACCTTCCTCTGGGCGATCGGCCCTGATTGATACATACCCTTGATTGCTTTCTCGGTCAGCCCGGTTTGAACGGGCCTGTGGTTTTGCCTTTGCCGCGATGATGCCTGGTGGCCGAACGCTGGCCTGTGCGCGCAGAATCAGCGTAGCCAGGCGTGCAGCCGGTGGGCGAGAGCGAGCCGAAAAAAAATGTTCGCTTTTGGCGCCCCCCGCCCTCCCCGGCGCGCCGCCCCGCGGATGCGTGCTTTCCGGAGCTTGCAACAAACTCACCGAACCTGGGCGCACTGGATTAGTGATTTGGGTGCTGTGCACGGTACGCCGCGCGCCCCGCATCTTGCCGCCAGCGATCTGCAATCAAGCTGCTGGGATATGTCTGCGGGATGATCCGGTTCGGCGGTCTGCTTGCTGTGCCGTACGCGATACGCTCAAACAGGCAGATGCTGATGGTCGGGTGACCGCTACAAGCCGGATCGTTTCGCGTGGTTTCTGGCAGCCTACACGCCGGCAGATGTTCCGCCTCGGCGTGTTGCGTCAGGCGCTGGCCGATGCGCTGGCCTGCGCGCCCTGATTACCGATGAGGCTTCAGCAATGGAGCACGAGCTTGGTTCTTTGCTCCTCGACTGGGTCGAAGGGGCGGCGCGACAATTCAAGGTACTCGTCCGAACGTATGGATGGCTTGCCGGCTACTCTGACGCTGTTCTCGTTCAGGTCAAAACCCCTAAGAACCCTTCTGATACTCCTTCGTGTTACTGATTCAGTGTGGCGTGAGGGTCTGCATGCAATTCCATGTTGCCTGTGTGCATGAGTATAATTATGCTGTCCGCATATACAAGTATTTTTGCTTGCAGGTTTCGCCCATGCTTTCTCTCCACTTTAGCTTCAACATTGCTCGTGTCCTTGTCTTCAGGTGCACAGTCTGGGCCGAAGTCGATAGATGGGCTTCGGTCGGTATCACTCCTCGAACCTTGCTCCGATGAGCGGCGAATCTGGCGCGGTAGCCGACGGCTTGTACTGCTGCTGGCCAGCCGACCGGTTTTTTGGCGGAACTTGAGTGCAGCTTTGGGCCGCGTCACGGCTGGCCGGACAGGGCGGCGCTCAGTGAAATCCTGGTAGAAGCCGAAGGCATTGGCGAGTTGGCAGTTGCTCTGGCCAAGCCTCAAGCGCTGCGCGGCCGGTGAAGCGAGTGGTATTGAATCGGCCCACGCAATATTCCTTTTGCCCGGGCCTGGCAGGCGGCCAGGTTAATCAGTTTGGCCTGTTTGTCAGTCTTTCAAAGCCAGTGGTAGCGATGCGCTTTGGGCGAGCGGAGCAAATGGCCCTCGCGCTCCGGAGCTTGCGGCGCCGTGTTGTGCTGGCCCGCAGCGAGCAATTGACCGGTATTGCGGCGTTTTGGCAGGTCGCAGCGGAGACGCGGGCAGCCCTGGGGGTATTTTGGCCTATCGGGCCGATCCGAGAGGCAATCGACCCGTCCGCCGCCGCGGCTTAATGGTGGCGGACCTGTCCATTTGGAAAGTCAGCCGGGCAAGTTGCGGGTGCTCAAGTGTCGGCGGCGGCTGGACGCCTGCCTCCATCCCTTTTTAATCTGCGGCACTTAAGATCCATGCTCTGGGCCTGCATATTGTGCCGACAACTGGGCACTTGGACGCGGGCTGCGTGCTGTGGCGGATCCCCAGCGCCGTAGGCGCTGATCAAGCGGCACGCCGCAACGTCGAGTGCTGCAAACGGTCAAATTGCCGCTGCCTCGCGAAAGCTGGGATTACGACCGGGCCAGTCATTGGCTGCAGCAACAGATGTTGGTCCCGGGATTTTGCATGCGCGAGTACGATCTGGCGCAGATTGCGCGCTGCATGGATTTCTTTGCGAGCCTGGGGCTTATCGCTTCAGCTCGCATGTCAGCCTACATTACCCGCGACTCTTGGGTGGATGGGCGGTCGAATCGAGCTTCCGCTTGTTTCGGCCCTGGGAAGCGTTTTCGTCGAAGCACGCCCTGCGGGAGGACTGACGGCCTTGGGTTTTCCGCCATCGGATTTGCTTGGCCGCCAACCCGGCGGCGGCGCGTATGCCTGACCATTCCATGACGGCCTGGCGGTAAGCCGCATAGTGATGCCCTGCGGCAGGTACTGGAACAACTGCCGGTAGCCGGGCCGGTTCGATCCTGAACGTGGCCGGCCCCTTGTCCCGTATGGGGTTGCACACCGTTTCCTGCACCAGGTATTGGCACTGCCCGCGCCGGCTTGCCAAGCGCTTTCCCGAAGAGTATCCACCATTCTGGATATGCGCTTGGGCTCCGGGCTCAGGCCACTGGAATGCTATGCGCAGCGGAATTTCTTCGATGTGCGTATCGAACTCAATTTTCGATGGTCGGCTCGCACCAAGGCGCTACTGTTTTCCGCTACGGCGGATGACTTCAGATCTGGCGGCGGTTCTGGCGGGCCGGTGACAAGTGGCGTGGCAGCGTGTTTTCGTGTTGGCATCTGGAGCATCGCGAGGGGCGAAGACGCCTGGTGTCCAGTAGGGCTGCTCCAGTGCTGAGCGCGACGCCGCGATGTTTGTTTGAGCTGGCACGCGTCGCTGGAGCAAAGCTGGCAGTAGCGCGCCCGGTACAAAGCGTTTGCGATTGCTGGCTCAGAGATCTCCCTGCTTTTGTCGGCAAGAACGTGAACTCTTTGAGGCGCGACCCGCGCAAAGTCCTGCCTTGGGAGCAGCTAACGCGAAACGCTTGCGCGCGCGTTTGGGAGAATGACGCTGTCGCAGCCCTTTCAGTGCGCCCTGACCACCGTCCCAGAGCAGGGCTTGGCGTACCTCAAGAGGTACGTGGCGCCTTTTATTGAATGACAGAGTAGCGCCAGACTCGGATGGTTGCTGCAGAGAACCAACAGACCAAATGGAGCAGTTTTTGCGGGTGCTGCCGTCCAGAGCGTTCGAAAGCGTTGGTGGGACGGCGGCGATATGCGCCGCGAATTTTACCTGGTGGAACCGGTCTTGGCCAGCGTGGCTTGGGCCTACGGACCAGCTGGGGCAGGGCGGAACGCTGTGGTTGCCACGGCTGGTTCGCATGAACACGGAGGAGCAGGTGGGTCCGCGCTGAGGGCTACGTCGAGCTGCATTTGCTGTCGAATTTCAGCTTACAGCGCGGCGCCTCCAGCGCTTCAGGAAACTGTTTGAGCGCGCTTCAGCAGCATGGGTACGGCGCTCTGGCGGTGACAGATGAATGTTTCATCTGGCCGGTATGCGTTCGCGCCTGGCTAAGCTTCAAAGGAGACCGGCCCTGCCCTTCGATTGTCGGCAGTGAGTGCAGGTCGAGAGCGGGCCCAAGCTGTGCTTGCTGGCAGAAATCTGCCAGGGCTACAGCGCCTGTGGCTGGGTTTTGATCACCCAGGCCGGCGCCGCGCTCGCAAAGGCGATATTCGTCCTGCTAGCAGATGATTTTCAGGCCCGCCGCGGACGGTCTGCTGGCGCTGTGGTGCCCGGCGAACAGCCTTGCCTGAAGCAGGGTGAAGGTTGCGTGAGCTGTTTCCACCAGACGTATGGCTCGCGGTAGAGCTGCACTGTGGTCAGGGCAATGACGATTCAGCGCCTTGGCAACAACTGCGTGAAGCGGGCAAATTGCTGTGAACCTGCCACTGGTGCGCCGCTGGCGATGTACATATGCATTGCCCGTGCCGGCGTGCGCCTGCAGGACACCATGACCTGCGGTGCGTCCACCACTGCACCGTGGCCGAGCGGGACTGGCGCTTGTTTTCCGAATGGAGAACGGAATTTTGCGTCACGCTGATGCACTGGGGCAGAAATCTATCCCGCGGACTTGCTCGCCTGAACTCATTGTCGCCGCGCGCTGCACCTTCGAACTGGGGGCAACTGCACGCTATCAATATCCGCATGAGCTGGTTCCGCAAGGGCGCAAACACCGGCCAGTTGGCTTTGCGTGAAATTGACTAGCAGGGGATTTCGCCTGGCAGCTGGCCTGCCCGGGGTCACCGACAAGGTACGGTTGCAGATTCGACAAGTGAATGGAGCTGATCAACCCCTTCAGGAGTATGAAGAGTTACTTTTCTTACGTGCATGACATTGTCCCGCTGTTGCCCGTGAAGCGGCATATTTCTCTGTGCAGGGCCGCGGTTTCTTGCGGCCACTCGGCGTGTGTTTTTGCGTCTGGGCATATACCGGAAATCGACCCGGCGAAATCCAAATCTGCTGTTTCGAACGCTTCCCTGTCCGCGCGAACGCAATGAGCCGCCGGATAATCGATGTGGATTTTCCGAGCAATGACCGCCGGAAGAGGTGATCCAGTATTGTTATTTCCGCCGTTAACGGTCCCGGCATCTGTGCGGCCCTTGACGGCGTGGCCAGCAGTTATCAGCGGCGCGGTGGCCATCCGTGTGTGGCAAGGCGTTGGGCATGCGGCGGATCAGAATCATGCGCTGGCCGCTTGGTTGCCGGCCCGTTGGAGCAAGCAAGGTCCCTCGGATGAACTGTTTTGAAAGGAATCCGGTTCGATCAGGTCCGGCTCATCCGCTATTGCACGGGTATTGAAACCTGACCGAGGAAACTGATCGGTTTTTCCGCCGGCACCCTGTCCACAGCACCGGGGCGGCTTTGTGATCTCCGAGCAAACCCTTGCAGCACGCTCGTGCCGGGGTGGAGAAATGCGGGCGATGGATGAACGCACCATCACATCCAGTGGGACAGGACGATCTGGATCTGGTTGGGGCTGCTCAAGGTGGAATATTCTCAGCATTGGGCATGCTCAGTGCTCTGCGTCGCACCTTTGATCTGCTTTGCGTCTGCACCGCGGCGCGATTTGCTCTGGCAACCAATTCCCAGCTGACGACAAGCCTACCTACGAAGATGATCAGCCGGCCGACACTGTTCGGTGTATTCCAGATCGAATCGCGCGCACAGATGGCCATTGCTGCCTCCGGTCAGACCACGAAATTTCTATGTATCTGGTCATCGAAGTGGGGATTGTTCGTCCTGGCCCCGATCAGGGGGCGATATGGTGCATCCCTAATCTGCGGCGTCGCAAATGGCGAGGAGGAGTGAACCTAATCCGTCAGCGCTGGAAAAGGTGTTCAAGCCGCACCTCGTCCGGCAGTCCGCGTTTGTTTCAGGAACAGGTGGATGGAACTGGGCGATTGTCGCTGCGGGCCTATACCGCTGAATGGAGGCCGGATAAGCCTACGCCGCATCGCATGGCCGCCTGGAACAACGCCATGGGTGGTCTTGGAGCCACATCAGAAGCGCCTGAACCGAGGGCCATGCTGGAGCGCGCTACACCGTCCGAGTTGCCGCGCGATTTTTCGAGGCAGAATCAAGGGCTTTGGCAGTTTACGTTTTTTTCCCGAGTCGCAAAAATGCCGCCAGCTTCCGCCTGCTGACCTACGCCAGTCTGCTGCTGAAATGCCAATGAGCCGGCGGCCTTTACCTGCGGCTGATCAACAGTTGGCCGATGGCTTTTACAGCCCTGACCCAGTACTGCAGGACGGCACGCCGCCATGGACTGAAAACCCTGCCCGGTGGATTGTAACGTTACAGCCAGTGGGACTGCACCCTGGAGGCGGCGGGGCGACTGAAGGGCAAAGCAGCCGGCGATTTCGATTGGGGTTATGTATGGTCCGCGGCTTTTCCCCGCGAGGACGATGCAACAGCGGCATTCCCCGAATGCCGTGAGCCAGGCGCATTTTGCTGCCATGTGACACAACTCTGGCGAGCGAGCCAGCTGTCCTTCACGTGCGCGTGAACTGCTCGCTGATGCTGGCGCGTTTGCGTGGCTTTGGCCGGGCATCGCCCACCGGGCGCGTTTTGGGGCCATTGCCGGGGTCGAGCCACCAGATGCCGCTGTTTGCCGGTGTTGGCCTGCGAGAAGAAGCGCGTGATGTTACCCGAGCCGCACTCA
>Ga0163217_1033183_pt1 | contig 17255 bp, 22 predicted proteins | sample SynspAceP_FD_185933 | JGI IMG/M metagenome (GOLD analysis project Ga0163217, IMG submission 185933) | Saline lake microbial communities from Ace Lake in Antarctica - Synechococcus sp. Ace-P (PacBio error correction) | ecosystem: Environmental > Aquatic > Non-marine Saline and Alkaline > Saline ...
AAAAGAGAGAGATTCGCCGGCACAACTCAGCCACCAATCCACACTGAAAGCCACGGGCCGTAGCTGCAGCAAAGCCTGCCACCCAGCCAAGCTCGAATCCCGGCCCCGTTTGACAAATGCAATCGCCCGCTCTGGAAATAACAACGCTGGATCCGCTGTTTTTCCACCGGACCGGATCCCAGAAGCGGCGCGGCCAAGCCCTCAGCAAAAAGCAATCCCCCGCAAAATCGTCTGATAAACCCAGCTTGCCCGAAGGACACACCTTGAATGCCGTGCTTCCGTTTGCCAAGGCCAACCCGGCTTCACCAACCCGCTTGCTGCAGCGCACTGGTATAGTGCAGAACGAGCTGCACAGCAAGGGGCGCGCCAGCCACAATCTGGCCCATCCGCCCCAGGCTGTTGCGCCATGCCCTGCCATACCTTGCCCCGCAGCAACACCTCCACAAGGGCCGCTGGGCATGACGGGCCAGCCAGGAACCGTCCAGGGTTCCGGGTTTCAAATGGGTTTGCCATCGGTGCCGTCCGCCGCATCACCGCTGAACAGGAACCACTCCGCCCAACGCGTTGTGTCCCTGCGCGAAACAGCATCACGCGACCTCCAGGCTTGCGCCTGCATCCATCGGCACTGCAGCGATTCAGAAGCCTCGACCACGCAGATCCCAGCGCGACACTTCACGCCACTGAAACGGATCCACTCAAGTGAAGCCCCGTAAGCCGTCGTGTGCGCGCGTGTAAAAGCGAGCCTGTGGCCGCCCCCGTGATTGACCACGACCAGTAAAGTCCTCAGCCGTGTCGTTGCGTCCAGTAACCAGAATCCAGCTCGCTCAGGCCCCCACCCAGTTGCAGCACCAGGCGCGGCGCACGCCACAAGTTGAGCTGCCCTCGGCTGCCGCAGGAATCGCCAGCGGCGAGGCCGCGTTCGCTGGCCGCATCACCCAGCGGCGATTGAAGAGCGACAAGCCGCTCCGATCAGCAGCGGAAACGTCAGTCGCTGCAGGCCGCGCCAGTTTTCAGCGAAAAGGCAGCACTGATTTCCGCGGCCCCTGCTCAAATGGTCCCCAACCATACGGGCCAGAAGCACCCCTGCCCTCTGGCCGCCTGCGCCCTCCAGGGCCACCGCGCCATCAGGGGGTTCCCTGCAAGTAGCCCACACTCCAAGGCGCTGCAACGGATGGGGCCATCGCCAATGGCCGGCTGGCACGTATGACGCTTGGGTTTCGTGCCATTGAGCGGCAAGAGGCGGGCGTCATCGACGCCCGGCAGGATTTTGCACCCAGCAGCAGGTCCCGTCATCCCAGCCACCCAGCCGCCGTAGGCCCGCAAACGTCGTCCAGCCCGCAACCGCTGCATCCAAGCGCCCAGCTTTTCAGCAAGTGCCGTATCTGGCACCCAGGTCATCTGGAACCAGGCCCGGCCGATCTGGAACAAACGCCACGCCCTCAGGTCGAGGGTTGCGACTGCTGTCCAGCCGCTGGGGTAGGCCCATTCAACCACCAAGAAAACCCGGCCCGCATCCATAATCGCAAGCGGCAGTCGCGCAGCCGCAGGGTCTCTCGCTCACCGCGCGTGGCTCTTGCGCGTGTTTGCCTGGTCACACAGCCCCACGCCGCCGGGCCGCTGTAAAACGGGCCAGGCCAATAGAAAGCCCGAGAGCGGACTGCGTGTCGATGCGCAGCGTCTCGTACTGCCTGTGCTAGGTTCAGCAGCAGCCCCGATGGAGTCTGGGCCAAACAATCAGCACCAGCCGCAGTGCGCCTGGCGGAAGAGCAGAAAGGTCCAGGGCCCCGCCCGTCGCGCGCGCCGTTGGGATCAACGGCACCACGCCAGAATCGGCAATGAACAGCCACCACTCCGCCCGGGCGTTGTGTCCTGCTGCCCAGAGCAACACGCCGGGAAGCAAGTGCGGGGATCATCACGTTCTGCCGCCGTTGCGGCAATTCCACCAGCCCGGATCAAGGGCGCTCAACTTTCAGCAAAGCTGCCCGTAAAGCCGCCGTTGCCGCCTCATTCAAGCCCATTGCGGCACGACCCACCCGCAGCAGCGTGTTTCCAGAATCGCTGACCGGAATGCACCACTGCCGCAACCAGTCCGGTGGGGTCTGCAGCCGCAGCCCATGCGTCGTTGGCCTGCTGTCGCATCGTGTTGCGCCTGAGCACCGTCAGCTGGCGTCTCATTGCCGGCGTGGCGTTCACCGTGGCAAATGAAGGCCAGCAGGCGCGAGAATGATACTGGGGAGTACGGCGCCGAGTGTGCCTGCCGCGCTCTGCCACTGCCAGCAGGGGCGAGGTGCGCCAGGCCACCACTGAGCGTCATGGCGGTGAATATTCGCACGGCCAGGTTTGCGCCGACTGTGACAACCAAACTTGCCCGGCGGAAGCCGTGTCACCTGGATGTCCACAAGGGGTCACAGGCGCGGCAGAGAAAGTCAGCCGCAGCACAGGGCCGGCTCGATGATCACCGCCCCTGATTAAACCATAGCTCGTCGAGTTCACCACCACCGCCAGGCGAATAGGTGCCCGAGCATCGCCTGCCCACAAGCCACTGGACCCAAGGCGGTATCAGTTTGACGAAACCTGGAGCCGCTTGAGCGATCGGTACAACGTTCAGCCGTTCTGCAGATTAGCTTCAATCACACCATTGCCCTCGCTCCAACACTCACGGGTGATCATGAAACAGCACAGGTTCCGATTGCGAGCTGCTGCGGCCTGGCCATCGACAAGGCCGAAATACTGCCTGGCCTTCTTCTCACCAGAGAAGACAAAGTAAGTCCTGCAAATGTGGAGGATTGGCCCAGCGTTGGGGCTCAGCCCGTTACTGCCAAGCTTCTATTACCTGGTGATCAACGGCTGTAGCGCCAAAAAACCATCGTCGCCCGGCGTTGTCCACAACACATGCACGCTCGCGACTATCGAGCGGGTCGTAAATCGCCCATGCAGCGAACCAGACATCAAAACGTTCGCCGTCGGGCGACCGGAACACAAACGGCCCCGCCGCCAGCATCCTGGCTGACCAAGCGCCTGTGCTTGCTCGCGATCTTGCAGCGTCCAGCCGCACCAAGCCGCGCAATCCCCCGGGCCATGCAGCACCGTGACTGTGCTGTCGGTAGCGCCCGTTCACCAGCGCCAGCCAGCCTCCAGCCGCGCAGCAAGCGCGGCGGGGCCAGAAATCGGGCCAGTCGAGGCGTCGCGCCAGCCGGTGGCACGGTAGGAAAAGGGGTTGCGCAATCAATCGTAGCAACCACGGCCTCGATGCCAGCACGGGTTGACGCGAACCGCTCTCCTCGATCCGCAGCCGCGCCAGCAACGCCTCTGCAGCGGCTGCTCGGCGTGGAGTAACTGGTTCCTGCGCAGCAGCAAAATGCCCCCCGCCAGCGACGGAAGCGCAGTCGGCCACCATCGCGCTACCAGGCTCTGGAATCCTGGTTAAGAAGCGTCAGCAGGTCGCCTGGGAAGGCCGCCCTGCAGATTGTAGACGCGTGATCCTCCAGCTGGCCTAGAATTTCACGTTCACAGCGCCGATCAAGCAATCAGAGCCATGACCATCGAAGGCAACCGTGCGTGGTCGCCTGGGCCGACCCAGCAGCGGCAAACGATCACCTCCTGCAGCTCACGCCGGGCGTGGTTCGATCCGGGCGATCCAGTGCATCAGGGGATCACCGCAATCTTGCGGATCGCCCCGCGTCGGCTGGCAAGGTTTTTTGCTGTTTGCTGATACCAGTTGCCCCTGTAGTACAGTCCTGCAGATCACTTCTGTTGCCTGAACTCTGCGTCGAGGTATCATCTGTCCATCGAAGAAAGCCTCACACCGCTAGCTCCGAAGGAACTGAAAAGCTGTGCGGCCAGGTCTTGAAATGGTGTAGATTCCGTGCGTTGGCGGCACGGCGATAACGCATGGGTGCCGAACTGAATCATTTGTTGCCTTCATCACTGGTCGGCTTTTGAAACGCCGAATAGAGAATCTCCACTCCATAGAGAGCCGGCACATAACCCAAATCTCAAAATCCTGCGATCTGTCCAGTCCCCGCCCCATTCGTTGCGGAACTCGCATCCTTGGCCGCCTCGCTGTTGCAAAGCACGAAGCTGTTGTCGCTCCGCTGCTCGCGGTCGAGGTCTGGTCTGCTGGCTGCTCATGCCTCCGCCGCTTTGGCGCAAATGAAATTCGCGCAAGGTGGCCAACGTGGCCGTTGCGCTCTGGGAACTCAGGCCGCCGTAATAGCCACCCTATAGGAAGAGCCAAATCGATGGGAAATCACCTATAGAACACCCGCAGGCCAGCAAGCCAAGCTGATACACCTCGCCCGTGAAGGTGCGGAGAATACAGATCACCGCAGGGATCGAGCCCGCAATTTAGCCAGCCCGGCGGGCCTGTCCCACAAACCAGCCCGTGCCGCGGCGTGCCAGCTGCGCCCAGCGGCGCCAGGCACTCCGCACGACCCTGGATGCCTCTGGCCAGCATGCGCCTAGCCTGGCAACGACGCCAACACCTCCAGCCACCGTCGGGCCCGCAGGGCCTTGCGGGCCAGCAGGCCTGGCGGCGCCTGGATCTCGCCGGGCACCCCCAGCCCCGGCTGCGGCCGCACTCCAGACGTAAAGAAGCTTGTTCGTTCTTCTAGCTAAACCACATAGGCATCGCCCTGCTTTGCTGGCTCAGTACGGGCCAGATCGCCAAAGGTGGCCACCGAACCCTTGAGGTGATGCCGGTTCCCGCCGGTCCCGGGGGCCAGGGGCCACCGAGGCCAGAAGGTCCCAGCAAGGCCCCGCCGCCCTGCCCGCCAGGGCCTGCCTGGGCTGCCCCTCACTCCGGCAAACATACCCTGCTCTCCTCCACCGGACCACCGCCCTGGGCTTCCGCCGGGCCGGGCCTTCCGCAGCCCACGGTACAACCCTGCGGGCCCGCGGATCCGAGCCGGTGTTCGTCCAGGCCAATCAAGCGAGAAAGCGGTCTGCCTCCTATTGCCAGACGCTCACGGCACTCAAGCCGGTCCGCTCTCGCAATACGCCGCTGCACGCGAATTGGCGGACGCAGATGATCGTCTGCATCTGAAGCCAGCACCATGTAAACCTCGTTGCCAGCAAGGAAGCTCAAGGGCTGGGAACCTCCGCCCAGCTGCTCGGTCGTCAAGATCAAGTGATCGACAGAACACCTCGCTTCGCGTGGGGTGGGCAAAAACACCCGAAATCCAAAGGCGCGTTCAGGCAGAAATGGCAGTCCCGTGTCCTGCAGTTGCAACGTGAGTTGTTCTTGGTGGCGAAACTGCCCAGTTGGCGTCTTGTAGCACCGTCATCTAATGGTCAGCGAAAGAAGCCGCAGTAGTGCCCAGCCGGATTGTCAGAAGCAACAGACAAGACGACATGGTCCTGACCTTGGTCAGGGCCGCAGTAACAGCGTGTGCGGTATCGAGGGCCGTCGCTGTCGTAACTGTCCAGCAAGGAAAGCCAAGCCGCTGCCGCATAGAAAAAAGCAGCGGCACCCGAGCCGTTGCCGGCGTGCCAGATCACGTCACGGTTGCCGTGCCGCGTTATCCCGGCCAACGCCATTGTGTTTGAAAATTCGCCATCCAGCCGCAGGCAGGCTCGGCGCCGGTGGGAGATCGTCCCACGGAGGTCAGCCCCGCCACCGAGCGCCGACAGGGACTGGTCTGGTCGGATGGACACCAGCCAAGATTGTTCTCAAAGAAGAGCGCCGGCCTGCAGCACCCGTGCGCAAGCCCGATGCCCCCCCTGTTGAGCGCATCCAGGCCGGCAGCTTGGGCGTCTATAAGCACGCAGACGCCATCACGCTGGTGCAGACCGGCTCGCTGACTTGATCGTGAAAATAGACCCCACCTTGCACACGGCTCGTTGCCGTTGCCACCGCCCTGGGCCGGTGGCCCTTGTGGCCCGGCAGGCCTTGTGGCCCCTGAATCCGATTCGCACCGTCGTTCCAACTCTCGCTCATCCAAACCCAGCTCATAGACCCAGGTTCGGCTCCGTCACCCGGTCCAGATAGAAATCACCCGGCGTCCCGGTGGGGCTGATCACATACCATCCACGCTGAGTCCTGGTGGGCCGTCACCGGACGTACCACGACTGCCACGCTGGCGGCGCCGCGCCGACATAACCCGCCAGGGCTGGCCTTGCCCATCCACCGGCCCGGCTACAGAGCAGTCGCCATCGGGGTGTAGCCGGAGCCGCCACTTGCCTCCGGACCGCTGCCGGTAACGCTGGCCATCGAGGCCACACCCGGTCACCAAGGGCCTCACGCCAAGAGGCCGGCGCCGCCTCCTGCCTGGCCAAACGGTTTGGCCCCACAATCGCCGAACACCACAGCCGGCGCAAGCGGCAGCCCAGCAGCGACAACCGGCGGAGGCCACATACATGCCCCATGGCGATGGTCACCACCTTAGGTTTCGGAACCGCTCGCTGTAGACGTGTGCGCAGCTCGGACATCAAGCGCGCCGATCGTCCACGCACCAGCTGCCCTGTGCCATTCTCCCCAGTCACCTGAGGGTCCTGCAATCGCGGCACACCACGTGATCGATGCTCAGCTCCGAACGCGGCCGTGCCCAGCTTCCTCATTAACAGCGCGCTGAAATGGCAACCACCACAGTTCAGCGTTGTGCCGCCACCGCCCGAGCGTAAAACAGATCTCGCCGAGAGCTGCACCTGATATCAAGACCCACTCCTCGCCGCGCAGGGCAACCCACGGGCGGCAAGCAGGCGCAAGCGACCCGTCACTGCGCTCCGTCGTGCCAAGTCAGCGGATAGGGGGGCATGGGCACGACAGCCGCGTCAGGTGTAGCTACCACCCTTGCCCAGCTCAACAAAAAGCCCGCCGTCATCAACAACCGGTAGGTGTCTCCCCCAAGCGGATTTTAACCCCAGCAGAAATCGCTGGGGAATCTCCAGGCCAGTGCACCGAGCAGGGGAATCGGGCATGTGGCCACTTCAAGCTGCCAACCGCTCGGCCCTCAGACAAATTTCGGCTTGGTCATCGTTGATCCAGGTGGATCCCGAAGTCCTGCAGCACGTGATCGTGATCTCAGCCTTCGTCAATCGAAGCAAATCGACAGGTTTTCCGCTTCCGCTTTCCCTCAAGCTTGGCTTCCGCCTCTGCTCCAGGCCGCTCGGCCTCGCCACCATCCCTTCTTTGGTCATCAGGTTTGATCCAGGCGACGTCCGTAGACTCTCCAGAGCAGTGAGATGTCATCTCGTCCCTTGGCCATCGCGTGAAACGCAGAGAAATGGGCTCTGGCTCGGTCAAACCCTCGATCATGGAAGATCAACGGATCAGACATCTGGGTGGAGACCTCAACAATCGCCCGGATCTAACTCGACCCCGCGCTAATTGAACAAGAATCAGCCCGCAATTAATTGCCGTCTGATCCGCGCTGAATTCAAGATAAAACTGCACTCTGTCGACTTGTATAGGTGTAATTAGACATCAGCAGAAATTGCCAAGGCTCAATTCTCAGTAAGATCACCTGTGTGCGCATCGATGCGGTGCCTGACACTGACACGTTCCAACAGGCTTGCCCCTTCACCTCCAGAGGCTCCTCGGGATTGAGCGTCAACGATCACCGCAGCACCGGACAGTCCCGGGGTCAAGAACGGGAACGGTCGGTCCGGGGGTCGGTGGCCGCCATCCGCCCACTGCTCTGTCGAGATCGGCCAACAAACCGCCTGCCACTCACTCCAGCTTCAACCAGCCCTCCAGGTGGTGGCAGGGATTTGAACGAAGCAATCGTCAACCCGCCTGCTTGCGGAGCGCAGCATCCCCTCCGGCTCTTTCCAAGGAATAGGCGGCCTCGCCAGAGCCGGCTCGCGCAACGTCGGACTCACAGGTTCGATCCGGTCCGCATGATCACGTTTGTTCAAGGTCATCAAGAAGCGCGCAGCAGGGTTTCCGGGCGGCGACACCACCTCATCAGCCTGCGCGCGCCCACGCCTCGCCAGCTCGACTGGATCACGCCATCGTGCCCTCTTGAGCCTGTAGAAACGGTCAGTTCGGCATCCAGCACTCAGGGTGGTGTAAGACCGCGTAGCGCCAGCAGGGGTGCCTCGATCACGTGCAAGCGGCATAACAAAGGCGTCTCCTCACGTTCGCCGCATTACAAGCAGGGGCCCATCACAGGGCACCGCCGCTGACGTTGCTTCACCTGGCCGTCCGGCAGCCGGCCAACACGCCACCCGACGCTGCGGTGACCTCAGGTGCCGATCGTCGGCCGTCCTTCAATTTTCAGCCCAGCTCCAAACAAATGGTCACCGCAGCAGCAGCGCCCGTGCTGAGCCCAAGAAAAAAACAAAGGTTTGGGGGAAATAAAGTTGGAAAAACCCGCTGCATTCCAGCGGCGTGGCCCTGATTTCACCACCTCAGCGCTGGCTCTGACCCGCCTCAAACGGATCGTGGCGCTGGTGGTGATCCAGCCCACCAAACGTCGTAAAACTGCATCAATCCATTGTTGGCCATTGCAGCCATGGTCGTGGTCCTTCTCACAAAGGTGGATAGATCAAAAAAAAGGAGTGGCTTACGGTGAGCATGATCGAGCAATCAGGTCACGACAGACTGACGTCAATACAAGCCGACAATCGCCCGCTTTGCACACCCTGCCAAGCCCACCGTACCAATCCACCCCTGGGTGCGAAACACCGGGTCGTCTGCACTTCGCCGAAGTCCCCGCAACAGAGAATGCCGCTAGCGGCCCTCGACGGTCCTGCAAAGGCCGGCACTGTTTGAGACGTCGAAATCGTCGTGGGGATGAGGACGCCAGCGCAACCAGGTGCTGGCTTCGAGAAGCCGCGGCACACCAGCTTTCTACTGCCTGCGCTGGTGATGAGCCTGATGGACTCGGCCTGCAGCGACCGTTCGAGGGCCGCTACGGCCCTCTCGTGCGGACCTTCGCGAAGTGCAGGACGCCCCCGTGTTTTCGCACCCGGGTGATTGGTACGTGGCTTTGCGGTGTGCAACAGCCCGGCGATTGCTCGGCTGTATGACGTCAGTCCTTGTGACCTGATTGCTCGATCTGCTCACCTAAGCCCACTCCTTTTTTAGATCTATCCACCTTTGATTGAGAAGGACACTGACCATGGCTGCAAATGCCAACAAACTGATTGATGCAAGTTACGACGTTGGTGGGCTGGATCAACCATCAGCGCCCACGATCCGTTGGAGCGGTCAAGAGCCACGCGAGGTGGTCGAAGATCAGCACGCCGCTGGATGCAAGGGTCACTTCACCTTTTTCTCAGCACCGGGCGCTGCCTGCTGCGGGCATTTTTTGCTGGAGCTGCGCCTGAACTGAAGGACGCACGAATCCGGCCACCTGGGTCACGGCAGCTGTCGGTGGCGGTGCCGGCTGCCGGCGGCCAGTGAAGCAACGATCACGCGGGTGCCTGCTTGATGCTGCGATGGCGGCGAAACGTTAAGGGAAGCACGCCCTTTGTATGCCCGCTGCTACGCTGACTCCGAGCACCCCTGCCTGGCGCCTACGCCGGTCTCACCCACGCCGAGTGCTGTGATGCCGAAACTGAACCGTTTCTACAGCTCAAGAGGGCACGAATGCCGCGTGATTCCCGTCTGAGGCTGCGAAGCCGTGGCGCCGCGCAGCTGCTGAGGTGTCGCCCCCCGGAACCTGCTGGCGTCCGCACTTCGATGACCTTGAACACCTGATCAGCGACCGGATCGAACCCTGTGGATCCGACCGTGCGGAGCCGGTCCTGGCCCGAGGCGCCCTATCTGGAGACGCCCGGAGGGGATGCTGCGCCGCAAGCCAGCGAGGTGGATCGCTTCGTTCATTCCCTCCACCTGGAGGCGGTTGAAGCTGGAGTGGCAGGCGGTGTTGCCGATTCTCACAGACGCATGGGGCGATGGCTGGCACCGACCCCACGGACCGACCGATCCCGTTGACCCCCCGGACCTGGCCGGTGTGCCGTGATCGTTGAGCTCAATCCCTGAGGAGCTCGAGGTAGGGCAACCCTGTGAACCGTGTCAGTGGTCGTCCCGCCATCGAGGCAACAGGTGATCTCTCGTGAATGGAGCTGCATCTGCTGATTCTATACACCTTAATACAAGCGACACAGACGGCAGTTTATCTTTGATTCAAGCGCGATCAGACGGCCAATTAATTGCCGTGAATTCTTGTCCAAAAGCGCCGGGTCAGATGAGTCCGGCGTACTTGAGTCCTCCCACCCAAGTATGATCCTGCTCGTTGATCCAAGACGAGGGTGAACCGAGCAGAGCCCTATTTCTCTGTTTACCCGCGATTACCAGGACGAGATGACACTCATGCTGGAGTCTACCGGCGTCGCCGGATCTAATCGAGACCAAGAAGAATGGTGGCTGAGGCGAGCGCCGGAGCAGGACGGAGCCAAGCTTGAAAGGGAACGCGAAGCGAAACCTGTCGATTTTTGCCTTCGATGACGAATGCTGAAGATCACCGATCACTGCGCAGACTTCGGGATCCACCTGGATCAATCCGATTGACAAAGCCGAATGTGTCGAGCGCGAGCGCTGCGCTTGAAGTGCCACTCATGCCCGATCCCCCCTGCTGGTGATGGCCTGGGAGATGTCCCAAGCCGATCTGCTGGGTAATCCCGCTTGGGAGAGACACTACCCGGGTTGCTTGACGAGGCGGCTTTTTTTGTTGAGCTGGCAAAGGTGTTAGCTCCCTGCCGCTGCTGGTTCTGCCATGCCCCCCTATCCGCTGACTGGCACGACGGAGCGCGATGAACGGTCGCTTGCGCCTGCCCGCCGCCGTGGGGTTGCCCTGGCGGCGAAGGAGTGGGTTCTTTGCGTCATCAGGTGCAGCGCTGGCTGGAGATTCGTTTCGCCTCCGGGCCGGTGCAGCGGCAACGCTGGAACTGTGGTGGTTTGCAATTCAGCCCGGCGCTGTAATGAGGAAGCTGGGCACGGCCGCCCGATCGAGCTGACATCGATCCACTGGTGCGATGGCAGACCTCCGGTGGACTGGGAGATGGCACAGGCGAGCTGGTGCCCGTGGACATCGGACGGCCTTGATGTCCCGAACTGCGCACTCTACAGCGAGCGTTCCGACCTGGTGTGACCATCGCCACATGCTGTTATGTGGCCTCGCTGCCGTGTCGCTGCTGGCTGCCGCTGCCGCCGGCTGTGGTGTTCGGGATGATGGCCCAACACCGTTGCCAGGCAGAGGCGGCGGTCCGGCCTCTCGGCGGTGGAGGCCCTGGTGCGGGTGGATTGGCCTCGATGCCACGCCCGTACACGGCAGCGCCACAGCAGTGGCGGCTCCGCTACACCCCGATGGCGCTGGCTCTGCTGCCGAGCCCGTGATGCAAGCCAGCCCTGGCGGTGATTGTACGGCAGCGGCCGCCGCCAGCCCGTGGCAGTCCGCTGACTCCGGTTGACGGGCCCACCCGACTTCAGCGTGACTGGATGTGACCAGCCCCCACCGCGCCGGGTGTATTTCTATCTGGACCGGGTGAACGGCCCTGTCCTAATGTAACTGTGGCCTGAGCGATGAGTTGGAACCGACCGGGCGAATCGATCAGGGCACAAGGCCTGCCCGGCCACAAGGCCACCTGGACCAGGCGGTGGCACGGGCAACGAGCCCGTTCAGTGGCCGATTCAACCGATCAAAGTCAGCGACCGTCTGCACAGCGATGCGTCCTGCGTCTTATAGCGCCAAGCCGCGCCGATGCTGCCAATCCAAGCGGGGCATCGGCTTGCGCACCGGTGCTGCACGGCCGCTCTTTGATGAAAATCTCTGCTGGTGTCACCGAACGACCAAGCTCCCTGTCCGGCGCTCGGTGCGGACTGACCCCGTGGGCACGATCTCCACCCGGCGCCGGAGCCCTGCCTGCGCCGGATGCGAATTTTCAACACCAATGCTTTGGCCGGATCACGGCAGGCACGCAACCGGACGTAATCGACGCGCGGCAACGCTCTGGTGCCTCTGCTTTTTCTATGCGGCCGGCTTTGGCTTTCCTGCGACAGTTAGACCAGCGACGGCCCTGATACGGCAACACGGCTTTTCTGCGGCTGACCAGCCTAGACCATGTCGTCTCTGTTGCTTCTACAATCCGGCTGGCCACTACTGGCGGCTTCTTCCGCTGCCATTGCAGATGAGTGCTCAAGACGCCAACTGTCAGTCGCCACCCAAGAACAACGTCAATTGCAACTGTCAGGACACGGGACTGCCATTTCCTGCTTAACGCGCCTTTGATTTTCAGTGTTTTGCCCCACCCACCGAGCGAGGTGTTTCTGGGTCGATCCTGATCTGACGACCGAGCATGCCTGGCAGGAAGTTCCCAAGACCTTGAGCCTTCCTGCTGGCCACGTTTACATGCGTGCCCTGGCCTTCCAGATCAGACGATCAATCCTGCGTCTCGCCACATCGCGTGCAGCGTCGCCTGTATTGCGAGAGCGAACCGCTGAGTGCGTGAGCGTCTGTCAAATAGAAGCAGACGTTCTGCTTTAATGGGCCTGGACGAAACACCGCTCGATCCGCGCTCCCCCCCCCCGGCCCCCAAAAAAAAAAAAAAGGGGTTTGGACCCGGGCCTGCGGAAGCCCCGCCCGGCCGAAGCAGCGCGCTGGCCCGCTGGAGACTGCAGGTGTGCCGGAGTTGAGGGCAGCCCCACAGCCCTGGCGGCAGCCCGGCGGGGCCTGCTGACTTCTGGCCCGGCCGGGCCCTGGCCGCCCAGGGACCGGCGGGCACCGCCATCAACCTCAGGGTTCGTTGGCCACCTTTGGCCGATCTGCCATACTGCCAGCAGCCAGGGCGAATGCCTATGTGTTTCAGCTGAGAACGACAAGCTCTACGTCTGGTGATTGCGGCCGCAGCCGGCTGGTGGATGCCGGCGAGATCCAGGCCGCAGCCCGCTGCTGGCCTCGCAAGGCCCTTCCGGCCCGACGGCCCTGAGGGTGTTGGCGTCGTTGGCCCAGCTGCGCTTGCTGCCAGCATGGGCATCCCGGCGTGCGGGAGTGGCCCTGGTCGCCGCTGCAGCGCTGGCAGCCGCGGCACGGGCTTGGTTTGTGCACTAGCCCCGCCGCTGCTCAATTTGCGGGCTCGATCCTGTGATCTTATCTCGACACCTTCACGGCGAGTTATCAGCTTTGGTGCTGGCCCTGCTGTTTCCTATAGGTGATCTCCCCTCGATTTGGCTCTTCCTAATCAGGGTGGCTATTACGGCGGCCTGATTGCCCAGAGCGCCAACGGCCGTGTCCACCCTCGCGCTGAGCATGCGCAAAGGGCGGGATGACACCGCAGACTAAGACCCTCGAACCGGCCGACACGGAGCCGACAAAGCTTCGATGCTTTCCAACAGCGAGGCGGCCAAGGATCGAGTCATCCGGCCAACGAATGGGCGCGGGGACCTGACATCGCAGATTTGACCGATTTGTATGGCCGCTCTCTATGAGCTTGAAAGATCTCTATCGCGTCTAAGCCGACCAGTGATGAAGGCAACAATGATCAGTTCGGCACCAATGCTTATGCTCGTGCCGCAACGAACGAATTACACCATTTCAAAGGCCCTGGCCGCACAGCTTTCCTTCACCTTTCGAGCTAGGCGTGCTGAGGCTTTCTTCGATGGACAGATGAATACCTCGACGCAGATTCACCAACAGAAGTGATTCTGCAGGACCTGGTACTACGCAAACTGGTTCAGGCAACAGCAAAACCTGTTGCCCAGCTGACGCTGGGGCGTATCCCAAGATGCGGTTGAATCCGCTGATGCCCACCTGGATCGCCCGGATCGACACCCCCGGCGTGAGCTGCAGGAGGTGATCGTGCCGCTGCTGGAGCCCAGCGACGCACGAACGGTTGCTTCGTGGTCTGGGCTCTGATGCTGTTAATCGGCGCGTGACACGTGAACTCTGGCCAGCTGGATCACGCTTCTACGAATCCCTGAGGCGGTCCTTTCCAGCGGACCTTGCTGCGGCTTCTTAACCAGGATCCAGAGCCTGGTAGCGCGTGTGGCCGACCTGCGTCTTCCGTCGCTGGGGCGGTGGGTGCATTGCTGCTGGCGCCAGGCACCAAGTTTTACTCCAACGCCCGAGCAACCGCTGCAGAGCGCTTGCTGGCTGCGGCTGCGGATCGAGGAGAGGCGGTTCGCTCACCCCGTGCTGGCCATCGGAGGCGCGTGTGCTCACCGATTGATTGGAACGCCAACCCTTTCTACCTGCCACCGCTGGCGCGAACTCGTCGACTGGCCCAGCTGGCCCGCCGTGCGCCTGCGCAGCTGGAGGCCCTGGCTGGCGCTGGTGAACGGCGCTACCCGCATCAACCAGATCACGTTGCCTGAATGCCCGGCGGGATGACGGGCTTGTTGCGGCTGGACGCTGCAGATCGAGGAAGCAAGCACAGCGGCTTTTGGTGGTCCCAGATCTGGCCGGCGGGCCCGTTGTGTCCGTTGCCGACCGGCAGAATCGTTTTGATGTTCTGTTCGCCTGCTGCCGATTAAGACCGCTCGATAGCTCGCCGAGCGTGCATGGTGGTTGTGGACATCGCCGGTGGCGACCGGATGGTTTTGGCGCTACAGCCTTGATCATCAGTAATGTACGACTGGGCAGTAACATGCTGAGCCCAACAGCTGGGCCAAATCCTCCACATTTGCAGGACTACTTGGTCTTCTCTGTAGACAGAAGGCCAGGATTACTTTCGGCCTGTCGATGGCCAGCGCCAGCAGCTCGCAATCGAACCTGCTGTTTCCTGATCACCCGTGAGGTGAGCGGAGGGCAATGCTGGTGATGAGCTTCTGCAGAAACGCGCACGATGATTCACCGATCGCCTCAGCGCTCCAGGTTCCCGTCAACTGATCCGCCTGGGCTCCAGTGGCTGTGGCAAGCCCGATCTCGCACCTCGTTCCCTCTGCCGGTGGTGGTGAACTCGACGAGCTATGCGTTTAATCAGCCGGTGATCATCGAGCCGGCCCTGGTGCTGCCGCTGACTTTCTCTGCCGCGCCGCTTCCTGAACCCTCCTTGTGGACATCCCAGGTGGACACGCTCCGCGGGCCGTTTGTTGTCACGCCGGCGGCAACCTGGCCGTGCGCATCCCACCGCCATGACGCTTCATGTGGTGGCCTGCGCAACGCTCGCCCCTGCCTGGATTGGGCCAGAGCGTCAGGCGGCACTGCGCCGTTACTTCACCAGTTCTTCTTCGCGGTCTGGAGCTGGCCTTCAATTGCCTACGTGAAATCGCCACGCCGGGCCAATGTATAAACTGCCACCTGATCGTGCTCAAGCGCAACCACGCCGTAGCGAACAGGCAGCCAACTGAGGCATGGTCTGCGGCTAGCAGACCCCCACCGAGACTGGGTGCTGCACGTGGGTGCAATCCGGTTCAGGCGATCTGGATACACCGCTGCTGCGGTGGTCGTGCCCGCAACTGGCTTGATGACGGGCGCCCAACGGCGGCTACCGGCAGCTTGCTGAACCGTGAGCGCCCTTGATCCGCGGTGGATTGGCGCAATCTGGCGAGCACATCGTGATGATCGCCCAGCATTGCTCCCTGTCGTGTGCTCGCGCAGGACAAACAGCCCGGGGCGGAGTGGTTGGCTGTTTCCATGCCGATTCGAGCGTGTGCCGTTCGATCCCTAAACGGCGCGGCGAACGGGCGGCCCTGGACCTTTCTGCTCTTCCCGCCAGGCCGGCACGCCGGCTGGTGCGTGATGTTTCCGGCCCAGACTCCTCCGGCCTGCGCTGATCCTGCAGCAGCACGTAACGAGACCGCTTGCGCCTCTAGAGCACGCATCGCTCTCGGCTTCTCTGGCCTGGCCTCCGTTATCGCGGCCCCGCGGCGTGCTGTGACCACAGCAACTACGCGCCAAGCAGCATCCGGCGCGGTGAGCGAGAGCCGCGGCTGCACCTGCTGCCGCTGCGCTTCTGGATGTCGGTTTCCTGGTGTGAATGGGCTACCCCAGCGCTGGAACAATGCAAGTTCCCGCACCCCGACCTGAGGGCGGCGTTTGTTCCCAGACGGGCCGGCCTGGTTTCCAGATGACCTGGCGCAAGATCGGCCTTGCCTGAGGCTTGCGCTGAATGCCGAGCGGTTTGCGGGCTGACGACCGTTTGCGCGCCTACGGCGTGGTGGCTGGTATGACTGACGGACTGTCTGCTGGTGCCCAAATCTGCCGGCGTTCGATGACGCCCCGCTCTGCCGCCTCAATGGCAACGAACCAAAGCGTCTTACGTGCCACGGCATTGCGATGGCCCACCTTGCAGCCGCTTGGATGCTGGAGCTACCTGCAGGACCCCTCCTGATGACGGTGGGCCCTGGAGGGCAGCACGCCGCCAGAGGCAGGTGGTGCTCTGGCCCCGGATGGTGGAACATGAACAGGGCCCGGCGGAATCCCACTGCGCCATCGCTGAACTGCGCGGCTGGGCCAGCGACTGACCCGTTTCCGCTGCTGATCGAGCGGTGTTGTCGCCCTTCTGAACCGTGGTGAATGCGGCCGCCAGCGAACGCGCCTTCGCCGCTGGCACCTGCGGCCAGCCGAGCAGCTCACTTGCTGGCGTGCGCCGCGCCGGTGCTGGAACTGGGGGCCTGAGTCAGAGACATGATCTGTAACTGGACCGCATATGCGACCCACGCTGAGGACCTACTGGTCGTGTCAATCACGGCGGCCACAGCTCGCTTTTACACGACGGCAGCTAACATCGACGGCTACGGCCTTCACTTGAGTGAATCCGTTCAGTGCGAGTGGTTCCCGCGCTGGGATCTGCGTGTGTCCGAGCTCGTGATCCGGCCTTGCAGTGCCATGCGATGCAGCGCAGCCTGGGCGTCTGCTGCTGCTTTTCGCGCAGACACAACGCTTGGGTCGAGTGGTTCCTGTTCACGCGGTGATGCGCGGGCGGCACGATTGCATAAACCCACTTGACCCGAACCCTGAACGTTCCTGCTGGCCCGCATGCCCCCGCGGCCTGTGAGTGTCTTCCTGCGCAAGTTGCAGGCATGGCGCCCACAGCCCTGGCGAATGGGCAAGTTGTGCTGGTGCGCCCCTGCTGTGCTAGCTCTCGCCACTCATGGCGCCTGCAGCAGCGCTGGTGAGCCGGTGGGCGCTGCAAACTCGAAAAGCACCGCATTCAGGTGCTGTCCTTCGGCAGCTGGTTTAGATCTCAGGACGTGCCGATGCCTTTTTGGCTGAGCTGCCGCCGCGCTTCTGGATCGGTCCTGGTGGAACAGCGATCCAGCGTTGTTTCCGAGCGGGCGAATGCATGTCAAGGCGACGAATCGCCTGGTGCCAGCTTGCTGCAGCTCGGCGGGCTTCAGTGTGGATTGGTTGGCTGACGTGTGGCGGCGA
>Ga0163217_1067079_pt1 | contig 17253 bp, 7 predicted proteins | sample SynspAceP_FD_185933 | JGI IMG/M metagenome (GOLD analysis project Ga0163217, IMG submission 185933) | Saline lake microbial communities from Ace Lake in Antarctica - Synechococcus sp. Ace-P (PacBio error correction) | ecosystem: Environmental > Aquatic > Non-marine Saline and Alkaline > Saline ...
CTCCATTCCACAATCAGTAGATGGGATACGAGAGAACGCCTCTTTTGTGCCTAACAGTTTGTAAGATAGACCAATGAACGGAGAGCAAATCATCGCTTTGCTCTGACCTACCTGCGTTTATCGAATAAAATGGCATTCACCCTCAAAGACCAGCAATATTAGCGGGATCTAAGCGTGCATCCATACATGTAGGAAGGCGAAAACTGCCTTCCAGAAGCATAGGCAAAATCACCTTTATCTCCAAAAGCCACGACATAGCCAGCGTCGCAGGACATTACTTCTTTGACTACTTTACATCATCTTTATTCCCCTTGTCTAAGCGCTTGTTAAATCTGTTGCCACTAACATCCTTGCTGGCGATTATGGAAACCCTAACCTATTTGGCAAATGTGCCAATTAGAGGGTGCAAAAACTAGTTAAGTCATACACTGGAAGCCACAGGCCAATAACTGGCGAAAAATCTTGGCTTGCCAAATATTAATACTTCCACAAAGTACTAATAAGTTCACGTTTTTGTGAGCCGCCGTTGAGGCTCGAAAGGCTTTTAATAAACAATTATGTGCCGAAAAGACGAAAACAAATCCGCATTTATGAATATGCCTCTGCTCTATCCTGCATTTTTGCAGTTGCAGGACGGAGGGTCCCGAGCTGTCGTGTTCCTTACAGAAAAACCATTGTGACTTCTACTAAATAACTTTTGACGACCTCTCTAATTAGCCATCTCAACAAGAAATTGAACAGAAGGCATTATCAAAATATACAGATGTGGCTTTAATCTGCATGCCAGCCATAACCAAGCCGCCTATATCAAAACACCTAACCTTCTATGCAATAAACCGCTATATATCCAGTTACTCACGATTTGCGAAATTTTTGTTTTGACCGAAATAGAGCATAACCTTGCCAGACGCGCGAAGAGTGAGAGAAGGAGGTGGGCGAGGCCTTTCTTTGGTTCTCATTGGGTCACGCAGTCCTCTTTTCATGCAGATCCTGCAGGAGGTATTGTGCAATTTGCGTATGCCCATAATGCGTTTTTTATTTAAGCTCATGTACAAAGATTATTAAGTACTCTACAACCATAGGGGTGCCTAGCGCTCTTTCGAGCTTTAAAACCGGTAATAACATATGACCGGCCCCCAATACCAAAAATGAGGGTGAAGATAAGGCCAAAAACACTGTTTCGCTGTTGGTTAATCTCCTGAACTTGCATTCTGCGGGTTAACATCAGCAGCGAAATGGGATTTTGCAGCCTTATAGTCCGATGTTATTTTCTCGAACTAATCATAAATATCGACTTCACCGTTAAGGGGCGGGCGCGAACGGGGTCTAAAGGCCTTAATAATAACAATGCCCGCTCCCACCACCGATCAGGCTCAACAGAAACCAAAAATCCTTTCATCCATTCCAATTTATAACTTATTGAAACTTCATCTCCCTCGAATTTTCTAAACGCGGTCCATCAAAGCCCCTCAGAACGTTCAAGACGCCTATCTTAAGCAAAATACAACTCACTCTAATCCTGCTTATTTTCATTTCTGTTTGGTGTGGCAGCCAATGCGTACTCTCGCGCTTGCGCCAAGACCCGATAAATACCCCAAAAAAGCAAGCACGTCGTAAGCTACGGCAGCGATAAGAACCCTTATAACTGTGGCCAATCCTGCCGCCGATGGCGACAATAAGGTCGTAGCCAAAATATTTTTTGTAGTCTGACTTGTATTTTCATTACAAGCACAAATCCCTCAACAAGTTTCATATTTTTAAGCTTAGCAATTCACTACCTTCAGGCCACCAAATGATTGACCTAGTTTCCTGCTGCCTTGCCAGCACTATGAGACACTATAAAAAAACACAGGAAGTTGACTACTAATAGCATAGCTGAATCGAATAAAATTTGCACTATGAAATGCATTATGAAAAGTGAATTTTATTGGCTTCTAACAGCCTTATTTTAAAATGTTTGCGGCTGCGATATTGCGTCAACTCCAAACTTCGTTGAAATCAAGACATTAAGCCTTTGTGTATGCAACTACTTTATCCACCTCTGCATTTTCGGTAGTTTTTCCAACAACTCAACCAAGTTTCGGGCACTTATCAAAAGGTGGAGGGCAAGTGCCCTAACGTAAAATGCTTGACACCTTCCATATTTACGAATTTAACAGTAAACTCTTCAACGTTATTGGCGCGTACTACTTTAGCAACACTTAAAGCAGGAAAAACCCGCTGAATTACAATATCTCGAGATAAACAATTTCCAATATTTCCCGGTACCCTGAACTCCTCAAATACACGATCCATCCTGGCAGACCCCGTATCAATCGGATGGTCGCTAATAAATCGTCAGCACCCACCGTTTCAATTTTTCTAGCAGAATCAAACAATTTTCGTGGTATTTCCTAGCGCTCTAGCATCAAGCCCACCCGACATGTAACGAGCCGCTGCTCTTGCGTGCAGCAAATTATGCACCCGTAGACAGCCGTGTAAGAGAGTCAATAACAATCATTACATCATGCCCTTCACCGGCTTCTTTGCGCCGCGATGGCTAACAGCTTATTTGGCTACCCGTACATTTGCTCAAACAGCTCATCGGTAGTATGATGCATGGACTTGCGCCGCACACTGCGCTTTCAAAATCAGTCACATCTTTCCGGTCGCTCATCAATGAGTAAAGCATATAACTTTAATAGCAGGAATAAGCCCTTGGCTACCGCTGTGCAAAGATGTTTTAGACAGGGTTGGTTTTCCAATCATCCTGAAGGCGCCACAATCAAACCGCGCTGACCATTCCGATGGGAGTGAATCAAATCCATCGCGCGTGCGTGAGTGTTCAGAACCTAATTCCAAGAATACACTGAAGTCGGATAATGGCTACGCCATTCATAACGTTTTTCTGATATCACAATGACACCTCATTGACTCCCTCTTTTGCTTGTTTAGAGTCTTTAGGTCCTTTGACATTCAAAGGATAATATTTTTTCTGTCATAATCGCTTTATAAAGCTGGCAGAATAAGTGTTTCGACGATGCTTTGGTAATTAGCACGGTAGGTATTTTTATATTCTTAGTTAACATATTGAGCAAGCAAATGCCGAAACCCTGCGCTGCCTGGCTAAAGTGCTAGATAAATGATCTAAGTAACCTATAAAGCATGACATAGTAGACCAAAGACTCTATCCGTTTTGATTTATCTCTTACTTGAGCAAATAAAATCACTCCTGTGCCCCTATTACTGATGCCGCCCCCCTTTTCACATCCCAACTCTGAGCCGCTCAAAACATTGGCCATTTCTATGAAAAATAAACAATATATTCATTATTTAATTCCGACAACCATTGGTCACAATATCTGGTCAATAATTTCATGATATTAGTGTGGCGTTAAATTTAGTTCTAATTTTTCTATTTCGACTTCTGTGCCCAAGTCTGAATACCAATGCGTGAGGCCGTATCGAGGCATGTATTGAATTATTTTCCCCATCTTTCTGAACCTTGCAAATTAAAACTCAACATCAATCAGACCAAAGCGGAATAAGCAGATTAAACCCTACTCGATATTATATAGTTTCCTGGCACGACTGAGATTTTGCTTCGCTCCGGGCCCTTTAATATTTTGTAACAGGCTTCCTAGCGCGTCTTCAACGTGTTCCGGCTGAAGCGAATGGCCCTCTATAAAAGTGCTCTTTATCTTCGCTTTGACGCTCATCACAGTTTTGGCGTTCCTGGACAGGGCATTAGTGCTCATCAAGACGCCCAGTTAGGCAACAATTGTGCCAAGCTGCATCCTGCCAAGAACATAACAACTAAATACTTATAACTAAATTTTGTTGCTCATTGGTCTACCCTTTTTTTAATTCATCCATGGCGCCAGCGCCCGACCTAAAACACTTAAGTCCCAAACGAAGTAAAAAATCCTTAAGCTCTCGAAATATTATTAACTTGAATATTTATCCATGTTCTCTTTGCAGCTAACGCTGCTAATAACCTACACGGAATATTGTGGGCGCAGCCACAAAGGAATTTCCTGGCTGCGAAGTAGCTTTTAAAATTATCTTAATAACAAATGTACAAAGCGCGAGCAGAGCAAAAATAACTTAAACTATAAAAGGCTTCAACCTTCCTTTTAAGGTAATAAGAAGCGGTTGTCCCCTGCGGTCTAACGCTTTTAGGAGAAGGGATTTTTACCCAACCTTTCACTGATAGCGAGATACTCCTCGCATTAGTTAGGCCTTTACCGTTTCAATTCAGAATACCATGTTGTGTTCGGAAATTCTCCACATATTTGAATCGCTACGTGGGTGTACTCGATAAGGCGATTCCGGTAAAGCGGGTAGCGGATGTATGTCGTCATGTTAATGACCTAAATAAAATAAAAGTGCGCTATTGTAGACAATAAGACTAAAGCGCCAAGAACTGCAAAGCAGCATAATAAGCCTCAGGGTAAGAATTTAATTTTTTTACTTGTTACAAAGAAAGACAACTTGGATAATCATCATAAGGAAATCTTAGGTTTTCAAAGACTTAATCTGCGCCCATTTAACTTAACACTGGACCAGTATTTGACAATTGCTTAGTTCTCACCTCGGCGCCCGCGCCCCTGTGATTGTCCTCGGCGTAGCTTAGGATCTGCCTTCAAAATCCATATCCTTTCATCATCTCTTGGTCTTCTGCTGCCTTTAACATCTAGGTGCAAAAACCTGGAAAGAAACTACGCTTCAACTAAGCGGCCATAACCACGCTTCAATAGCCATAACTGCTTAGATTCATCCTCTACTGAATAAGAAAAGTAGCTAAACAGAGGTACCAGCCGACCGTGCGACAATGCGAATGTCATCATAATCTTGGCACATAGGCAAGATCAAAGTTAACCACACAAGGCAGTTGATTAACATCAATACCCTAGAAGCAATATCCAGTGGCGACCAAAACCACAATATTGCCCTTTTCTAAAAACCATCTAAGCATGTGGCGGGCCTGCTGAGTTCTGTTCCCATGGATTGGATGGCAGCAATTAAATACCTGACGTATTTCAGCTGCCTACGCAAACTATCCGCGTCCATCCTTGGGTTGCCGAACAAATACCAAAATTTGACGCAATTGTACTTTTTGAGCAGATGAAAATTCAACACCTCTGTCCTTCCGCGCTTGTCTACAGGATGCATAAGAGCTTGATCATCTTAATCGATATTGCTGACAGCACCGCCATTCAATCAAAATGGTTATTTTAACATACCTTTAGCAACGCCTTGATTTCAGCAGAGAAGTGTTCGCTGAAAAACATCAAAGTCTGACGTTGCTGGCAGGCAGCATTTGGATCGACGTAATGTTCGTTCTCGATAAACCCCCAAATCCATACATGCAGTCAGCCTACATCCAAGCCAAATTCAAGGAATCAAAGTTAAGCGTGTTGAATTATACAGATCATCAACACGACCCCGCGTAGCAAAACCAGCAATCAAAAAACCAAACCTGTAACTCTAACGAGAGTCGGCTCAATCCTCAACACCACGAACACCTAACCTGCAAAGAGCGAAATATTCAAATGTCGACTATTACTTTGAACGCTTCAATAGCAAACTGAGCAGAAGCCACAGTCGGCGTAATCACTAAGCCGCACATTGTCGAGCTGTCCGGGATGGAACCAGTAAGACAGTAACGCACTAAGAGGCCAGTGTAAAACTAGCGTTTTGCCTGTACCATGTCAGCCACCGCCATAAACATCACGCCGACTAAGCACTCAAAACTTGAAATAGCTTTAATCTGTATCGGTTGATGGCGCGCTAATAAGCCTTGTTCTTCAACTGTTTTGAGGCAGCTCAATCACACAAGTCAACGCCGCTAAATAACATAGATAAAAGATTCCTTGATTAATTAAAATTTTCGACAAGATGTCTGTTAGGACCAAGCCGTATTATTTCCTTTTTGCTCAGCTTCAGAGAAAAAAAACATCAGCCAACCATGAGCGATTAAAAGCCAGAAAAATAAGATTAAGGCTCAGACAGCCCATTTACAGCAATTTAATAAATAAGCTGAAACTAAATTATTCTAATAATAGTGTAGTTTTGAGCTAAATTGGCGCCCCCCTCAAACAGGCGCAGCACATAGGTAAACCTATACTTACTATCTTCTTGAGTCTAAAACTCAGCTTAATAAGCAAAACTGCCGCCCTAAAGAGAATAATAAATAACAGCCTAAACCAATTATGCTAAAGGGGTCATATTTTTCTAGATCGGTAAAAATCACCTTGCGAGAAACACTATAAAACGGCTACCTAAAAGTACAACTTCTGATGTAATGAAACATTATCTTGAAAAATACATTCATCCTACCTGTCTCTAAAGCTCAAACCGCGATGAGAATAATGAAAAAGAAACCAAATATTCTAAACAATTCAATCTATCTCAAAAAACACATCACTGTCGATCAAACAAATCCTAAATAAAGAATAGATACTCTAAAGCTCAACTATCGCTATAGCAACAATTATTGTCAAATCAAGATAAGATACAAAAAACGACATCCACTTTTGGCTGCATGAACACAGAAACCGCTTTAATCGATACTTGTACTCATTGTGTAGGCTACTCCCAATCTGTATTTTTGTGCCCTGTTAAATTTTAACTAATGGCAACCATCTTGCAAGAGCTTATGTCTTGTGCACGCAGCAATTACTTATCAAACTAGAGTTGAAACTGCGAAAGCATAACAAAACTAATCGACCATCAGCTCGCTTTGTCTTTATGTTTCTATCCACTAGCAACCACAATAGGTGTCCGCACGAAGCGTAAAAAATCACCCGCTTTTCAATTCAGCGCGCTCTTCAAGCACTTTTACAGGAGGCAATATATCGCCCGCGCAAGCCCTGCGGCCGACCACGGTAAAAGAAAATCTCGGCTTCAATCAATTTGCTGTTGAAAAGATTGCCTACAGACCACCTGATGTAACGCTACGATACGGTCCTTAACGGCGTGCCACTATACAACAATGCAAACCAGGAATACTTTGCTTGGTAGCCTCCCATGCGACGCTCTGTTTGTGCGCCACGTCCGTCCATGATAGTCAATTTTATTAAACACCCGATATGCTGTGGCACACTATCGCACCAAATCTCGGCCAAACACTTTTAATCCGTCACTTCTGCTCATCTCAAATCCGGGGTCGCTAGCGTCAATAACGTGCAACACAGCGAATGCAGTTAAGTGGCTTTCGTCAACCGTTGACTTAAACGAGCAACCAGCCATGGGGTAAATTTGATAAACACAACTCGTGTCGCTCACGTCAATACCCGCGTACACTTTCTGGATACAAGTTGCCGACCGGACCAAAGTAGCCACAGGCACACGTCGGATTGTGTCTCTATCTATATCTACGTCAACTGCCGGTCCAAAAGCACGCATCAAGGTAGATTTCCCGCGTTGCTATAACCGACCAGAGGCCTACCTGCGATAGCCTCCGATGTTCTTGACGTCCGCGCGAGCGCTGAGTATCGCGACTCCCTCAATGGCATCAATTTCTTTTTTGCAAAATCGGCAATACGATTCGCGGACTTGAGTTTAAATCCATCTGGCTGCGGGACTGCCCTGTGCCTCGCCCAGCTGTTCCGCTGCGCTGCGCCCTGAAGGTTCCTTCGCGCATTAGCCGCGTCCAGCCAGGCGCGGCGCCATATAGCCTGCAAGACGTTGCAATTTCAAACTTGTACCTGGGCTACGTGTGAGTGGGCATTGCGATTAAAATATCTCTAGGATAACCACCGTAACGCGTCCATCTATCCGTCGCAACCGACTTCCATCATTCCAAATTCATGACTGTGACGGGCGATATTTCATGATCGACTAGAATTATAACCCTCCACCGCAGAATTAACGCCTGCGACATGGAAGGGCTCGATAGCTGCTTGGTTTGCCTTTTTAAAAACTGGCGTATTTCTTCCCGCTTACCCACTGCCGGCACATAACGCCCGGTGATGTCCGAAGACGAACGTTTTTGAGTGAAGGCGACCGACTGACCTCAGCCTAATGGTCTTTGCTAATGTCAGCCTAATTCGGCAACGAAGACTCGAATTCAACATCGTGACGGTGTCTAATTGGCAGCGGCGACATATTCAACGCACAGGGAAGAACTTTCTTTTCGGGGTTTAATCGATTCGTAATTTCTCAATGGTATTGGGGGGGACGGACTTGCAAATAGCCGTCACATCAGGCTGAAGTAATAAGTCCACAATATATTGGAGAGCACCTGAGTATAGGCACACTACACCGTCTTTTGCCTCCAAATCTATACCGACTAAAGTAAGTTTCGATATCCCGGGACATTGGTCGATATTTGGTACCGGAATTTCTTAGCATGCTGCTTGTTACTCACACTTATGCTAGATTACCACCTGTTCGGAATAAGTTGGCTAACGCCCTTACAATGCAACGGCCCAAATAATGAATAAACGCGCTTAAGTTTTGCTTTCTGCTGGACTTTGTGTCGATCGCCCTTATTTTCTACAGAACGCTAGCCGATGACCCGTATTCTGCATAAATTTCAGCTGCTTGCTTAAATGGTCAGAATTTTAGATCAAATCTCGCTCTTTCGCAAAACAGCTGAATTCTGGTTCCAAAGGTTTTATCATGCTTAAGTCTCTCAACCCACCAATAAGTAGGTCCTTTCTGTCTAACTAGTGGTGGTAAAAATGCCTTCTTTGCTACTCCTCAATGTCTCCTAAATATCGGCAACTCAAGAACAGCAAAAAATAAATCCTTCCCATTTTTTCTGCCAAAAACGCCCTGTATAGGATTAAAGGTCTGTTGTTTTGCACCAAAGACAATCCTATTGTTCAACCTAAACTGCAGTTCTGGCCGTTATCACACCTCGCCTGACTCATCCTTTATAAAGTCTTGCCCCCAATACCCTTTTAATCGTAAACAGCCTTGAGATCTAGGATCTTTAAACTATAAAATTTATGTGATGAATTTGTTAACGGCCTCATATATTTAAACAGACTCCCTACAGGTAAACTAAAGCTATATTATGATTTTATTATAGATAATGATGATTTTTACACTTGTTAATTTTTTTCAATATATTTCTTGTCTTATTCTGGTTAATCAAAACTTATTTATATTCTAAAGGTTTGAATAATTTTATTTGAACGAGCTCAAAACAATTGGCATTAGTTGGGTTTTAAACTATTCGTAATTGCTGCTTTGTGCCATAAAGTGGTAGTCTTCAGTTTGCTACTTTGTCTAATTAGGTTTAAGCGTCCCAATCAAACATAGAGATGTATTGCTAGTAATCTTTGTAGATGTTAAGTTTTGATGAAATTTGGGAACTAACAAGACAGTTATGAAGAAATTGATACGGAATGACTTTAAATACTATTTGCTAACTTATTAAAACAGCCACCGAAATTTAATGTGAAAATTGGTTGTTGTGGCATAAAATCTCAAAACTACTTACCATTTCTTCTCTCGGACTATTATCCCATAAAAACCTTTACTCTGAAATGGATAAATTTAAGATGGCTCTATCGCTACCCCATATTCATTTAACAGGCGAAAAAATCGAATCATTTCTGAATTCCTTATTATTGTGATAGATGGTGCCGGTCGCTCTCACTTTGGTACTAAACTAGAGTCAGTGGGTTTTTGTAAACGATTATGGTATATGGTATGTCGTCACTAATTCCCAATCATTTAAAAGATGGTGAGGTTATTATTCAGTTTGTACATAAGCAAATACCCAGAAAACAGAAAAATCTCTTGTGGATTTTGCAAATAAAGACAAGAACGAAAAATAGGAATAGAAAGAACATATAACTGTCTTTGGGGCATTCCATTACTAAGATCACGAAACCATGGGATATCTCACAAGCTAGTAAAATACAGATGGGAAAGACAATCCGATGAAATCATTCGTTTTGTCGATTGACCTATATCAATTTTATAGCCCTTACTTTGCGGTCTTTTGCCAGAAAAGCTAGTTCCTGCTATGGAATACCTTGAATTCTTAGGGAGGAAATTTAGGGTTAAGTTGGTATAGCTGACCCCAAAATAACTCTGATTTAGAGAGCATAATTTATAAAATTAATACATTCACTACCTCTTTGTAATCACTTATGAGGGGATGTATACGACACTCTGATTTAAAGATACCGTTGGATCTAGCCTTGGTTTTCCTACTTAATGATTGCTTTTGAATAATCAGAAAAAAAGTTTACTGCTATACTGTTGTCGGTCCGGGCCGCGGATAATTGCTGAAAGACTTAGAGCTGAAATAGTATTGACTCCGGCTGGACACAAACCTCTATACAACCCTCAGTTTTTCAAACGTCCCCTTTCTTTGCTCAGTAAAAGCCCTTCTCAGAGTTAATTCGTCGTATGACTGTTTTTTTTGCTCAAGTCAAAGCCCTTGAATACAAATAACTTTTAATAACTATCAGCGAACACAGTTATTAAGCACACTGCATGACTAGGAGCAGCTGTTTGTGCAAATATGGGTCCGTTTTTTCCCAAAATCAAAATCGCGATCTTTAGACTGAGCAAATTAACATAAGCGTTAGCCCCCGTTGAACCACTAACCGTTATCAAAGGTACAAAAAGCAACCATGACAGTTTCATTTTAATTATCACTGTGCTTTACTGCTAACTGCAAGTCTTAACGTTTATTCCTTGGAGGTCACAATGCAAAAACCTATTCAACGCGAAATCATGATCAAAGCGCAAAAAACGCATCTATAACGCAATAGCCATACAAGATACAGATACGGAGTGGTTTCCTGAGAGTATTGAGGCAACTATACCTTAGGGCAAACAAGTAAACTTCGGCTTTGGAAGCAATGTAGGTAATCAAGTGGTTTATTATTGCAGCTTACAGCCCCACGAATATTTCGCAATCGATGGATTCTGGACAGAACGCACTTTCTGGGAGATGTATTAACGTCCTAATACATTAGTTTGAGTTTCGAATTGCCTAACATTTGGCCGATGGAATGTTGTAAAAGTACTCTGACAGAATCTCGGTTTTGCGACCTCCCATCCGAGCTAATCGAAGAAGCGTTAAGGCAGAATTCTGGTGGTTGGGACTGCATGCTTGAACGATAATAAAATATATTGATAGCTAAATAAAGGAAAACGAAGCGGGTCAAATACAAAGCGCTGGGCGACCTGTTCGACTAAGATGATAAAGAGGCTTTCTGCCACCGCCACCAGCAGCGCTTGTGACAATTTCACAAATCTGGGACATGTCGAGACAAGGTGCAAGAAAAACAACTTCAAGATCCTCGTCTCAATGCAAAGTTTCATCTTGAGCAGACGCCGAAGGCAAACCCATGTGAGGCTAGACGCACAACCTACAAATTGCTCGCTTGTTCATTACCAAATGGACGCCAGTGGGATAATCGCCTTGCAGCATTAAAAATCCATGTCGAGGAGAGTGACTAAGGCTGCCCCAAACCGTCACTGGAAATTCTAAAATTTTTGCGACCCTTCCCAACTCTGAGGCTTACCCAATAAAATGAGAATCGCTAAATCTTTAATCCACCCAGTCCAGCAATATTAGCAATGCACTACAATAGCAACAAAAAATTTTTTGCTTAGAGAAAAGTCAATGTACTTTGTCTGACAACTCTGAGTATTGTTGCCTCCATGTAAACTGCATTTCCTTTTTTTATTTCTCACCTCGCACTCATCTGCTCTATAACCGTTGGACAGCAGCGGCACTTAGCCTATTTTTATCAAGCGTTTTTTTACGCGAAGTATTTAATATCTGGCAATTTTGCTTGAAATAACAGGCAAAGACAAAAGCCCTAAACACATCATTTTATTCAGCCGGTTCGCTTAAGTATGGCACGTTTGGTGCGAGGGTGAGAAATAAAAAGGAAATGCAGTATGGGGCAACAATACTCGAGTTGTCAGACAAGTACATTGACTTTGATCTCTAAAGCAAAAAATCATTTTGTGCTTGTAGGCAATTGCTAATTATTGCATGGCACTGGTGTATTAAAAGATTTTAATGCGAATTCTCACTTTATGGGTAGCCTCAGAGTTGGGAAGGGTTGCAAAAAATTTATAATTCCATGGCCGTTTGGGGTATAAGCCTTAGTCACTCTCCCGACATGGATTTTTTAATGCGCCAAGGCGATTATCACTTGGCGCTCCATTTGGTAATGAACAAGCGAGCAATGTTGGTAGGTTGTTGCGTCTAGCCTCACATGGGTGTTTTGCTTCCTCGTTGCTTCATAGATGCCACAACTTGGCTTGACGAGGATCTAAGTGTTTTCTTGCACCTGTCTCGACATTCCCAGATTTTGTGAAATGTCAACCTAAAGCGTGCTGGTGGCGGGTGCAGAAGCCTCTTAATCATCTCTAAGTCGAAACAGGGTCGCCCAGCGCTTGTATATTGCCGCTTCGTATTATTAGCTCTTTCAATATATTTTAATTTAGTCGTTCAAGCATGCAGTCCCAACCACCAGAATTCTGCCTTTAACGCCTTCTTCGATAGCTCGGATGGGGAAAGGTCAGCAAACCGGATTCTGTCAGAGTTACTTTACACATTCCATCTGGCCAAATGTGGCAATTCGAACTCAACTAAATGTTAATTAAAGGCACGTGTTAATACAGTCTCCCAGAAAGTGGTCTGTCCCAGGAATCATCGTACTATGCGAAATATTCGTGGGGCTGTGCTTGGCATATATATAAACACTTGATTACTACAATTGCTCTCCAAAGCCGAAGATTACTTTTGCCTCTAAGGTATAGTTGCCCTCAATACTCCTCAGGAAAGCGCCGGCCCCCTCCCCCCCTCCTCCCCCCCGCCCGCTGCCACCCCCCCGCAACTTCGTATCTGTTCCTGATATGCTATTTGGTTATAGATGCTCGTTCTTTTGACGCTTGAATCATGCACATTTCGCGTTTGAATAGTGTTTTTGCATGTTGACCTCAAGGAATTAAAGTTAAGACTGCAGTTAGCAGTTAAAGGCACAGTGAAATTAAAATGCCACTGTATGTTTGCATTTATGCTACTTTGATAACGTTAGATGGTTCAACGGGAGCTACCGCTTTATGTAATTTGCGTCTAAAGTGCGATTTTGTTTTGGGAAAAAAACGCCTATTTTGCACAAACAGCTGCTCCTATCATCAGTGTGCTTAATAACTGTGTCGCTGATAAGTTATTAAAGTTATTTGTATTCAAGGCTTTGGAAATTTGAGCAAAAAAACGTCATTACGACGAATTAAACTCTGAAGAAGGCTTTTACTGAGAAAGGGACGTTTGAAAAACTGGGTGTAATAGAAGGTTTTGTCCCAAGTCGTGAGTCAACTTATTTCAGCTCTAAGGTCTTCAGCCATTACGGGCAGGCGCGCCAACCGCAGTATAGCAGTAACTTCTTTTTCTGATATTCAAAACAACATAAGTGAGGTAAAACCAACGTGTCCCAACGGTTTTCTTAAAAGCAGATTCAGTGATACTTCCCCCTCATAATTGATAAAAATGGGTATGTGATTGTTATTATTATAATATTATGCTGCTCTAATTCAGAGTGTTATTTTGTGGGTCCAGCTATCCAACTATCACTAATTTCTCCTAAGATTCAATGGTGTATGTTCATAGCAGGAATAGCTTTGTTCGCAGAAGCCGCAGTAAGGGCTATAAAATTTGAAATTAGTCCAATCTCGACCAAAACGATGATTCATCGATGTCTTGTGTCCATCCTGTTTAGTATCTAGCTTTGAGTATCCCATGTTTCGTTATGCGTTAGTTAATTGGAATGCCCAGAGAAGTTAATGTCTTCTATTTTCCTATTTGTTCGTTCATATTGTCTTATGTTGCAAAAAGTTTTTCTGTTCTTGGGGTATTGCTTTGTACAACTGATATATTAACCCTCACCATCTTAATTGATTCGGGATTTAAGTGACGAAAACATACCGGCTAATACCATTAGATCGTTTAAGCTAAAACCCACTGATCTTCTAGTTTAGGTTCAAAAGTGATGAGCGACCGAGCACCATCTATCACATAGTAATAAGGAATGTTCAGGAATAATGGATTCGATTTATTTTCGCCTGTAAATTGAAGTATGGGGTGCGAGAGTAGTATAGCCTCTTTAATTCATTTTTCAGAGTAAAGTTTTACTGGAGATAAATAGTCTAGAGAAGATGAAAATGTAAAGTAGTTTGAGGATTTATGCTGCACATCTAACCCGAATTTTCCACATTAATATTCCGGTGGCTTTTAAGAAGTTAGAAAATAGTATTAAAGCTGCATTCCGATTCAATTTCTTTCATAACTGTCTTGTAGTTCCCAAATTTCTATCAAAGACTTAACATTCTACAAAGATTCTAGCATCATCAATGTTTGTTTGGGACTGCTGTAAACTAAATTAGATGCAAAAGTAACACTGAAGAATCCCACTATGGCACAAACAGCAATTCGAATAGATGTTTAAAACCCACGTAATTGCCAATTGTTTTGAGCATCGTTGCAAAATAAAATTATTTCAAAACTTAGGAATAGTAAATAACGTATGATTTAACCAGAATAAAGAATCAAGAAATTATTGAAAAAAATTAACAAAGTGTATAATATTCCATTTATCTATAATAAATCAAATAATGATTATAGCTTTAGTTATCCTGTAAAGGGAGGCCTGTTTTAAAATATGAGCGTTAACAAGATTCATGCACATAAATTTTATAGTTATAGACCTAGACTCAGTGTTTTACTGTATCAAAGGGAATATGGGGGGCTAAATGACGTATTATTAAAGGAATTGAGTTGCCAGGCCGGGTGTGATAAGCGGCCAGAACTGCAGTGTGAACAATGGATTGTCTTGGTGCAAAACAACTAGACCTTAACTCCTAAATAGCTAGGGCGGTTTTTTTGGCAGAAAATGGTCGAAAGAATTTTTGTTTGCTGTCTCTTGAAGTTGCCGATATTAAGTGAGACATTGATGCAGCTAATGCAAAAGAAAGGCATTTAGCCCGCACCAACTAGTTGATAGATAAATGAAAAGGACTACTAATTGGTTGGGTGAGAGTACTTGAAGTCATAGATAAAGAACCTTTGGAACCAGATTCAGCTTTGCGAAGAGCGAGATTGAGTCTGCAAACTTTTTCTGCCATTTATAGCAGCAGCTGAAAAATTTATATGGAGAATACGGGCTTCTCGCGCAGCGTTGTAGAAAATACAGGGCGATGAACAACCAAAGTCCAGCAATGAAGCCAAAACTTAAGCTGCGTTTTCATTATTTGGGCCGTTGCAATTGTTAAGGGCGTTAGCCACTTATTCCGATAGCAGGTGGTCTAGCAATAAGTGGTTGTAAACAAGCAGATCTAAGAAATTGCCCGGTGAGCAATATGCCATGTCCCGGGATTTATCGAACTTACTGTTAGTGGTAATAGATTGGAGCAAAAGTGTGTGTGCCTTATATCTCAGGTGGCTCATACCATATATTGTGTAATACCTTCAGCCTGTGGTGTACGTCCTTATGTTGCAAAAGTCCGTCCCCCCAATTACATGGAGATAATTTACCGAATGTTAAACCTGCGTAAAAGAATAAGTCCTTCCGGCGTTGATTGTCCGCCGTTGGCAATTAGACACCGTCAGCGATTTGTTAATTCCGAGATCTTTCGTTGGCCGAAATTAGGTCGACTTAGCAAAGACGATTAGGGCTGGAGGTTAAAGTCGGTCGCTTCACTCAAAAAACGTATCGTCTTTGACTGCAACCGGCGTATGTGGGTCGGTGGGTAAGTCGGGAAGAATATACGCCAGTTTTTAAAAAGGCCAACAAGCAGGCTGTCGAGCCTTTGTCGCAGGCTAATTCTGCGTGGGAGTTTATTCTAGTCGATTCATGAAAATATCGCCGTCACAGTCTACTGAAGTTTTGGAAAATGAAAGTCGTTTGCGTAGGTGATGGACCGTACTGGTGGTTATCCTAAGGAGATTTTTCATCGCAATGCCCCACTATCACACGTAGCCCAGGTAATAGTTTTGAAATTGCACGTTTTGGAGCTAGTATTGGCGTGCGCCTTGCGTGAGGCGGCTAAGCGGATGTTTTTATGTTCTTTTCTGTTGTGGGCGAAGTGACCTCAGGGCGCAGCGCAGCGGAAACAGGTGGCGAGGCACAGGCAGTCCGCAGCAGATGGATATAACTCAAAGTCGCGATCGTATTGCCGAGTTTGCAAAAGAAATTTTGATTGCATTGAAGGGAGTCGCGATCTCAGCGCTCGCGACGCAAGAACAATCGGGGCTATCGCATGGTGGGCTCCTGGTCCTGGTTACGCAACTGCGGCGAAATATCTACCTTGATGCGTGCTTTGGACCGGCAAAGTGACGTGTTTAGTGGCCAACATTGGTTTGGCCAACGCTAGTACACTCAAGGGTGGCGCACCTTGTATCCAGAAATGTGTACCGCGGGTATTTGGGTGAGGTGCCGACACGGTTGGTTTTATTCAAAATTTATTACGCCAATGGACCTGGTTGGCCTTCGTTTAAGTCGAAGACTCTTGGACGGAAGCCCTTAACGCACATGTGTTGTTTGCACGTTATGGAGCGCAGCGAGCGCGCCTCGGATTTGAGATGCAGCTAGAAGTGAACGGATAAAGTGTTGGCGAGATTGGTGCCGATAGTGTGGCCAACGGATTCGGTGTGTTAATAATAATTGACTATCTGGACGAACGTTAACGCACAAAACAGAGCGTATCGCAGGAGGCTACACACACACACCATAAGTATCTGGTTGCCTTGTTGGTTAGTGCACGCCGTAAGGACGATAGTCGTAGGTATGTTATCATTCTAGTGGTTGTAGAATCTTTTCAACAGCTAATTGATTTAAGCCGAGATTTTTTTTACTCGTGGTCGGCGCAGGGGCTTGCGCGCGATAGAATATTTGCCTCCTGTAAATGTGCTTGAAGAGCGCGCTGATGACGCGGGTGCATTTTTCGGCTTTCGTCTGACACCTTATTTTGTGTGTTGCTGGTCTGCGTGAGACTAACAACAAAGCGAGCTGATGTCGATTGAGTTTTTGTTTAGTCTTTCGCAGTTTGTCAACTTCTAGGTGTGAAATAAGTAATTGCTGCCGGTGCACTAGAATAAGCTATGCAAGAGTGGTTAGCCAACATAGTTAAAATTAACAGGCAGCAAAAACAGAATGGAGTAGCTACACAAGATGTAAGAAGTAATCGATAAGAGAGCGCGCGAGGGGCAGCTCAAAAAGTGGATGTCGTTTTTTGTTCTTATCTGTGACACTATATTGTTGGCTATAGCGATAGTTTGAAGCT
>Ga0163217_1077984_pt1 | contig 17253 bp, 19 predicted proteins | sample SynspAceP_FD_185933 | JGI IMG/M metagenome (GOLD analysis project Ga0163217, IMG submission 185933) | Saline lake microbial communities from Ace Lake in Antarctica - Synechococcus sp. Ace-P (PacBio error correction) | ecosystem: Environmental > Aquatic > Non-marine Saline and Alkaline > Saline ...
CACACACCACACAACCCACACAAAAGAAAAAAAGAAAAAAAAAAAGGAGATTTTTTTTTTTTTGCTTGGGAAAGAATAATTGTAAGTTGAAAATTTGTGAGGACACCATGTTTTAAGGAAGTGTTCCCCGCAAAGCTACCGGGCAATAAACCTGCTTTTGGGCAATTAAGTTGGCTTTTCTTTGCAAGCAAAAAGCGGACCGAAAAAAATGAAAAAAACGCTTTAATTGGTCACACAGGTTCCCTGTCTCTGGCTTAGTAGGCCAACCACTTAAAGGCGTTTGTTTGCCCAGCCCCCTGGCCGCACCTGTTGATCTGGCAAATTGCTTTTCAGCCGTCCTACGCCTTAAATGAATCTGGTGTCGATCGAGGAATTCGCCTTCAGCGCTTGTTTAGTCAAGCCGTTTTGCCCCGAATGCGGTTAAATGCCATTGGCTTTGGTTCAGACTTTTTGTGCCGGAATGCCTTTCGGGGATCCCCGCTGCTATCCTTCCAGGTTCAATCCTTATTGGGTCTCCTCAATCTGCCCTAGGAAGGCCTCAAAAAGCAGTTGGTTTTACCGGCGCCCTTTCTCTATTGGTATAGCCAGGGGAGTATATAATAGGGGCAGGTGCAGAAGCCTGAGTTGCCCATTTGGTCTCGAATCCCGGCCCCTGCCGCAGCCTGCGGTAATCCGTAGGGGTGAGCAAAGGTTGGCGGCGGAGTTGCTGTTGCCTGCCAATGGAGTTGCCAGCGATCCGGGGCGATCCATGGTGGCCCGTCCTTCAAATCATATTTGGCGCAGGAACAGAGTGAAAGGTTGTAATCGCCAAGCATGGCCCGGCAGTGTGAATCCGCAATAAGAAAGCGGGGTTTGCAAGCGGCCCCTCAAGGTTTTGAAGGTCAGTGTGATGTGGACGTGACCCAACTTCCTCGTGTCGAGAAGTCCATTCGCGGTTAGTCTGCTGCTGTGAACAGGGTGAGACGGGAGAGGTCTACACATATGTCCCGAGAAGGAGCATATGCCGTTCGTGGATTGGATCGAGGGAATGGCGCTTTGCTGAATAGGCGTAAAGTGACGTTAAGTTCAGACAGTGGCCCGTTGCGCCGCGCAGAGCAGCGCCTGAGTGGTCAGGTAGTGCCGAGAAAGTATAAAAATGCCGGTGAAAACCTGCGTGCGATTAATGAGAAACCCTGCGGGAGAGTCCTTCTCTGACTGGGACAAACCGAGACCTACAATAATATGGCTAAAAGTCACTAAACGGGTGTTACCGGACAGGATGGTGCCTAATCTTGCGACAAGTTGCCGCTGATAAAGGTATGAGTTTCATGGCTGGTAAGCCAGGCGCAGCTCCGATAACACCTGGCGCTTGCGCGAGCTGGGGTGATGCGCTCCGTAACCTGGATGGGGATCTGGCAGATGCCAGTTCGGTTCAGACGGGCCATGCTCCAGTCCAAACCGGATGAAGCCTATATCCTGGGCGCACAGAGCTTGTCGCGGCCTCTTGGAACCAAGCCGATACTACAGGACAAATCGTGACGATTAGTGTGCGCACATGCCTTGAAGCGATTCGCCAAATCAGCCCCGAGCAAACTCGCTTTACCAGCATCCACGCAGCAAATGTTGGGCTCATACCAGGCGAAAAACTAGATGAGAGCACGGCCATTCTATCCGCGCAGCCCTTTACGTGCGTCGTCAAGTTGTACGCACTGGACACCATCAATTACCGCGAAAGTTTCGACCTGCATGCAGATCAAGTGGCCATCCTCTTCAATCATTGAATCCCCCTTGCGCGCGCCTGGAGTTTGGTCACCCTAGGTGACGCAGACGCTGTCGCACGGATCAACTTCTGCAAGCAACGTGAAATTCTGCGCCTCGGCAACATCGACGCCAAGCGTGACTGGGTCTTGCCCGGATAACGTCGAGGGCGAGTGGGCTGAGTGCAGCAGATAAGCTTGACGATACGTCGTGGGCCACTGGTGTGACCACCACTGTAAGGGAAAACTGTGTCGCAATCGCCTTTTGAACATGTAAGGTATTGATGTCATCAGGATCATTTGGTGGTTGGATCCCTGAAATTTTCAGGCCTGCCGAGTAGAGGTATTACTCCGAGATCCGAGCAAAGCGATAGAGAGGCTGGGTTGTCTGCCAGACGCCATTGCCAGACTTTGATCAGATATGGTTGACGCGAATCCTAACGCGTGTAGCCAAGGAGTAAGTTGGAATGCTTTTCAGTTTGCTCTCCGGGGGCGCAGGTACCGTCTGTGGCCTGGTTCTCGGAAGGCCAGCCCCAAGCCTTCATGACCTGCCCGACGGCGAATCCTTGTTGCACAAGACCTATGTCGTGCCGCAGCATGCGCAGACCGGGGGCGAAATCCGTCCACGGTGACCAACAGAATTTTCTTCAGAGCAAGACCACTTCGCTGGCTGCCTAAGCTACAGGGACATCAGGGCATTTGCATTCTTGGAGCCTCTTGGGCGTAATACCGCCCGGCCATTGCTACTGCGGCGCTCGCTTTGCGCGAAACGTCAATGTGACCAACGCGTGCGCTGGTGAATCCCCGCCGACCATCTTATGAAAGGATGCCGAGCGCTCTCAACACCCGCAGTTAATCCCGGCGCCGTTGAGCTGCAGGTCAGGGCTACCGTCACCTCGTATTCGTCGAACAGCTCCGAAACCGGCTTTGGCTATATCGAGGCGGGGCGCCCGTGGACGAGCGCGGTGCTTCGATAGTCAAGAACCTTTGTCGACTGAAACCGATCTGCAAGACGCGGAAGGTTACGTTCCAAGTGGGCGCTTTTCGTGGAACCGGGCAGTTTTGTTTTCACGGTCGCCACTTTGACGAGGACTTCAGGAGCACTGCGCCCGAGCTGTTGCAGCAAGCCACCGCTGTGTGCGGCGAAGCCGCTTCGGAAGCAGGTAAAGGTTTCTACAGCAGGAACTGGCTAGCGAGTATTTGCCGCGCTGCAGATATTCCATCGCTTATGCGCTGATGGAACGCTCGTCACGAGTCGCGGTGTGCCAGCCCTCTTGGCTGGAGCGATATTTGGATCCTGGGAGCGCTAAGGACGCTGATCACACCGAATTGAAATGATAACCGGGCATGGGCCGATCGCGATTTTTCTGTCGATTAGTTACAACACCTTTGTTCCAGAGTGACGGACGTTTGGTAGCGACTGTCCGGGGTCCGGGACTGTGTGATTGATACCGATGGACGCCTTGCTGTTGCCGCATTGACATACGCAGGCGGTACGCGAGGTTGGTGAGGTTCGCTGTGAAGAAAGTGATCATGAAGCCTTCGCATTGCACCGCACGGTAGTCGGCCATGGGGACCCTATACAAAGTGCTTGAGCAGGGCCCTTCGGTCAAGATCAAGCGTATTGAGTCAAAGCCTGCGCCGCAGCTGTCCTGCAATGCATCACCACCGCAGCGAAACACTGATCGTAGTGCAAGGTATGGCCAGGGTCACCAACTGGTAATGGTTCTTGGTCTGGTGAATATCAACGAGTCGACTTTTTATTCCCGCCGGCCATAACATCGGCTGGAAAATCCCGGTGTTTTGAGCTGGTGATGATTGAAGGTCCAGAGTGGTGAATATCTGGTGGAGGATGACATCGTTCGTTTTGAGATACTACGTGCAGGGTTAAATTAGTGACGTGGGCATGTTGCGGGCAGTGTGGCATTACCGAGCGGTTCGTGGGGCAGTGGTTCAGCGGAGTTTCAGACACCTATCGTAATTCATTGCTGCGCCGCCTGGACTGTCTCAAACACACCGCTTTCAATGATTATGTGTGTATACGTGATCTTTGCACAGTTGAGCAAGCTCGGCGCCTGGGGTGACAAACAACCTGGGCGTACGGCATTTACCTGTGTCGGGGGATCATTACCTGGGGTTTTTTGCCGAGATCATAGGACGTAGCCAATACCGTGTTTCTTGAGCACGCCATCTATCAAGAAGCCAGCTTTCCCCTCGCAGATCTGCTGCCAATTGATGTTTTTGAAATGCGGCGTCCAACTTTGTGATTATCTTTAGCCTCTTGCGGGGTTCTACTGTCACGCAAAATTTTCCAGGATTGGGTCCGTTATTGGGAATAATTCCTGTCTGATGATCCCAGATTGCCTTTGCAATGCCTGGGTATGTATTGGGGTGTCATGAACGTTTTCCTTCCGGGAATGTCGGCAGTCAACCCGGCATTTTTGCCTGCAGTTTTGGTTCTGGTTTACCTCCCATTGTTACCCCGGCTCCATTCTGCCCAGACGCGGCTCACGCTTCCATTGATTCATCCCAGTGCCGCTCATTACGGCGTAACCAGATATTTCCGTGTATGGGCCAATGGCCTGACTGGTCAGACGCCCTCTGCCATCACCTACGTCCTATGGTCCTTGCTGGAGCTGGCCGAGAAGGTTATTCCGCAAGCGCTCTGGCGAAATGGTGGATGAAACTCTAATGGGTTAGCATCGGGTCAAGAAATCTGGGCAAAGCTCTTAAACCAAGTATCCTACGCGCTGGTCCCCGACTCGCCGAGTGGGTTATCCTTTTCTCCGGCTCGCCATGCGTGCACTGGGTATTGAGTGATCTTCTTTTGAACGTCGAATACCGGCGAAGCGCCTGGCTTACCGGGGTGAACGGAGCATGCAAGAGCACCCTGTTGAAGATTTTGATACGGGCACTACGCTGCCCACTACCGGCAGTGTTTGCTATCGAAGGCCACGTGGCTGCTTTCTCCTTGAAACTCGGCATGGTTTCCATCCGGAACTTTACTGGCCGGTCAGAATTTTCATTGGCCGGGCAACTGTGTGGGGGGGGGGGTGGGGGGGGGGGTTGGGGATGGGACGAGCTGCACCGCTTAATGCCGGCAAATCGAGGCCTTTGTCTGAATATTGGCGAGTACATCGAGCAGCCCGGTGCGCACCTACTTCCAGCGGCATGCAGATAAGCCCTGGCATTCAGTGTGGCCACTGCACGAACGGCCCGATGTGCGATGGTGGCGAAAGCACTATCGTTCGGCGACGCCTACTTCCAACACAAAGCTTTGATCGTAATCGTGCGTTCCGCAAGGCGGCAACTACATGCTGACTCGTCCCATGATCGACAGGCAAATACAGTCCGCTATGCGACGGGGCGAATCCTCTTGGCTGAGACGTCTGGACGCTGCAAGCCGCGCCAGAGCAGGTGGATGGAACTATTACGTGCCATGTTGGCGGAAAGGAGCAGCAGTACAGTCCCGGCAGGGAACGTCTGCCGGGGGGCAAACGCGCACTATTCTCGGCACCGGTGAAGCCAGCTTCGAGATATAAGCCTCTCAATGAAAGCAAGACAAGATATCGATGTGTTTCTGTAGGCGATCGAACCGCGTCAGCCCTGCTAGGTGTGATATCGTCAATGTCGATATCCCCCGGCTGTGCTGGGGTGCATGAATAAGAACCGCATGGGTCAGGCGAATCTACGGCCATTAATACTCAATCGCTAGGGCGCTTTGAAGGGCTCAAGGCGGGTGAGAAGGTAACCTTAGATTCGCTTTCTGCCCTGGCTGGGTAAGGAAATATCCGTCGCCTGTCCGCGATATCGCCCGTGTTTTGATTCGCATCTCGATACCAACCTACGAGTGGCGGATTTTTGCGTTGATTTTTCATGTATCTACCTGGGTGATGCCGGATTTTATCGGGTGTGCCTGCTTGATTCGGAACGGAATATAAAGGCGAAGCGGCCACTTTCTGCCTGTAACTGATGAGGGAACCATGCGGTTCTGGTTGAGTGTAATACGTAATTCGCATCCCAACGACAAGTCGGGATCCAGAGGGGGTAAACGGCAATATCATCAAGTCACCTGGGCGAGTTGGAGGGTGAAATCGACTGTATCCGGTAATGATGCAAGGGAGGTCGCCGTATATCAGTTTGAGCCTGGCACCCTTGCCGCGCCCGCCTTTGCCGCGTATCAGTCAGTTTGGCGAGTCAGGTTAGAGCATTGTGCGCAATTCGGTATTTGGTATCTCACGCTCGTGTAGAGCGGACCTTGGGCCCGCTACGGTCGGTCACAATACGCTGCGACGCATGCCTGTGTTTGTTTATGCAGAGTCGGTAGTTGGAGTTTGACTGGCCTAATGCGAGGTTGGATCAGCTCAATGATGATACCCGGCCCTGGAAAGGGCGGTACGGCTTTAACCGGCAAGCGGGGATCATCTGATTCGCTGGATTCCTCCTGGCATGCTGACTTTTCCCTCTGGCAAGAGAGATGAAAGGTCAAGGTGTGCAATAGTGTCGTATGCTACGACTTGATCCCTCTGACCAATCCGCAATTCCTGCGACGCTGTCTGGTGCTGTGTTTTTGATCGCTGTTTGAGTGGATAGCGCAGACGGCTGAATGGGTTTATTTCCCTTTCCGGCACTATCAGCGATCAGGTGGCAGACCCGGAGGTCAGCCGCAGGTTGGGCTCGACGCGAGCTGCAGAGCGCTGTTCGATCACTTTCACTGGGCTCTGGACTGGGATCTGCGGCGATTGGAGCCTCTGGACAAGCCTTTGTTGAGCCTATTCGACGGTGACAAAATCCGGTGTACCTGATGGTCAAGACACATTGAGCCCGCGCAAGAACTACGCCTACCTGCTTGATGCCTTCGATTTACTCTGGGCGGCGGTTCGGAACGCCTGTTGTGCATCATCGAAGAGTGGGTTGGAAGTGCGAGTGCGCTCATCAAGCGAATCAAATGGGCATCAGCGCTAAATCAACGCCTGTTCCATTTCAAGTCCAGTTGGATGATGCCGGGCTGGAGTAATGCTTACAGCTCGGCACAGGGCATTGTCTTTCCTTCATTTTTCGAAGGTTTGGTTTGCCTCTGTGAAGGTAATGCAGCGAGAGTTTGCAGTCATGGCTAGCAATATCCGGGTATTTCATGAGATGGCGGTGATGTCAATATCGCTTATTTCGACCTCAACAACGCCAATAGTCTGGCAAGCCTGGTTACTGAATACGAGGGTACGGGCAGATTTCCGGCGACTACCCCCTCACTGGCTGGTTCTGCCGAACTGAAACTCAAACAGAGCAATTCGTTGACAAGATTAATCGCCCATCTTACCAAGCAAGCCTACTGGCCTAGGCGAGAGAGATTAAATGGTGCTCGCCGCATCCATTGCCCTTACGCTGCCATTCTTCGGGCTCCGCGTACGGCATTGGTCAGTACCGTGCGAGCTTGCGGCCGGCGCTGGTAGAAGCGGGTGAAATGGATTTCCAGTATTTCACGCGGCTTGGGCGTGGCAGAAGCGATCTTTCCCGCGCGCCAATGCCGGCTACTCGCGTGGAGCGGTAGCAGCGCTGTCTGCCTGGTGCCTATCAATGGCGGCGACATGTTCAACAGCAACGCTTTAACTACCGGCCTGGCGTCTGCACCGCCGCGCTTATCACGAAAACCTAGTTTAATGGCCGCGGCGTTTTGATGCCCTATGGTCATGAACGGTGCACGACCTTGCTTCACGGTGCATTACCCTAGACACAACCGACCGAGCCGTTTGCCGCCGAAATGAGCGTCCTCGCACCGGAGGAATTCAGCGTGCGTCGCGCATTTTGGGTGGATTCGGAGTTTGTTCGCGTGAGCTGGCGCCCATTACGCGTTTTGCTCAGGGGCGATCGTCTCGCTCCTTGGGCTGTGCCCGCGTTTAAGCCGCGCTCCGCATCCGAACTGTTGCTGCCAATTATGCTTGCTTCGACCCTGCGCCGCTGGCTACCTGCTGTGTATTGGCACGCTTGAAACCCCGCAAGAACTTGCAACCTGCACTGCGCGCCCGATGCTTTATTACCTCAGCGCCGCAAAGCTATCCGCTCGTGCTCATTGCATGTTCCCCGGGTGGCGCAGCCGAGAGTTTTGCCGGAGAAGCTGGAACGCGGCCTTGACAGCGGGCAATGTCGTACGCCTGGGTTACCTTACTGACGAGCAACTTGCGCAGGTTTCTTTCCGGGGCGCGGAGCGTTGGGTTTTTTCCGTCCCTGTATGAAGGCTTTGGCTTACCCGTGGCTGGAATCCATGGCAAGCGGCGTGCTGTTGTGCTGACTCGCGCGGCGGCTCTGCCGGAGGTAGCCGGGGAGGCAGGAACCTATACGAACGCTCTGGACGTAGAAGATGTATGCCAAGCAATGGTGCGCTTGAATCGAGGATCAGAGCTATTGGCGGGCTGCCAGGCTTTGGGTTGGAGCGAGCCGAGGCGTTTCCTGGGCCAACTGGTGCGGCTATACCGCAGCCGTATACCGAGCCGGCAAATGGAGAGCTGGATGCGGCGTTCTGCACTTTTTCAAGACTATTAATGCCTGATTCAAATGGGTGGCACGAACAAGTTATATTTATCAGCTATGCGAAAGCGGTGTGCCGAAGGCATAGAGAGCCAGGTACTTGACTTGAGCAGGAACGCGAACCCGCGCCAGCTACACGCTGGGGAACATCGAGTCCACCGGGCAAACTGAATATCCACATCGCTTCTACAGGCCTTTCCTATAGCGGTTTCCGTTCGCGTTCCGGGAATGGCAGCGCAAGGCTGATCTCGCCCAATTAACCACTTCCCATGGCGCATTCATGGACCTGGTACATTTGGGCCAGCTCGTGAAAAAAGCCCACAGTGGTCACCGATATGCATTCGGAATATTGTACGGCAGCAACAGCGGCTCAAGCTATAGCCCACTGCACCGCTTTTTGGGCATTGTAGTGATCGTATCGTCGCGGCTTCCCCCCCAACTAGTCTAAGTACCAGCGAGAATGCTGGCACTAGTCATGCCGACAAGAACCCGCGTCAATTCCCGTACGGTCTAAACAAGGCGCTACCTGTGCCGACGGCCGAACGCTGGTCCAAGTACTGGGAGCAGCGCTTTGGCAAAACGCTTTTTTCTGTTCGTCGGCGTCATGCGTTACTAACAAAGGTCTGCATATTCTTCTTAATGCCGCTAAGCGCACCGGTTATCCCGTGTATAGTAATGGGCCAGGACCCATGGAGAGGGCGTGGGCATGCCCACGCTCAGGCCCTCGGCTGGAAGCACGTGCAATTTTTGTAGGGCCGGTAAACGATGAAAGACAAGTGGCACTGCTGCAGCTAATGCACGGCTATAGCTTCCCTTCGCATCTGCCGCTCTGAGGCATTGGTAATTTCGTTGCTGGAGAGGTGCCGTATGTTTTGGCAAGCCGATGATCTCCAGTGAGTATAGGTCACAGGCCACGAGTTACATTGCAATACCACGGGGAGACGGGGGCTTGTACGTTCCCCCGAGTGACCCGAGAGCCTTTCGCGAAGCGATGCGGACCCTGTGGTGCACCGATCGGGCGCTGGCTACGCGCATGGGGCTTCCACGCGGAGGCACGCTACAGCGATTAATTTACCGCCGGTTGATGGGCCGTCAGATCTGCTGCATGTGATCGAGAGCTGCTGGAGCAACGCGCGGCTTTCGGTCAAGCTAGTGAGCGGTCTGCTGCGCTTGGATCCTGTTTTCGCGGGGCAAGCGCGTAATAGGCTATTTTGGTCTACTAACGGAAATAAAAAAAGGGCTAGCCGAAGCTAACCCTTGAAATCGTTGGTGCTACACCTGGACTTGAACAGGGAACCTCCAGCATTTATGGAATGCGTGCTCTAACCAACTGAGCTATGTAGCCATCCGAGGGCTGCGGCATATTCAAAGTGCGCGGGATGAAAGTCAAGCACTCTGGCGTTTTTATTTGTCTAGTTTATCAAGCTGTTTTAACTCGGTTATTTGGCCCCCACAGTGTGGTGCGGCGCCGACTGGTTGTGTGTCCGGTTAGGGCTAGGACTGCCCCAGTGCAGGTTGGTAAAGACGCGATGTCTCCTTCGCCTTGAGCCTGGTGCCGAACAATCCCAGCAGGTACACGCGGGAGGCTTCCAGCTGGGCGTTATCCACGAGGTAGGTCTTTGATGCTCGTGCTTGCTTGCGCCAGTCTCGCAGGATGGGCGTTGTATTGTCGCCCAACGAGCGGTGATCGCCTGACGTGGTATGTTCGCCTCGCGCTCTCTGCTTGGGAGCGCTTGCGCCTCGGGAATGTCCCGGTTTTAGCCGGGTAGTTGGTAAATGTCAGCGAGCATCTCGCGCTTGTTCCTCCGCGGCTACGGCCAACTCACGAGGCGGGTACTTCTTCGCCGCGCTCCCTGGAAGCGGCGTACCTAGCGCCTGCTGGAATTCACGCGCCAGGCGCTGCTCGCGCCAGTTAGGCGTGGCCATCCAGTTCGGGTGCGCTCATGCCTTCGCTCGAGCAACCAGAGCTGGGCGTTCACGCTCAGCAAACCCGTGGCGAGCATGTCCGGGCTGTCCTGGCTTTGGTCATGCCAGTTTCCGGCACTGCCTGCCGGCAAAGCCTACCTGGCTGAGGTCGGCGTCGCTAACCGCCGTTCACGCAGGCCTGCAAGCATCTTGAAAGGCGCCTGACGGCGCGTTGCATCAAATGTGCGCAGGGTTTGGCAGACGATCCGGGCCAAGACGCTGAGTCCGGGTTATTGAGGTCCCCTGCTGAGGGGCAGTTCGACTATCGATATTGCCGCGGCTCGTCCTTGAGACGCGACAGCCAAGGGCCGCAAACGGCTAAATCGACCGCATCGGGGCGTCCGACCTCACCCAGTTGCAGATCCTCGAGCAATACTTGTTTTCAGCCGTCAGGCGGCCTTCCTCGATACGGTATGGCAGATCCAGATGTCAGACGGCCTTTACGAATTCGTAACGCGGCCGAACCTGCTGGAGTAGGGTTGAGCGTAGTCAGTTCGACGTTTGCGAAAGTCGGGTGTGAATATCCAAGGCGTCAAGGGGCGAAGGGGTGAGGCTGCCTGAATTGGTGACTGGCGCGTAGCGGCGACGTTTGCCGTGATATCGACTTCTGCGGGCGCGGTGCTCTGGTTGTCCAGGCGCCGATGCGACCGTTGAGTTGTTCAACCGCGTGCCAAGGGTGGTCTCAGGCTGAAGTCGCGAAATTGGCCCGATCCGTCTTCCAGTTGAAATGCGGCCCAATGCGCATGGCAAGTGGGGCTTGCGCTGGTGGGCTCATCTGATTCGGGCTGGGATAATCAAGTTCATCGATGTTGGTGTCAAATCCTGATTGATAAAACGAAATCGGCCTAGGGCTTGGCGCAAGTCGCGCTGTCTATCGCCAGCGCATTCGGGGTCTCGGGTTATCTGGCGATTAGGCGATGCATCAAGTCTGCAGTACTCCACCTTCAGCAGGTCTGCGCTCCGCGCGACGGTGTCGAGCAGGTGCAAAGCTGATTCACCGCTGCGGTGCCTTGCCACGCTCCAGTTTCAAAGAGGCTCGAACGAACCCAGAGTCCACATCAAGCATTGCTGTCCAGACGGCCGCTCGCAGTTTCAACCCGCGCGAAGGGCGCCAGATAGGCCCTGGGCCAGGCGCAATCCAGGTTTTGGTGGAGAAACTTCCAGTTGCGCCCCCGGCGGTCTGATCTGCGCTTCACTGCTGCGCTGAGCAAGCCGCGCTCCCGCCGATGCCGGTATCGCAGAGCCAGCTGGAAGGGGGTGTCTCCTGGGGCTTGTCGAACTGGCTGAGGTCAGATTCAGCGGGCCGAGGACTAACTGCAGCATCGGGTCAAGGCTGCTGATCATTGAGGTGCAGTTGATGACTGAAGCGCGCATCAATTACGCGCTACACGCACAGGGTGCTGAGGAATGTGTCTTCCGTAGTCTGGGACGGGAAAAGGCTTAACCAGTTCAGCCGCCTTGCTCTTTGCGGGTACTCCAGCTCCCAAGCGCCTGGCGCGCACTTCGCCGATACGGACTATCCTGTTTTGCTCAGGTCGAGCTGGGCATCTGTGATGTCAGCTCTGGAAGTTGCAATAAGGGCTGATCTTCCTGTTCATGGATAGCTTTTTTTATTTGTCTCATTCTTCATCTTGCGTTGGTGAGTTGTAATCAATGCTGTCGACAAAGATTGAGCTGATAGTCGCTGTGAACCAAGCTGCCTTTGTTAAAAAACCCGCGTCAGTGGTAAACTGACGCGGATGTAGGGACCCAGAACGCTGTAGCCGGATACGGCGACGCTCAGCTTGCCGTGAGCCCAGCGGACTGAGACTGGATCGTGCCTGCCACCAGCGCGCGCCGTCAAGGCCACTGGCGACGAGGGTCCCATCTGCGCGTTGTTCCTCGGTCAAGGGGGGGGTTTTTTTGGGGGGGGGGGGGGGGCCCCGAGGTTTTTGGTGCGAAGTCCAGATTGATCGAGTCGTAGGCAAAGCTGACTGCCTCGGAAGGCGCTCGTCACGGAAGTAACAGGCATTGTCGCTCAGAGTCAGCCGCCTTCGATCTGATGGGGAAGGGCTGTCCTGCTGCTCAGCGGGCGTGGTGCTTCGTCGCTTCGGTCCGTCCACCAGCAATGGTTGAGGTCAGATTGCCTTGGCTGGTCGAGAAATAACCGCACCCTGCGCGAGATCCAGCTGCACTCTGCAAGATGCACTGCGCCCGTCAGAGTGATTTCCATTCAGATACCGGCATGCAGGTGCCGCCTAAGCGAAGGGTCGGGTTCTCGTATCGCCGATCTTAGCGCGCCGGCATCCATTGCAGCGTAAACGGGAATTGAATTCCAGGCTTTCGAGGTGCGCAGGCGCCGGACGCGCTGCTTCAAGTTGCTGGTTGATAACATGCAGGGCAATAACCAGGCAGTAAGCAGAAAACCATGAAGGGTATAAACAAACAGACCGATCACAGAGATACGGCAATAGTCTGGCTCGTTTTGGCATGGAGTGCTTGACAACCTCTAGCGCAAATGTCCCCAAAGTATGGCACCGGGTTGCTCTGGAAATGCGTTTTGCGGGCAAAAAAATCTCCCCGCGGCGAGGGCGGGGGATGGTATACGGGGTATTGAATCAAGACGTTGACGCGAAAATGCATCACGTCGCCATCGCTTTGACGATCATACTCCTTGCCTTCCAGGCGCCATTTGCCGGCCTCCTTGCACCTGCTTGCCGTTGAACTTGATGAAGTCGTCAAGAGCGATGACCTCGGCGCGATAAAGCCCTTTCGAAGTTGGTAATGAATTGCTGCAGCGGACTGTGGTGCGGGTAGCGCCAAAACTTGAACGGTCCAGGCACGTACTTCCTTCACGCCAGCGGTGAGAATAGTCCTGCAGATCCAGCAGTTGATAGCCCGCACGACACACGTTCAGCCGGGCCTTCTCCAGGCCCAGGGACCGAGACATGTCTTCTCTTCACCATCGCCAGCTCGCGATTTTCCGGCCTCGATCTTGTTTGGAAAGCATACCGGCACCACAATCGCGCCCTCCTCGGCGGCAATAGCGTTGCTGACCAGATCCAGGTGCGATATTCTCGAGCCATCTTCCGCAACGTTGGCGATGTACCATCACCGGTTTGCTGGTCAGCAGGTGAAACTCTTGATCAGCTTGTTTGTCTTCCGCCCCAGATCCTTGATTCAGCGAGCGAGCGGCTTGCCTTCACTGAAGTGCGGAATGAGCTTTCCAAGCAGAGCTTTCTGCGGCTACAGCAACCTTGTCGCCGCCTTTGGCGTTAACGCTGACCTTGTAGACTGTTTCTCGCACTGTCCAGGTCGGCGAAGATCAGTCCAGGTCGATGATTTTTTTTCCCGGGATTCACGCTTGGGGTCGACGCTGTTGGAGACATGGATGACGTTGTCGTCTAAGCACCCTGCACCACAAATGGGCATGGCGTCGGTTTCACGAATGTTGGCTCAGGACTTGTTACCCAGGCTTTCGCCCTTGGAGCGCCCGCCACGAATGCCGGCGATGTCGACGAACTCCATGGTAGTCCGGCAAGACCTCTGTGGCTGACGATGGCTGCCCAGGGCTCAGGCGTGGGTCCGGGCATGGCGACCGATGGCCGCTGTTCGGCTCAATGGTGCAGAAAGGGAAGTTTTCTGCGGCGATGCCGGATTGGTCAGCGCATTGAACAGGGTGGATTTGCCAACGTAGGTCAGACCGGATACCGCATTGAATCCCAATACTGGTGTCCTCTTCGCACGCGCGAATAGTGTAATCAGGGCTTGTGAAGCGTGCAGGCGCTGCAATGACTTTTGGCCTAGTCGCCGTCAATCATGATGCCTGCAGTTCGCGATGGCTTCATCACGCAGGCTTCCAGGCTCCTGTTCGCTTTGGGGCGCGCGGCCCAGTACAGAAGCCGGGTCACTTGCGAACTGTGGCCCCGGTGGCCGATGCCGAGTCGCAAACGATAAAAGGTATTCTGATTGCCCATGCGGCAAGTATTCTTTTCAGCCGTTTAACATTCCGCCGGTGCCGCCGCCCTGCTTGCACTTGACACGCCGGTGGCAGGTCAGTTCATCGGCGGCGACGCAGTATTGTCTTCGGGCAATGCGGTAGAAGAACCAGCCGAGTGCCGCTACACCTGGCGCACTTTGCGTGTTCAATGAAGGTAAGTCGGAATAAAAGCCAGCGTAATCCTGGCCTGCAGCTCAAACGGAACGGTCAGTCCGTAGAATTTGCTTTCAACACGCAGTGCGACATTAATCCTTGTCTGCTAGCGCTCAATAAAAAGGGCCCCAAGCCGTGTTGACGGTCAGTTCATATTCAGGTCCTGATTACCCAGGCCGCGAATCAATCTTGATTCCGTGTCACACGGCGCCCTCTATTGGTCTCAGCGGGTAAGATTACTCGCTGATTCTCACACATCGCCTTCGTTCGCTTCCGCGGTGTCGTTCTTCGTCAGACACAACGCGTGGAGCGTGGAACGTTGCTACCGGCAGATCGTGTCCTGCGCCCTGAACCAAGCACCAGAGTCCACACCCTCGGCAGTTTCAGATCGGTCAGTGAAGCGAGCCGCCCAGACTCGATCTTGGCCATTGTCCTACTTCAATGAACATCGGGCAGATCTTTCGGCAGCAGGTCAACTTCCACATCAGTCATGGTGTGAGATGATGCCGCCAGCTTTTGCTTGACCGCCAACGCAAGAAAGCTTCGTGATGAAGGCAAGGTACATGCACGGTCCACTTCGTGGCCGGCATCAACGGCGCAGCAGGTCCATCATGCATCACGGTGGCCTTTGGCCGGTGACGCTGCAGAGCCTTGATCAGCAACGTTCTGGTCTTGCAATCAATTCCAACTGTATGTGTGAAAAGAAGGCTTCGTTTTCAGCGCTTTCATCAGTCACTGGCTTCCAGGGAGAACCGCTCTGGGGAGCCTTGGAGCCACCGTATACAATGGCTGTACCATATCGGGCGTTACGACGCAGGCGGCGCTCGCACCTTTCCCCAGATACCTCACGCGCTATCGCTTTAAGAGTGAAGTCGACCATAGTTAGTCTGCCGTGCTGAAATCCGGCACTTGCGACCAGCGCGTCGATGAATTGATAAAGAACCCGCTGTTATCAGCCAGGGCTTGTTTACCCAGTGCCTGTTTCTAGCGGACATGCCTGAAATGATTCCTTCATTTACTGATGCGGCGCATCGCTCGGCGATGATCGGTGCCATATCCCACTGGCGGATACGATAAAGGCAGCACTGGGGCCGACAGCGGATAGTGTTTGTCATCTTACACTCAATCGAGTACCGAAATTGGTATGTCTCGATCGCAACTTGCAGTACAGTAACCGGTGGTAGCATAGGCAAATACGCTTGTCAGCCCCGTGGTCTTTCAACGCCTGGCCGCGTGGCACAGAAGTGCCGGCAGTATCCCCATGTCGTCAAATTCAGGAATGCAGTTGCGCCTTCGACGTACCGATGATGTGCATAATTCCGACTGGTTGGCCTTGGGGCCGACGTTTGTCGATGATCGCCAGGTCCACACCGATCCTGCTTTGGCCACGGCGCGTGCCCGGACTACACCGCCGATATCCGGGGAAACGCATCAAAGGTTGTCAATGCCGCTGGCTGACGCAGATCAATCAACCAGTACCGGTTGAGCCGTAAAATGGTTGTCGACCGGAATTCAAAGAGCCTGTGATCTGATCGCGTGCAGATCGCCGTCAGTACGGCGGTACGACGCCAACGGCTGCCGAGCATGTTCGGCCACGACCATGGCGCTGATGGGCAACAGCGAAGCAAAGCGCTGACGGCGATCCTGGCGGCATAGCGAAATAGGGCATTCACGGCCGGTGATACGTGACGCTGAGGAGCGGCGCAGGGCAGCAGCCAATGATCACCAGTCGCATCAGATGTCCGTTGGTCGTGCGCAGGTTGGCTTGATATATGAAACACATCTTGCCACACACGTTTTCGTTCAGGTTTCAACGTGGACTCACCGTCGCTCTTAACGACCAAACCGAGCATCGCGCCCAGGGGAATGTGCAATTGACGCACGTACCGACGCGGTCGTGCAAGATCGGGTTGGCGTTCCCCGCAGAAACCCATCAAGCTTGGACCGCTGCTATTACTTTTTTGGGTAGGGGTCAGTGCGAATTGAAATCGCAGCAACGGCATGGCAGATGCAATTGGACCGAAAAGCGGAATTCAAAATATAGTGGTTGCCTGCCGGAAAATAATTGGAAGGGCGGGCTGGAATTCGAACCAAACGCATGGCGGGATCAAACCCGCTGCCTTACGTTGGCTACGCCGCTGTACTGTTCGCGGATGCACGGCTGCATCCTTATTACGCGTCTTTTGTTGAGCATTGGTGTACGGTTGAACTGTTACACACCTCGTGCGACAAAGCGTTGCAGAGTGGCTGCAACCGGGCGCGAACTTTATCAGCTTTCGCGTTCGTTTGGGAAGGCCCCTCAAACACACAAACTGCCAGTTCCGGTCATCTTATGCCTCCAATAATTGTTTAGCAAGATCAAGCGTTTTACGTCATTTCAGGATAACGGCTCTTCCGCGACGGCAGGCAATGCATGTACGAACCGCCTTGTTCTCGGAAGTGCGCTAATGTAATGGGCTGGGTATCACGCGTCAACTCTGATCTGGAAAATATCTCTGCGGTACTGACCTGGCAGTCAGGCATAACCACCGAGATACCAAGGGGCTCATCCCAGCTCAACCCGGGGTCAAACTCTCACCCACGCCTTCCGGCCCAGGCAGCCCTGCCAAGGACGAATACCGGCACGTCCGCGCAAGCTGCAATCCCAGCGTGGCAAGGCTTGCAAATGAAACGCGGTCTGCCATGAAAATGATTCAGCCGACCAGTGTGGTTGCTGGCATCCGAGCTACCCGCGCCCAATCCACCGCCCATGCGGCAGGCGCTTGTGCAGAATAATGTCGGCACCCTGGGATGTGCCGGTGTGTTGTTCAGGAGGCGAGCGCGCGGGTGATCAGATTGTCTTCGGCGCTGCGCGCAGCCATTCGCCGTGCAACAGAATCTTGATGTCTTCCGCGCAGG
>Ga0163217_1117836_pt1 | contig 17250 bp, 20 predicted proteins | sample SynspAceP_FD_185933 | JGI IMG/M metagenome (GOLD analysis project Ga0163217, IMG submission 185933) | Saline lake microbial communities from Ace Lake in Antarctica - Synechococcus sp. Ace-P (PacBio error correction) | ecosystem: Environmental > Aquatic > Non-marine Saline and Alkaline > Saline ...
CCCAAAAGGGAAAAAAAAAGGGGGAGAGGATGGGGGCCCTTTTTGGGGGTTTTTTTTTTTTGAAACCAACACCCCCCCCCGGATTTGGCGGCCCTCCCTCGGGCAACTGGGGCTGGGCCGTTGGGGGCCACCGCGTTTCTTGGCACGGTTCACCTTGGTTTTTTTGAAAAATGGTCCCCCGTCGGTTGCCGGCTCAGCGAAACGGACAACGGGGGTGATCCGCGCTGCTGCCATCGGCCGGGGCTTGGAGGAGGTGATTGAAAAAAAAAAAGTTTCCATGTTGCTCCAACCCCGTTGATCTGCTTGCTTCCAGCAACAATTGGCGAACACCTTCCCTCCACCGACACGCGTCCCCCGGCCGTTGGTAACTGGAGTTCACCGTCAACCGTCGGGGGGGCGGATGTCGGGCAGGTTTCTCGGATCGGCAAAAGCAAGGGGGAATCGCGGGGATCAGGCACCGATTCACGAATTCAAGCAGGCTGCAGACGGTGGTCAGCACCGGCCCGGGGTGATGATTATTAATATCGATAGCTCAGACTCCCGTGGGCTCCTCTATTTCACCGTCACGGGCCGTGCCCGTGGCGGAGGGTGAGTCAGGTTTGGTGGTTATTACCGAATGCTGAGGCCAACCTTGAACTACCGGATCGGTTGTTCTGCAGAATCGCCGGAGCTGTAATGGGAATCTGGGCAAGGCGAACTTGGAGCGGCCGGTTTAAGGCGCGCAGGGCTCAAGATTTTCACTTGGCTGTGGTTTGGCGCTCAAGATCCTGCAAACTGCGAAGGAGAACACGAAGCTCTGTCCGACGACTGGGTGACAGCAGCCGAAGGCCGAGGCATGCTTGCCGGCGGCGCAACCAGCCGGGTGCGCGCAGCCTAGGCCGGGTGGCAGGGCGCCGTTGGGTTAGGAAACTCTGCCTGAGCCAGGTCTGGGTCCTGGGGTGACGGCCGGATCCACCGAGCTGACCACGGCCCCGTAGCCACCGCGTGGGCCTGCCTGAGGTTTTTTCTGGCAACAGCACCGCAGGCCGGGGCGGACGCATTGGGTTAAAAAAATACCGGGCAATCGATGGCGGGCCATCAGTCGGTCCGTTGCGCACCCGCTTGGGTGAAGGGCCGCGCGCGGCGATACAATCGCCCTGTTTCACCTGGAGGTCGCTGATCACGCCGCTGATCGGGGCGCAGGTTGCTGAAGGCAGGTCGGCTCGCGGGGCCGCCGCTACGGCTTCCCGTGACTGCAGATATTGGGCCTTCAACTCGTCGCGCTGCAGGGGCTGGCAGCCCTTGGCTTGGCGAAGGAATTCAAGCGTCGTAGTTTGAGCTTGTTCCTTGTCGGCTCAGCGATCAAGCTCGCCACAGTGGCAGCACCTGGCTGATCGAGACAGCAGCAACTGCCCTGCTGGACCTGATCCCTGACGGAACCAGCAGGCGCTCATCGGCCTGGGGCCTGGGCGCCAGCTGCCCTCCTCGATCGCTTCAAGGGTGCTGTCGTGTCGACCGTCGTTGCTGAAGCGGCCCAGCCGCCACGCTGGGTGGACACATCCACCTGGCGCACGCCTGCGGCCGGCGGACTGGCGCAGCCAGCCTGAGCGCCAACAGCCCGGCTGCAGGACAGCGCTGGTTCCCGGGAGATGGAACGACGGGAATGAATCAACGCGGTTTTTCGGAGAAAGTCTGGGCAGATTCTGCTTGACTCGGGCACGATCTGTTTGCGACGAGTACGACTAGCAGGATTGTCACCCATCGACCTGACTTGCCGCGATCCAGACGGACAAACGTTGTGAGCGACTGTTCGGTTCGAGCGCAGCGCGCTTGCAGGGATCGGCCGGCTGGCCGATGGATGCGACAGCACAAATCGAGGAGTTCGTGGGCCAGGACGGGCAATCCTCGGCCCGGCGGCTGTTGCGGCCGCGCACATCGGCGCCGACCGCGTGGGATCTGATCTTGCACGGCCGCCCGAGTGGGCAAAACACATTGGCCCGGATCATCGCCCGGGCAGGCACACCGCGCCACACTTCGCCAGCCCTCAATGGGGTGCTGGGCGGCGTCAAGGAGTTGCGGGCCGGGTGGAGGCCGCGCGCGAGCGGCTCGGTCGCATGGCTGCGCAGCTTTCTGTTCATCGACGAGGTGGCATCGCTTAACAGGCCCAGCAGGACGCCCTGCTGCCCTGGTGAGAACGGCACGGTCACCCTGATCGCGCCAACACCGAAAACCTGCCTTCGAGGTGAACAAGGCGTTGGTGGAGGTCGCTCGCGCTGTTCCGGCTGCGCCCCTGGAGCGGCTGAACTGGGGCAGTTGCTGAGAGGGCCCTGCTGATCCGGAGCGGGGGGTTACGGCGATCGTCCGGTGGCCCTGGGCCAGCCCGCGCCGCCCACCTGCTGGATGTTGGCCAGTGGGCGATGGGCCGCACTCTCATATGCCTGGAGTTTGGCGGTTGAGACCACCGAACCAGGCGCCGGACGGCTGATCCGCTCGATCTGAGCATCGCCGAGGAGTCGATCAGCAGCCGCGTCGGTTTCTCTACGACAAGCAGGGGGATGCCCACTTGGACGATCAGCGCCTTCATGCAAGTCGCTGAGGGCTCCGACAGCGAAGCGGCCTGTTCTGGCTGCCGGATGGTGGAGGCGGTGAGAATCCAACGCTTCATTTTCGCCGGATTGTTGATCGCAGCAGGAGAAGACGTGGGCCTGGCCAGTCCCCAGGCGATCGTGGTGGTCGAAGCTGTGCCCGCGGCTTCGAGGCGGGTGGGCTGCCGGAGGGGCTCTAACCTCGCCAGGCGGCCCTTCTATCTCGCTGGTGCCGAGAAGCAACAGCGTGCTGGGTTTTTCCGATGCCATCCAACTTGGTTCGTGCCGCCAGCAAGCAGGCCGTTCCTCCCACCTGGCGGAGCAATGCGATGGCCAGGTCTTCGGTGGTGGCCAGGGCTACCGTACCCCATGCATACAGGCGAGACATGGGTCGGGCCCAGACCCTACCTGCAGGCGCCCTTGCAAGGGCAAGTGGGTTCTGGCAGCCCGGCTCTGGGCTTGGGAAGGGGCCATCGGGGCCAGGCTGCGGATACGGCGCGCCCGCCCAACATGGCCGCAGAAGCCGAAAGCAGCGCCGAGCAGATGCGAGATACGTCAGCAGCAGCGAGGCCGACCCCCTGTGCGGCGCTTGGCTGCAACGCCAGGCCGTCGCTGAAGGGGAGCGTCTCGATTCGTATTCCGGCAGCGGTTCTGGCAGGGGGCCACATTGGCAACCGGCCACGCAGGGTTTGGTGCTGGAAGCCCGTTCCTGCTCTGGCCCCTCGCCCCCTCGGCGCACCCCTGAAGGGGGCTGGTGATCAGCGTGGCCGAAGGCTCGGAGCGGCAGCGGCTGGAGGTGCAGGTGGCAGATGCTCGAACGCTTCGCCAAGCAAAGCTTCTGGAGATAGCGCCGATCAACCTGAAAAATCGCTGCCTTCTGGAGCCGGCAACGCTTCGAGTGGGTGGGCGGCGCGGCAACCTTTTTCAGGCGCGCCGCGATTCACTTTCGCGTGGGTCCAGACCATCAGGCCCTGAGCGGCTGAGAAGGCCTGAGATCCGCCTGTGTTTCAGGCGCCGCTGATCGGCCAAGCCGAAGCTCTGCTGGCCTTGGCTTGCGGGGGAGGGTAAGGCTCCCCCGCACGTTCGCTCGCCCAAGCCTTGAAACCTCGCTGCCCCTGGAGCGGCCACTGGTGGCGGAAGGCCTCGTTGACGCCAGAGGCGATCGGGCGCCCTGCTGGAGGGGTCAGGCTGGAGCCTCATAACGATTGTTTGTGGCAGGATCCCTGCAGATCCGCCTCAGTGAATCCCTGCTGGAACGCTGGTTCGGGGGCGGCAAGGCAGCCCATGGCCAGGGCCTTGCGCCAGCACATCTCAGAGACCGACTCTCAGAGGTTCGTAGCCGGTTTCACAGCAGCCCTGCAGGCCACTGCGCAGCGCCTTGTCACACGCTGCTGAACAGCCCAACGTGGTAAGGGGGGCGCAGGCGACCATCAAAAAGCCCGGAATCCGCGGGGCTGAGCAAATCGGAATCGGCCCAGAAAGGCGCGTGCCTCGATCACAAGAAGGCGGATGGGCCGCGGGGGGTTTGAGGGCATGGGGGCAGGAGCCGGAGCCGGGGTCATCCTGACTTGAGCCAGGGTCAGTCATACTGGTTGGCCGGATGCAGGCGGGCAGGAAGACATCCAGGACGCAGCGAGGTGCAACTGGCTTCGCCTTCGCATTTGCCTTCGGCGAAGATGTTCTGCTTGCGTCGTAGGTGCCGCAGGTGTCGGCGGAGGCGGAAATGGTGGGCCCAGGGCGGCCATGATGCCGGCGGAGGCGAGCTCACCAATCGACAGAACGGCGATGATGGGCTTGCGCAAGGGCTTGCACCGCATAGGTGCTCATGCTCCAGTAAGGGAAGTAGCTCCGCTTCTGATCCTTGGGAACTTGACGGCGTCATCGGAGTAGAGGAAGCGAGTCCCGCGACCCATCAACGTGTATGGTCTTGGAAAAGACAAGCGCGGACCTCTCGGAGTTAGCAGAGCGGGACAGGCCATCACGAGGCCACGGTCGGTGACTCGCCGCTCTCGGATGAAGGTAACGAAGGAAATCAAGGCTGGTTGACACAGGACGCGCCAACCGGTGTTCCAGGGACGGGAAGGTCGTTATCGACGGCGCGGAATCGGGCAGCGCGCCGTCGAGAAACAGCAACCCATCAGCAGGGTGGAGTAAGAACGCTTAGCCACGGCAAGAAAAGCCAGAATAAACTTTTAACTTAGCCTTCTGAGTTGCATTTGGCAACATCTCAAGTTGTTTTGGCTCTGATAATTGACAGATCCACAAACATTTAACTGATGGATGCAGCCCGGGGGTACTGGGCGGGTCGCATGTTGGGGAGCGGCGCCCAGCCCTGGGGACAGGGTCAGACGCGAGCTTCGCAGACGGGAAAGCCCCCAGGGGTTCCCTCCCCTGCAGACCACGCCACGGGGCAGCACCGTCGATCGCCTCGACCCTGGCCACGTAGGTTTCGGAGCCGCCCTGGGCTGCCAAGCAGGAGCTGGACAGAACTGGTCTTCGAGGGTCAGGTTGCTTCCATATCCTCGGGGCTTCTCAATTCCAGCACATCGAGGTAGCCGCTGAATCGCCCAGAAATACGGGTGATTTCAGCGCCTACGAAGGAGATCAAGCAGTAACGGCTTGTCTCTGAGTTGATCCATCACGCTCTTAGCGCGTTGAGTTTCCACCAGGAATTCGCCTGTGTCCCCGAGGGCCACGGCTGGTCATGGGACGTTGTCAGCGGCAGATCCAGCAATCCGGGCTTGCTCCGATAGGCCAGCACAGCGACAGGACCACACGGGCGGCAATGGACCATCAGGAATCCCGAAGGTTTTGGAGCCTTAGGCCCTAGTTCTCGCGCGACAACCGTTTTCGTTTTTCGCATTTGGCTTGAGCATTGGGCGATGCGGCTACCGACTTCACCTCATGGACCAGAACAGCGAACCGCGTCAGCCTTTCTCGCTGCGGGGGCAGCGGTGGTGATCTAACTTCTACCCAAAGGACGACACCTGGGGTTGCACAAGGAGGCGGTGCGGTTCCGTGATCAGTGGACGCCGCTACGAACAGGCTTGGGATCAAGTTGCTGGGGATCAGCTAAGGACGGCGCCGCCAGCCACTGAAAAATTCATCGCCCAGTACACCCTGCGTTTTCACCCTGCTCTGTGACCGAGCCCTGCCCGTGGGCCAGCGCCCTTATGGGAGCTATGGACTGAAGAAAGTTCCATGGGCCGGGGAATACATGGGCATGATGCGCCACACTTTCGTGGTGGACCGGAAGGGAAGCTTGAGCTCGTCTATCTGCAAGGTCAAAGCTGAGGAAATGGGCTTGAGCAGATTCCTCCCCGGATCTGAATCTGGGCTGAGCGCCACAAGCCTTCCAGGCAAGAGTCAGGTGCCCACTCAAAGTCCAGGCCAAGCTCTTTGAGTAAGGGGGCCAAAGCTCGGCCCATCGCCCCTGTAGCCAGAGCGTGTTGCGGCCCTTTCAGAACCTGGCCGCCTGCGCGCCTGAGCGATCGCTGCCGCCAGCCGCAGAGACGCCGGCGCTTCATCGCCTCGCCGTGGGCGGCAGGCAAACACAGGGTCGAAGCCCGGTTCCAATCCCCCGCGTGGTGCCGGCCCAGGCGGAGCGCGGCAGCTGGCGTCCCTTGCATCGCCGTCAGCTGGAGTTGGACTCCAAGCATCAATCTCTCCGGCGAAGCCTCCCTGGCTGTCCACCCGGGTCAGGCTCAGGCAGGTTCCGGCATCCGGCCACAAGACAGACTCCCGCCCCCCTCACGCTGCCGGCGCCAGGCCTGCATCCAAGCCAAGGCCCGGTTCAACGCCGAGCCAGGCGCGGCATCGAGACGAGCGCACGCCGGCCTGGTGACAGCGGCGCCTAGGGTAACTGAGCTGGGGTGCGGGCTGTCCACACAGGCCCAGCAGCGCAGCCGCTTCGCCTCCTTTGGCTGAGGCTGGCCGGTGTCCCTGGCTGTGCAGCAGCGCAAGCCGGAGGTTGGCGCTTGCTGCCGGGCCTCTGCCCAGTGCGACGGCTGTTGCCGATCAACAGCCAGCGAGCCGGTGGGGCAGGCCCCCGGCATACGCCCATTCAGATGCCCTCGCCCCCCCATCACGGCCAGGCAGGTGATGCCAATTTCCTGCTGAGCCCTGCAAAACGGCTGCGCGTTGGCGCATCTTCGCGCTGGCGTTCTTGCCTGGATCGCTGCAGCATCGCGGCCGGCTGGAATGCCAGTCACCGAGGTGGAAGTAGCCTGCTCGAACAGGGGGTGATGGGGAAGCGCCTGATCCTGCATGTAATAAAAAACGTCTCGACTGGTCAGCTCAGCAAGGGACGCAGCGACCAGGGCGCGCACGCTGTCAACGGGCGCACGCGCGGCGATGGTCAAGTTCTGGTTGCCCCTGCACCCCACTTGGCCCAGCCGTGCACCTGAAGCTGCTCAAATCCGATCCGCCGGCTCACTTGCCGCATCCGCGGTAGAGATCATGTTTTCGAGTCGGCCGGTCTCACAGAGCGTCATAGCAGGCCCTTCATGAGGAGCCGAGCTTGCTCCGGCTGCGCCAACTTGGAAGGTTGAGCTTGAGCAGCTGGCAAAGTTTTCGGCTAGCGGTAGGTTTCCGCGGCAAGTAGCCGGTGTCCACCAGATTCACCGGGATGGCGCACTGATTGGCTGACCATGTGCAAGCAGGAACCGCCGACTGAATGCCGAAGCTGGTGGTCAGAGCAAAGGAATCACCGAAGGTCTGCAAACCCCAACGGAAAGGCGGCATCGGATCGAGGGTTTGGAGCAGGGCCGTGGCGGAGCGGCATGTCAGCAGAGGCCGTCACGATCGGTGGGAGGCCGCGAAGCCATCAGCTGGCTCATGGACTCCATCCTCTGCGTTTCCTCCAACGACGCTGGTTAGGGTTCACTATCCTTTCCTGACGATCGCGGTCCTGGCCAGCCATGACGGGAGCCAGCCCAGAGCAAGCAAGCGGGAAGTACTGGAGCGGTCGTCCATTGCCGGTGGCGTGGCTTCGCTGGGTTGTCCACAGCCTGGCCCTGGCCGAACGACGCCACCGACCCGCCGATCTGCTGATCGAGCGAACGCAATCGGTTCGGTCTTCTGCCGCTCTCTACGAACTGCTCTCAGGCGAACTTGCGCTCCTGGGAAGTGTCTCGCTAATGACACCTTCTGGGGCTGGCCACGAGGTGGCCTGGTTGCGGGATCGGGTTGAGACGCGATTGATATCCACGCCTCTCCTGCGCCCGCGAGCAGGGCCGGGGCTGAGTTCTGCGAAAGGCTGGTGATCGCAACCGCAGCCGTCCGCCAGCTTCGGCGTGCTGGGGTGGAGAACCACGCATCGGATTTCGACCTGGGCCGATGTCGAGCACCTACAGGGCCTGGTGCAGGAGCTTCGCGCCGGCAGGGCCTCTGCAGCGCCTGGGGCGTGGTTGCGCCTGGCCCCAGCGGCGTTGACTGGCCTGCAAGCTGGCTGATTGGCTGCAGGGAGCGGCCTTGCTGGAGTTGATCGGCAGGGCCCCGAGCTGCTTGCCAGGCCGATCCTTGCAACGTGAGCAGGCCGCACGGCCCTGCTGCGCCGGGCGTGCGGCCTGCGCACCTCTACCCAGGGTCCCTGGCCGTGGAAGCCGACACATCCAGCTTGGTCTGTGCCAGCGCAGCGAATGGCAGCAGCAGCGAGGAAAGACTGGGCCGTCGATGGGGTGATCTGGCCGGCGGGGGTGACCGCACAGTCCGTCCATCATCGGCGGCGGCATCGGATGGCGCGGCCGGCTGCTCTGCACGCCAGAGCTGCAGCTGCGGGATACCCGGGTGTGTTCGTGAGCGGGGCCTGGTCCACGTGAGGATGCCGATGGGGAAGTCTGCGGGCACGCCCAGGTGGCCTTTCCAGAAGCGGGATTCAGCTGGCAGGCAACCTGCTGCGAATCGATCGCGGCTGAGCCGCTTTGAGCTTTCTGGCGCGATCTCGGCGAGATTGATCAGCCTTGGGTGTTGGCGAGGCAGCCTCACCGGCCTGGGGGCTTGACGCTGGCCGGGTCCGCCGCTACGCATCCGCCAACTACCTACCTGTCACGTCTTGCGGGCCGCTCCCACCAGCTGCGTGGTGGCGCGGGCTGGCTCAGGCGACCTGGGTTCGCCCCCTGTTCGGCCAGGCCTCCCGTTTTCTTGACACGAGTTGTGATCATCGCCCCCTCGCTCTGGCCAATCCCGTGCCTGTTGCTCGATCCATGGGGACCTTGATCGGCTTGCGTCGATCCGTTGGCAACACACTTACGCGGAGCTGGCGCTGACAACGGGATCGCGGCGGAAGCCGAGGCGATTGGAGCGATCGGGCCTTTCGCGGCCGTTTACCCCAGGCCCCCCCTGGCTTTCCTGGCCTGGCCGGAAGGAAGCTTGCTTGAGGCAGAACGTCGGTGGTGGGGGACGGATTGCCGGAGGTGTTCAGCGCCAGCGGTGGCGTGCTCGAGCACGCCAACCTGGAACGGGAGCTGTTCGATCGGTTCGCCGATGCCGGCCTCTTGGAAGACTCTACCCCGATTGTGATCGAGCCTCTGCGGCGCTGGAATGAGGCTGGGCTTGCGGTCTGGCGGTGGTCAGCCAATTTTTGGACCGAACGGCTCGGCGGATCCTGGCGGGCTTGAACTCGATGGCCTGCCTCGAAAACGGTGATCGTCTCGAGTGAGCGCCCGGGTCGGGCCAAGCCCAGCTCCGATTCCCTTGCAGCTCGCCATCGAGGCCATCGCTCCAGCAGCGAGGTCTGGCAACGTGGGCGGACAGCCCGAAGACGAGCCAGGCCGCCCATGGCGCGTTGTTGATCTGCCTACGGATCCTCCGGCCTTGAACAGGCCGTTCTGCTGGTGGGTCAGTGGGGCCTGCGTCGGCCCGTTAAGCGGCGGCTGGAGCGGCTATCCCGCGCCGCATCCGGAAGCCGGTGGGGCGATCTGCTCTGCCTGCAAACGCTCGCGCCGAATCGCGGGAACTGGATCTGCCGCTCGTCTAGAGGTGGATGGGCGTGGGGCTCTGCCGCTGCTCCTGGGTCGGTCCCCTGGAGCAATCCGGCGCTTGCTCGATCGGCTGCCTCGGCTCGGGCGGGCGCCATGGTCAGGGCTGGCGACTGATCGCTTTGCGTGGGGCGGGGGCCTGGCTTGGAGCCTGGGGAGTGAGGGCGTTTGGTGGTCTCCGACCTCAGACCATACCATGAGCCTGCGCTTTGACACCACCGCACAGACCAGTTGTTGTGGCCATTGGCGGCCTGCTGCTACCGACCGCCACCCGGAGGGGGCCAGCCCTGGCAGGTGCAGCTGGAAGGAGATTCAGCGAGCTGAGTGACCCCATGGGCCACGCCAGCGACCCTTGCCAACAATGGGGCGGAGGCCATCAAGGGGTGAGCAGAAGCCAGGGCCGGAGAGGGTCCTGCTGCTGGCTTGGTCGGGCAGGACAGCGAGCCAGTCCGGGAGATCGCCTGAGCTGGAGGGACTGGTGCGCAGTGCCGGGGCCTGCCGGTGGCGGGGTCCGGCAGAAACGTCAAACCAGCGGGAGCCCAGACATCTTGGGGCGATGGAAAGCTTGCGGGAGGCCGCCCTGGAAGCCCGGCGGCTGGAGGCCAGCCTGGTAGCCACCCGATCGGGAACTCAGCCCCCTTCCAGACCCGACACCTGCGAGCGCCTGCTGGATCTGCCGGTGAGCGACCGCAGCGAACTGATCTCGACATCTTTGCCAGCGGCCGCAGCAGCGCCGGGCGCCTGCAGGTGGAACTTGGCCCAATTGCGCTACGATGCCGAGGTGAGTGGGGCCGCGGCAAGAGCCTGTCCACGATCAGGGGGGAGAATCGGACCCGGGACCTGGCGAACCCAACTGGGAGAAGGACGCCGCGTCATAGCCAGCCGCATCGATCGGCTGCAGGCGGAGGTAGGCGGCTGGGTGACCACCGGCGCACGCCTTGCGCAGGGGCGAGCTGGTTTAGTGCCGGCTGGCCTGGTGGGTTACACCAACGCCGGAAGAGATCCATTCTCAATGTCCTCACTCACGCCCGAGGGAGGGAAAGGGAGTTCTGGCGAGCCAAGCTCTTCGCCCACCCTCGATCACACGCGAACGGCTGGGCTCCATCAGCCGGCGGCCACCAACGGCTTACTGCTCACCGACACGGTGGGTTCAATCCGGAGCTCCCCCCACGCTGCTGGAAGCTTCCGCTTCCACCTTGGGGAAACCCTGGAGGCGATGGCTTGCTGATCGTGGTGGATCCTCTGCCGATCCCGCCTGGTCCGAACACTTTGGGCGCAACCGTCCACGCGAATCCTCGAATTCGTTGGCAAAGCGGCCCCGCCAGGTGTCGGCATCAGATCGATCGGCTGCCCGGCCATCGAACTGGAACCGCGCCCGAGAGATCAGCCCGATGTTCTTTTCCCGTTTCCGCCAGCCGCCGAACTGGGATTGCATTCCGCCTGCGGGAGTGGTGCTGCCTCCGGTCAGCAGAAGGATTGATCTGATGTCAGATTCGAAGCCAGAAATCAAGGATTGGCGATGGCCCGGCCCAGTTTTCGATGACACCTTCACTCTTCGGCATTGATTCTGGAGATCAAAATTGCGGACTAATCCGCTTGTCTCCAGCATTTGGTTCTTGGAGAATTGTTCTTGAGAACTGATTATCCCTTCCTCCAGCATGGAGCGGGCCATAGGTGCGAATGGAGAAATGGTGCCAGCCAGCGCCAAGTTGATATCAAAACATAACACAACACGCCCACTGCTCCATGGCACGGCTGGAGCCAAGGATTCGCGTAGGATGCTCTCGCTCACAACTTATGAAGATTGAATTGTTTTTTCAGTGAGTGCAGCGAGCCTTGCCGGGCAGACCCGACTCATCGCATTAAGAGCTTGAGAGCCTCTCTCGCACGTGCTTGCCTCAAGCCGATGCCCCGTTGGCCATAGCCGAACACCCATGGCCGAACGCAACGTCGCCGCCATAGCAAGAGCGCAACAACACACCAATTTAGCCAGTCTCAGGGGGAGAATCCTGTTTCCTGAACTGCGCAACGCTTCTGGCCTGAACGAACGTCAAGCCAGGACGCAACCATGCCAGCGACGAATCAGAATACTGCCTGAACTTCAATCGGCAATCCAACGAAGCAAATGCACCAAACGGCGAATCCACCGTTTCGGTGGCATTTAACCCGCCTCTAGCTGCAATCAAACTTGATATCAAGTCTTTGGGATTTTGATCAAGGATTCCCGAACTGAAGCTGGGTTTCAAGGCTCACAGTAGATTAATCATCATAACGTTCAGCTCATTGACCGCCCTTCCTCAAACCGCCTTGGCGCTGACGCCTTGTATTCAATTGGTGGTGGTTGGTGGGCTCATGGTCTTTGTTCATCAGGCGGAATGGCTGGCCCGGAAGTCACCGGTCGCTGGGTCGTCGGCTTGCTGATGGCCACGGGCGTGCTCCAGCCTGGAGAAGCTCTGGAGGGTTTTCGGCAGTCCGGCCCTGCTCACCGGTGCTGGGTCTGGTTCGCGATCTCTGCCGGCTGTTTCGCTCCGGTGGCCTCGATCAGCTTCCGAGGGCTGATCGGCTCGATGCGGTCCGCAGCCCCAAGCGCAAATGAATTCTGCTGCTCACGCGATCTGTGGCGCCGGTTTAGCTTCGTGCCAACCACCGAATCGTGGCTCCTGCTGCCGTGATCGAGGGGCTTGGTGCATCGCGCGGCATCTCTCTCCTCGAAGGTGCTTGGGCTGCCCGCTCTCGTTTGCCACGGTTCTGGGGGGAAACACTCACCTGATCGGCAGCTCAGTGAACCCTGCCTGGCCAGCGAAGTGAGCAGCAAACTCGGCTAGGCAGCTTATCTGTTCCATTCCGCGATCGGGCCATTGCGTCTGGCTGGCGGGCAGCTCACCATGGTGCTGTCTCCGACGGCTTCTGCCGGAATGCCGGCGCAAATAACAACGACCTGGTGGGCGCTTCAGGGCTATCTCACCGAAGTACTGATCCCCCGGGTCGGAAGCTTGGTGGGCAGTCGTTTTGCATCGCACCGCCTGCAGCGTCGCTTCGACGTCGACGTGCTCGAACTCCATCGCAGGAGGAGCGTCAGTCACAACCCCACCGCTAGGCCGACCGCAGCTTGATGGACAGGCGATCGCTGGTGCTGCGTTTGCACCCGGCCGCCTGCTTCGGTGCAACAGGAGCGCACCATCGTTCTGGCTCCGTTCTGAAGCCGCAGACGACGTTTGGCTTACAGGAGCTGAGCTCTGAGGATGGTGGAGGTTCTGCTACCCGCAGGTTCGACCTGGCGGGCAGAGCCTGCGAAATGAACTGGCTTCCGCAGGTACAACGCCACCCGTTCTGGCACTGCGTCGCGGAATGTGGTTTGCGCGAGCCGGCTTGGCAAGGCCACCCTGAGGGAAGGCGACGCTGCGCTACTGAGGCCCGCAAGACGCCTCCGAGGCTGCAGGGCACCAATGACCTGATCGTTCTCGGCAGATCGAGGAACGATCTGCCACCGTGAGCCGCAAAGGGGTGGCCGTCCTCAATCGCGGTGCTGTGATCCTCTGCCCAGCTTCAAGGGTGCTGCTCTGGTGGCGTCGTGGCTGGCTGGGCACGTGGCGATGGTGGCCACCGGCTGCCTGCGGCACACGGTGAATGCTGCGATCCCCATCCCGCGCTTGATGTGATTTCTGCTGCTGGGAATCCCTGAGCAGCTTCAGCGTCGCCCTCGAGAAGAACGGACCTGGCCGAAGCCGTGGCCAATACGCTGCTTGATGGACTGCGCAACTTGGCGGCCTACTGGGCCTGGCTGCCATTTTCCTGTTTCACACACATGATCGAGAGAGGTGATGAGCAATGCAGCCCCCACCCCAATATATATATATATAGAGATAGAGATAGATACCCGATAGCGGCAAGGGTGGACCGCTTTCGGGATGCACGATGGCCTCATCCTTCGCCGTGCTGTTAACGCGTGCCAGCCAGAGCTTTTTCCTCAGCCCGTGGGCTACCAGACAACTTGATGGTTTTTTCGGTCAGGTCGCTATCGCTTCCTTGATGTGGCCGCTACGGATTCCCCGCTGACCCTGTTTGATGACCGTCCTGGTTGCCCTGGTGATCTGCGGCAGTTCCAACCTTGAGACAGGCTTGTAGCAGCCTGCTTTCAACGGCGAACCACGCACCAGAAATGGGGCTGTAGCGGTTTGTGGCAGGCATAGGAAGCCCTGGATTCTTTCTTTGTTTCCAATATGGCCCGCTTCAGCTTCAGGATAGAGTTTCCCCCTATTTCACCACAGGATTGAAGAGAGAAGAATAACCTCTACGATACGCGGAGGAGCTCTGGGTCGTGCTTTGTTTTTCGCACACAGACCGATACACCCGGGTCTGCAACCACCGAGCTGGGCGAGTCTCGCGCTGAGCCCGGAGTGGGAGAAAGACGCAACGTCCAAAACCATCGCCCTGGAGCGTTTTGATTCGCCGAAAGCCACCAGGGTGGATCGGAAGAAATCAACGAAACCGAGCACCAGCGTCGATTAACCGCGATCCTGGCCGATGCCGTAAATCGGTGAGCGAGATAGTGGGATGATCCATCCAAGGCCTCACAATCTGACAGCTCGCGTTACGAGATGCTTCATCACAATCGATACCGAACAAGAACTAAGAGGATGCAGTACCTATCCCGCAGCCCGGCGAAATTTGAATGAGATTCTGCGGGTGATGATTCGCCTCCAGCCTCACCGGACCACCACCAGGTGGGGCCACGCCGGTGAACTTGGGAAGAGAGAGAGCAAGACTGCGTTGTTGGTGCTTGATTCCACCGGGACGATGCCCGGGTGAATTCCCTAAGGAGTCCGAGATAAAGCCTACCTGCGCACCAACCCAGCCCAATCGCTGAGCCTCCCTTCGGCAGTTTCGGTTTGGCTGGACCCCTCACATCGCGCGGGAATCGGGGCAGTTTTTCAGATGACGCTGCCTCTCCGACGCTCGATGACGAACTGGTGGCACTGGGAGGGGATTTCTCAAGCAACCGAACAGAATATTATGCGGTGATCGAGCGGCCGTTTTTTGGCGGGCCGTCCAGTAAGGACTGGTTCGCTGTGGGGGCCGATGTGCTGGTTGTCGGACAAGCGAGACAAGACAGCGCCATCGATGACTCGCCAGGTGGGACCCGGCCATCGGAAGGCCGGGTGCTCGCTGCACGGAAAGAGGAGGCCTGCGGCGCCGGAGGTGGTTGAACTCGAACCGTGGTGATCGGCAATCAAGATGAAACCGATAAGAAGCAGCATCCACACCAGCCACTTTGATCGTCAAGGACAGCGGAGGCAGCCGGGTGAGACGGTGTCGCCGGGCCACACCGCCTTCACCGAAAAATGCTGCGTCCGCGTCGGCCGCCGACAAGGTGGTGTTTCCCTCGCTGGATTGCAGGGCGAGGAGCTGGGTGCCAGCTGATGCGCCCAACCTGCTGGATCGCTCCGCTTGACGATCGCAACAGCATCGAAGAGATAAGGTTCCCAGTCGTTTCAATCGGCATCCCTGCGAGATATAGATAGGAGACTAGAAAGTGAACCTCCTGGCAGCCGGGCTCTGTGAACATCTGTCGGTCACCACAGAATCCACCCGCGTCCCATGTGCTCAGGAGGGTGACTGCTGGTGGTGATGACATCAAGGCTCTTGAAGGGTTGGCCCCAGACGTGAAGCCAACACGGTTCTGGGCTTGATGAGCGGCACCCGCGCGGATGGTGTTTGACCGCGTTCTCGACAGATAGATAAGATTCGCCGAGAGAGAGCCCCGCTGGCGCCTGATACCCGACGAGACAAGCTTACATTCTTTATCCAGAGCGTTTCAAGCAGCAACTGATCTCCATGCCAGGGCAGGCAGCCAAGGCGGCCACGGTGCTGAACTGGCTGAAGCCGTGAACCCGAAGTCCGGCTTGCTGCGCCGCCTTTGCGACGCCGGACGGCTCGCACAGCCCTGGTGGGGCTTGTCACGGTCAGACGCTCTGGCCATCGCCCACCATGATGGCTTCCTATGCGGCGGGGGTGTAGCTGGCAGCTTGCTCCAGGCTTCCCTTGCTGGCTTGAATTGCTGCAGCCGCCGGTGGTCTTTGATCTGCGCAGCACGACCGTCGCTCGTGGCATGGGGCACCGGCTCGTGCCGGCCGCTGATGCGCCCTACTGCACAGACGCTCAGAGCACGCTGGCGTGCCTGCTCAACCTCGGCGGCAATCGCCAACCTGACCCTGCTGGCCTCCAGCGACGGGACCGGGAGCGGTTCAGTGACGTCTCGGCTGGGACTGCGGCGGCATACTTTGATTCGACTGGCGGTGAAATCGTTTCAGCCAGGGCAAGCAAGCTTTTGATGGGCCGATGGCCGCTGGGTCCGCCCAGGGCCGCGCTCATAGCACGACGTGCACTCAGAGCGATAGGCTTGGCCGAGTTATTTCAGACTCCGCACCAAAATCAAACGGGCGAGAAGTGTTCGGCGAAGACGACTGAACCAGCGGCTGCCATATGAGCGCCTGCCGGCACCTTGGACATACCAGGCCAGTCCGACGCCACCTGGCACGCTGGACCCGTTTCAGCGCCGGCAGTGGTGGCCGCTGACCTGGCGCGCAGCCAGGCCCGGCAAGATAGATATAAGTCGTGGCCGGGTGGGGCCAGAAATGGCACCACAGTTGAATCCACAAAAGCCCCCTTTTTTCGCCACCGTTGCCGGGCTCTGGGTGCGGCCACTGCCGATCTGGGCATCGGCCGAACCAGACGCGGGAAGCTCTTTGCTTTGCCTGCTGGCCTGGTGCTCAGCAGAAACCAAGAGATCCCTGCCTTCGTGACGGAGCGAGCAGGCAGCAGTTTTCGGGGTTCTGCGCATAAAAAGGGAGCCGCTCAAGGCTGGGGCGGTACAGCCGCACACGTTTCGCAAACCGCGCCAATCGTCTCGGGTCTGAAGCTCTGTTTGCCTCCGAGCACGCGTGGCCGGAGCGCTCGCGGGCGGGGATGGCTGATCAACCGCTTTCCTTGCGCCAGAGCCCAACGCCAGGCCTGGGTCTGGCGGGGCTGATCGAGGCCGATCGAGACCCTGCTAGGATCAGCACTTTTGGCCATGTTTGCTGCGGACCGTGCGGGATCATGTCTAGCGGCCCGCATTGAGGCGCTACATAAATCTTCCGGAAGCAACCAACCTGGCACCCGAGGGGACTCTGGCGGCCGCTCGTAGAGGTCCTGACGGGTGGAAGGCCTCGCGGATCAGCACGAAGTACGCACTGAAGTGTACAGAGATCCCCAGGGATACATAATCAGAATATGATATAGAGACCTACTGCCTACCTGCCATAGGCACCTTGATGAGTCCGCCATGACAAGGGCCTCCACCAGTCGCACGCCAGGCCTCGGCAACCCAGAGCGAGCCGGGCTCAAAGCATGGCGTACGCAGCCCAGTGAAAACAAGGCGCTGGTTCGCGTGTCAGCGCCAGCGCGCTAGGAGAGCGGCCGCAAGCACATCTGGAACAAGCAATCCAGCGGCCACCAAGCGCAACGGGGCAGGTCAGCGGCCTGTCCAGATCAGGCAGCTTTCGTGGCGCCACAGCAGCCAACAACTTTCACGGCCAAGGCAGCGGCCAGAGGGGGCTTCGGGGCAGCGCAGCGCCGAACAGGAGGGTCGCGGACAGAGCGATTGTGCAGGTTTCAGCGGTGATACAGCACCTACTGCTCACCATCTCCCATCCTGCAGCGGGCCGAAA
>Ga0163217_1026369_pt1 | contig 17248 bp, 7 predicted proteins | sample SynspAceP_FD_185933 | JGI IMG/M metagenome (GOLD analysis project Ga0163217, IMG submission 185933) | Saline lake microbial communities from Ace Lake in Antarctica - Synechococcus sp. Ace-P (PacBio error correction) | ecosystem: Environmental > Aquatic > Non-marine Saline and Alkaline > Saline ...
AGGAGAGGAAGGAATTTTTTGGGAAATTTGGGGGGGGCACGTTGCAATAATAACACCAACAAATTAAATTAAAATAGGTGAAGGGCCCTATTAATGGTCCCTATTATAAATCCAATTATTTTTTTTAGTAAAATAAATTTTTAATCGCATTTTTTTAGCTGGTATGGAAAAAGGGAAATTTTTAGATGAATTTCAATTCCACCAACCAATTAAAGTCCCGCATGGTTACATTAATCGGTTAGTTACAGGAATCTAACCGCCTTTGCTAATTTATTCTTGGAGGAACACTTCAAATGATTGCACTTGGGTTTTTGGGCAAACATTGGGAGCAGCCGTAAGCAACCAGAAATGCTGCCATTAGCATCAGTTGCAAATCAGCATTATTTTTAGTATTAGGTGGAGCAAGGCGTTGGCTGGAGTTTCCATCAGCAATTCGCAATTCGCAGTTCCAACTTGCAGTAGCAGGTCTTTTTCCTTAACAACTGTTGTTCCCCGTAACATTAAGCTTGTGGCTATCGTAAAACATTTAAATGGATTCAGCAGCTGAAAGAAGGCAATTTCAGAAAAATCGAATGGTTACAAATGGAAGCAGTATGTATGCAAGGTGTTCGTATTGCAAAAATCCCAGCAGGAAGCCACTTTTATTTCTTCTGCAATCCCGTTCAATTCATTCTTACGAATCAAATGCCTGCCATGGTTTAACAGAAGGTATGGCAATTGGCCGGAGGAATGGTCGTTGCAGTTGGTTTATGCCTCTAGTTATCAACATGATGGCAACAAAAGAAAGTATGGCCATTCTTTTGTTATTGGTTTCGTAAGTAGCAAGCAATTTCTCATAACTCTTATTGCACTTGGAGGCAATAGGTGTAAATCATTAGCTCTAATTTTACTTGACCCTTTCTAAAATGGGAAGGATCATCAAATGGCGGTGGCGGCACTGCAGGCGATCCACTTGGCGAGATTTAAACCGATTATTAATTCTGAACGGAGGAGAACAGACATGGTAGAGAAAAAATTACATTAACTAAAAGAGATCGTTTTAGCCGTTTTTGGCGTGGCGCTCTACATTTATCCAAGGATCTTGGAACTATGAACGGTATGCAAAATGGTGTTGGGCTTTCTCAATGATTCCCGCAAATTAAAAAATTAATACACAACAAAAGAAGATCGTGCAGGGCAGCATTAAAAACGTCACTTAGAATTCTTTACACTCACCCATATTATTGCTTCACCAATTCTTGGGTTTACTTTAGCAGCCTAGAAGAAGAACGTGGCAAATGGTAATGCCAAGTTGATGATGGTTGCCGGATTCCCCAAGGGGTTTAAAAGTAGGAATGATGGGACTGTTTGGGCTGGTGTCGGCGAATCCAGTATTCTTGGTTTAACCGTACGTCGATGTTTAAGGTGCTTTAGGTGCATCATTAGCATTTAAGCTGGAAATATTCTGACCCATTATTTTCTTCGTAGCTTGGAAATATCAATTTCGTTGGGGCTTCATGTGGTCACACAAGAATTTGGCTATAAAGCCGGTTCTAAAATTCCGATGACCTTTTCTGCGGATTATTACAAGATGTCACTAAAAGGTGCCTCTATCCTTGGTATGTTCGTTTAGCTTGCGTTTAGTACAGCGGTGGGTATCCATTAACTTCCGCCGGTTGTTTCTAGAGTTCAATTAGATCAGGCGCTTATATCGAATGGGATCAACTTTCCTGCAGGTGGCGACAGGGCGTTCGTCAAGCGATAGAACAAGTTAACTCAGGAATGGCAATTAATCTGCTACAAAAGTTACAACTTTAACAATAACTTTAGACGCAGTTTAGATCCTGGATTAGCAGCATTAGGAATTAACATTCTTTTGTAATGTGGTTTAATTAAACAAAAAAGTTACGCCCATCTTATCTTCTTGGTTTATTCGTAGTTGGAATTGGTGGACATGGTAATCGAACTTTTATAATCATAAAAGTGTAAACCGACAAAATTTGTTGGAATTATACTTTCCCAACACACTAAAGTGGTTGAGTTTGTTCTCAGCCACTTTTTGTATTGGTTAATCTAGTTTGGAAAAAGGTAATATAGGAAAAAACGAGATAAATGAAAATGGAAGCGGATATAAATGGTTGAAATCAATTAATACAAAGGTAGATTGGTAATAGACGCACCGCTTTTACTGGATTAACAGATTATGGGAAAATTATGGAATAGGGGAACAATGGTTTTGAATTTTATCATGCGGCCGTGATCCAACGTAAGTTATTCAAATAACCGTGGGAGGAAGTCAATCTTGTCGTTGCCTTCTGTGACATGTTGTAAAAGGGAAATGGATTTCCGCCGTTATGCCCTGAAACAAAAAAAATGGTACCTACACATTCTCTTCAAAAAACCCAAAGTTTCTTCAGCGCAATTAAAAGTATATATCGAACCAGAATCGAAATTGTGCACTCTTTAAGTTTCTTTTGATGTGCTAAACGTTCGTTTAAAACAATCATTTGGAAAAAGAGATCAAATAAAAGAAAATCAAATAAAAAGGAAAAAATAAAAATCACCATGTTGCCTTTTCACAATGAATCAAAAGCTGGAATATTTTTTTAAATACCCGATTTGGAGACATTGTTTAAGCCTAGAATCACTGGATTCCTTAGGGACGCTTTTTTTAAAACAGCACTGCTGATTAATCAAGATAAACCATATTAAGCCAAGTGGCTACGAATAAAGTATAGGTGTAATTTTTTTGAGAATAGAAAAGTGAACTAAATGAACTAAATTATTACGTAATTATGAACAAAGACGTTGGGATTTCTTATTTAAATAAGGGTTTTTTTTTTTTTTTTACTAACAAGTTGAGTTAATTTCAACAAATGAGTTTTGTTAATATGAATGAAAGTTATTTATACTACTTATTTTTCTCTCGCTCGAATGTTGTATAAATAGTTTGTAAACGAAATAAAAAAAATGGGGGTAAAACAATATGTTTAAATAAATCAAATAGAAAAAATGATTGGTTATCCATCTCGGTCTTGTGCAATCATTTATTATAGTGTTTTGGCAGGTTGTGGAAAACAATGAAGATAGCAGCGGATAAAGATGCAATGGCTTTCTTCAGTTTCTGACGAGTACTGAATTGTTTTCTGGTGCATCTATCAGTTAGTAAAACCAGAAGATCTGCTTGCAGGACGCAGTGGCAGAAGGTTAGTTTGGATTTTCGCAGTAAACAGACGAACGTTACGTTAACAGAAGACACTAGTTGTTTCTGGAAACTTTCTATGATAAAGATGATGGAAAGTACCAGATATTTACCGTAAACTGGCTTTGTAATGCACAAGATGAAGATCGGTAATGTGACAGATGAATATAATTTAACTGTCCAACAATAATCGTTGAATCTCAAACTTTTAAAATAGAAATGGAACAGTTAACTGGCCGACGTTTAGTTAAAGCAGAAGGCTTTAACTCCTTGCTAACTCAACAGTTTGAAAGGAAACGTTAATTTGATTCTAAGAATTAATGGATGCAATCACTTTTGATGGAGAACTATAACTGGTGAAACCTAGCATAGTCTAAATAAGTATAACTAATCTTATCTTTCTAAATCATGACCTTTTTTGTTCAAGGGTAGTTGAAGTTTCAAAATTTTGAAAAGTTAGATTTATTTACAAAGTTCCGTTCAAACTTCTAGTTGAGCGGGTTTTTTTTAGTTTTTTGTGCGTTGGCCAGTTAAAAAAGGAAGTTCTAATTTGAAACTTAAAAAGAACTTCGGGAATTAAAGCGAATTCCATTTCAAATAGGTTTCATTTATAATAGATTCCTTCATAATAGTTTTTAACCTATTATCTTTTTGTGGGTAGGACAATCTCGAAAGTAGACGGAGAATAAAGATTTATTCTTTAAATAAAGTTAGTTAAAAAGTTGGTTAATGTTTTAGTCATTTTTTAATTCAGTTAATTTGAAATAGGAGGGAATGAAAATGTGCAGCACTCCATTACTTATAAAAATGAAAATTTTCTATTTGTGGAAGAAATATGGATAGGCGGAGTGTTCATTTAATGAAAAAGTAGTGGTTTACAACCACGTAAAAATTTCGTTAATTTAAAACGATTATGAGATATGCAAGTCATTATGGCTTTAAATGAATGGCAACGGTAATTGATGATTATCCGCTATAATTGCCGAAGCAACAATGAAAAAAGGTCCTTTGCTATAGCTGGGTTAAATTTCCGGGAAATGCGGTTTAATTTTAGAAGGAGAAAGAGGATCGTTAATATTACTTCTTTTGAATCGATTCATGGGTATTAGGGAACTTGGTGTGACTGTTGGAAGAAGCAAAAGCCGTACTGCAAGAAAACGAATCTAGTTAATAATTCCTTTAAAAGATATATAGAGACAACTGGATGATGTGCAGATCGAAAGTTATTGTAATCGTGGTAGAACAGATGAGGATGGATTTAAGGATACGTATGTATAATCCTCTGGCGTCTTAACCAATAATCCTCGCTCCGTTCGAATTTCATAAAAATGAATATGAACTAATTATTTAAATCTGACAGCACACTATCCTGAAATACGATTTAGCCTCGCAAGTAAGTTTAAAACCTTGGAGTAGGAATGGGAGGAATTGGCTTTTTGCCCGGGATGTGGTCGCCAGCATCGTCGGTTTGTTTTAGAGCAGCTTTTCATAAAAATGAATGCAGTATTTTGACGATAATGAGAATGCGAATTTGTCTGCAATTTTTTCATATCCTCGATTCGGTAGCTATGGTTCGTGGCAGTGCCACTCAACTAAAAGAAGGGAGAATGACATTACCTCTTATGCTTGTTGCATGAAACGCGATAAGGAAATTTTATTAATTATAAAACCTATGAGAATAATCAGTTGACTGCGTAGATAAGGCATAGGGGAAACTTAAACTTGGATAATTGGCTACTTTTGAACTTGTTTCGGACGCAACAAATTAACATACGTAAACATTTAATGTGGAATTAAAGAGCTATTCTTTATATCCTAGGAATAGTTCTTTTTTTTAAATAGGACACTCTAAAAAGAGCAGATTATTTTCTTAAGTAAGTTTATATATAAAAATAAGCACCTGATTTAGGATGGCTATGCTAAAATGAGATTATAAACAAAAAAAGAAGGAGAACAATAAATGAAAACAAATAAATGGTTTGTAAGGTGCCTATTTTAATAGAATGACGACCGGAATTTTATGTGCCCAAAAGAGGCGAGAACGCTAAAACGCTTTTCGAAATTAATGGGAATGATGCCAGGAAGGGAAAATCGAATTGGCGAAACTCCACATGGGGGAAGCCATTAGTACGAGAATTAAAAAGAAAGAGCTAATGATTGAAAAGTAGAAATACAAATCTGGAAAAATATGAAGAAACAATTTTATCCTTCAGACTTTGTTTTAGTAAAATGTTAACCAACTTTTATTTGTTTATTAAAAAAAGGAAGACGCAAAATTAACAGAACACATGGGAAGTGAAATGGTTAACATCTTGAATTAGATAGTTTAGAGGTGGGCACCGGCCGGATATACCGGCAGTTTAAAATTAATGAAAAAGAAAATGAGACATAATGACTGATGTGTTAGAAACGTTCTTTAAAAAAAGCTTTATGGATCAAAGAAATTGAAGATCCTTATATAGATCCTAAATTATTATAAAATGATACGGAACAACTAAACCAATACATGTTGAATGCTTTTACAAGATGAATTAAACACCTGTTAAGGGAGTTCTTTTTTTTCCAGTAGCTTTTTGTAATCAGATGGGATTAGCTGCTTAAAAACTCAGCTAGCAGATTTAAATAGTCCAAAAGAATCAAGGGGAAAATTTTAAACTTCTATTTATTACTTTTAACTCAGCCAGCTGTGTTTTGAAGATTTGGCTAAAATATTCCTAATGTGGGAAAGTGCGTATTTCAAAAACAAGGATTTCATTCTAAGGGTATCTTCTTCAAACAATATGGTTATCATTCTTTTATTATTGGCAGTTCTAATTTAACTTATGAGTGGCCTTAAAAATTATTACGAGTGAAATGTCCGTTGACTTCGTATGATCATGGACAACTTAATGATTCAAGACATTCAGCAAACATGGAAAAAGAATGGCAAGGGCAGCTGAAATTACTAACAGCAAATGGATTTTGAAACTACAAAAAATTGTAATCAACCAACCAACTTATTTTTAAAGAGATAGCGACTGTTCAAGAACCATTGTTTAACAGATGAATACTACGCCTAGCATCTTTGCGAATAAAATGCTAAACAAGTTGCTTTAATCAAATCTACAAAGTTGAGAGAAAACTGGAGCTGAAAAGGGCTTGTTATTTCTGCCTACAGGTACAGGGAAACGTATTTATCTGCTTTGATGTAATTACAAGCTAAACGCCGAAAAGTATTATTTACTTGTCCATCGAGGAACAAATATTAAAATAAAGCAAAAAAGTGATTTCAAAAAATTCTTGGTGGACAGAATGAAGACTTTGGAATCTTCAGGAAATAAAAAAGAGTAAATGCAAAATATCTTTTTGCAACCGTCAAACGATTTCAAAGAGCTTTCTTTAAACGCCAATTTTCTAAAGAATTATTTTGATTAATATATTGATTGAATGAGGTGCAATAAATGCTGGGGCAAGTTCCCCTTATCACCATGTAATTAGATTACTTTCACTAAATTCTTAATTGGGTATGACAGCCACTTCCCGGAACGAAACGGACGGCTTTAAAATTTTTTGAACTTTTTTGATTACACTATGCTATGAGATTCGCGCCTTCAAGAAGCTTAGAAGCAAGAGATGCGCTTTGCCCATTTCATTATTTTGGAGTAACGGATTATGAAAGAAATGGAGAATTGATTTCTGAAGCGACAGATCTAAATATTTGTTGAAGAAGAGCGAGTAACGTATTTTATTGGAGAAACTCACTTTATTATGGTTGGCTCCGGTAATAACTCGTAAAGGTTTAATTTTTTGCAGCCGTAAACAGGAAGCCCAAACGCTAGCAATGTCTTCATCAGAAGGACGTCTAGTTCGGTATCTTTTCAGGGGATCATTCACTAGAAGAGCCGGAGAAAAAGAGGTCGAAACGTTTAGAATCGGGAGAGAATTGAAATATATGTTCACAGTAATTATTTAATGAAGGAACTTGATATCCCAAAACAATTAAATTATATTGTGTGGATGCTTAGAGGAGGGTCGAGTATTATCTTTATCCAACAACTAGGACGAGGAACTAAGAAAGACCCTTCAAAAGAATTTGGTTAGACAGTGATTGATTTTATCGGAACTATCACAGCAAATAATTATAGGAATACCGGATGGCGAGTCTGGAGATACGTCAAGAGACAAGGAAATAATTTGCGGTAAGGATACATTTATACCAATTTCATATCGGGTATATTCCGTTTCTGTGAATAATGGAGAAAATTGGCGAAACAACAAATTTTACACAATCCATTAATTAAAGGTAGCACACTCGAACGAGTATGAGTGAATTAAAAGAAAATTTCAATTACTGGAGGACGTACTTGGACGAGTTTCCTTAAATCCTGAAAGATTTTTCAAGAGCACGAATTGGAACGCCTTTATTTGATAGGCCAATAAAGAAATCACTAGTGGATATTAATTGGTTTTTCCTTTGAAAGTATAGAAGGAAAATGAAAAGCAACAATGCTCTAAAACAGCAATACGTTCTTAATGATAGCTTCACGAGAATTGTTACAGGAAGCGCACAAGGCAGAGATAGTTCTATTGGAGGAAGAAGGAGGGATTTGATCCGACAAGAGCGTTATCCTTTAGATATGTATTTATCGAACAGTGTGTGAAGCTACAATTCTGCCCAGCAATGATGATATTGGTGCAATCTGTGTTTTGAATACGACTAGATTTAACTTTTTATACGGGTTCTTTAGCCTAAAGCTTATGGCGCAAAAGGGTATTTTATTGAAAAAAATAGAGAATCAAATTCGCTTATCATCGTTATTCCAAAAGAAATGAGCAATCCATATTTCATGAAATTAGTTATAGACATTCTTGAAACAGGGAAGTTGAAGTACTATTAAAACTATTCATCTATAGAACCGTCTATACATGCTTATAGATAAAATATAAGCGGAGAGATTAGAATGTTTTTGCGATTTGGTTTGAATTGGCCAACAGCAAATGGTTGATCAAAATATTGGCGCTATTGTGTAGTAATGGGAGTTTTGTTATTTCGTTACGCTAAAAAAAGGTGAAAAGTTTTTTCTGGGCTCAGATGGCTTATGAAGGAATGAATTGCTAGAATGCCTCAAACGTATTGAAAGTGGTTCACAAAAGCTTCCAAGATCATTGAAATCCCCCTGAAAGTTCAAGTTGATGCATCCTGAAGATTGGATAATACGAGTTTTTGCTAAAAAAATTCAGATAATGAAGGAACGAATTTCTATTACTTGGGAAATGTTAAAACTATAAAAGCTACTATTATTGAATAGAAAAACCAACTCAGAATGGAGGGAAGAAAAAAGTTGTCGGAAGATGGAACCTGAAATTTTCCGAACCACAATAGATTATTAACTGTACCGCTATTTAAGAAGTAGGTCAAGAATTAGAGAATCTATATAAAATTTAATACAGGCTAAAGCGTCGGCAGCTGTTTGATTCTTTCTACACTCCCTTTAAAGTAAAAAACCCGTGGAAAAACGGTACACTTAATGGGGAGTTTTCCTTTTTTGTCTAAATTGGAAAGAATAAGGTTTTTTTAAAAAGATGGAAGAACAGGGGTTTACAAATGAAGAAAAAAGATTTAATACTTAACTTATTAGATTCATTGTATGAATTTTTGTAGTAGGTACTAAAAGGAGGAATATAATGAAATTTTCAATGATTTCCTTAATTTTGGAGCTGCCCGTCAGCTTCTTAATCAAGTTGAAGGTGCATGGGAAATGAAGGACGGTAAAGGGGTTTCAAACTGGGAAATGTATTTTTCACAGATAGAAGGGAAAACATATCAGGGAACCAAATGGAGATGTTTGCTGTAGATCACTATCATCCGTTATAAAGAAGATATCGCTTAATGGCTGACATGGGACTTGAATTCTTACCAGTTTTTCGCAATTGGCGTGGAACAAGGATTTAATCTAACGGGTGATGGAGAATTAAAAGTCAAAAGGGTTAGATTTTTAACAATGATGTGAATCAATGAATGTTTGAAAACACAATACAATCATTCCTTTTGTTACACTTTATCATTGGGATTTTGCCTCAAGAACCTAGACAAAAATGGTGGTTGGACAATGAATAGAACCATTAAAGCATTTGAACAATATGCCTGATACTTGTTTAAAGCTTTTTGGCGATCGTGTTAAGCACTGGATTACATTTAAATGAGACCGTTATCTTTTCTCGTCATGGCATATATTTTTGGAGCACATCCCGCAGGTCGGTTAAATGAATTTTTAAAACTAACTATTCGAAGTTTTTACATCACATGTTTTTTCTTAACTTCACTTGCCAAAGGTGGTGTTGATTTTAGAGGTTATGGAAGGAGATATTGGAATTAACGCATGTTTTTTAATCCCCAGCTTTTGCCTGCAGATGACAAAGAATCTAGTAAAGAAGCTGCTGATCAATGGAATATGTTTTTGAATACATTCTTATACTACTGACCCAATTTTAAAAAGGAACTTTTATCCAGAATTTACGTATTAACTGAAATTAAAAGAAAAAGGTTACGATTTTGATTGTCTAAGAAGATCAGAGATTTTATTAAAAGCAGCCCCACTAAATGCTTATTGAATAATTTATTATCACACCAATGCGCGTCATTTGCAAATGATTCAAGAATCTGCAAGAGAAATAACAAGAGGAATCTAGTGACTGGCGGGCTGGAGCTGTTTTTTTTTATGATGGGGGGTTTACAACAGTTAAAAAATGCCTAATTCATTCCCATCAATTACTAAATGGGGTTGGGAAATTTTCACCGGAGGCATTATTAGATGGACTTTCTTTATTAAAAGAACATTATGGAATATTCCAATCTATAATTACTAGAGAAATGGTTTTAAGGAGATGAAGATCCATTGTTTTGAAGGCGAGATTAAAGAATATCGCTTCGGATTGAATATATTGAAAAGCATCTGAAATTTGGTGAAAAAGGTTTTCAGAAGACCTTTAATACAAAAGGTTTACTTTGCTTTGGTCAGTTATTGACTTGTAGTTGGTTTTAAATGGATACAAAAAGCATACGGTTTTTATTTATGTGGATTCACTAAAAATCAGTTTAAAACCGTAAGAAAAAAGGATTCGTTTTATTGGTATCAAGAGGTTATTGCGAGACACCGTGGAGAGAACATATAAACAGTTGGTTAATAATAAAATGGTTAAACTTGGAGGAAAAAAAAATGAAATAAAATTAATGATCTGTTTTAATACAAATGCTTGATCCGTTTTGGAATTAGTGAAATACAAAACAATTGATGGCCGTAAAAGATTGGATCTTACTAACCATGCCATTACCTTGTAGGTTCGCTCTTTCTTTAAATTGCTAATTTTCCAATTCCTGAAATGGGATACTTGGATGTCAAGTTTATTTGGTAGTGATTGGTCTGCGGCCCTTAAATCAGTAGCTGTTCAACGTTTGATATCCTAGCAATAGTTGCTGTATTAGGAATTTCCTTCACGTATGCTAAGAAATGAAAAAAATTGATCGCATTAAGTAACAGCTATTTTATCTCTAGTATCCTTTTTGATTTTGACTGATTCTTTTGTGATTACTGAAAGTGGGCGAAACAGTAAACCGGAGTGATACGCATAAAGGAATGGACAGGTGGAAATGGCATCATCACGGCTATTCATAGTTGCCTATTATGTGGCTAAAGACTTTTACATTCTTTATTAAACGTGAAATATCCGAATAAAATGCCTGAACAGTGCCTGCCGGTGTAGCAAATGCATTTTCCTGCTATGATACCAGGGTTGTTATTATGTTCGGTTCAATGGGTCGTGTATACATTGACAAGTAATTTGCTGGAGTATCTTTAACTGCACTTTATTTTCAAAACTGCTTCAAACACGCGATTCAAAACGTTTCTGATTAACACTAACCCGGTGGACTTTTCATCACGTGGGTCTAATGTCTATTCTTTTCTGGGCTGGTATTCATGGACCCAATATTGTCATGGATCATGGGACCTATTCTAACGGCTAACGCCATTAGATAACGCAAAACGATTCTTTGATTCAGGTCCAAGAACTTATCGTTGGAGGAGAATGCTAAGATTATGACTTTTTCAATTAATTGAATGTTTGCTGCTAAATTTGGCGGACAAGGAATTCACAACTTGGCTTATTAATAGGCAGGTCATTAACTGCGTTTGCTAAATCCACAAACGCCTTAAAGGAAATTTTCTTAAAAATTTCTATTGTCCCTATGTTTGTTTAACATTAATGACCTGTTATTTATGGCTTACTCGATTGTATTTAATCGCATCATGTTAATTCCATTTATTCTAGTTCCGATAACAGCGGTGTTATCACTTATGGAGCGATTGTCATTGGTTTTATTCATCCCTTTAACGGGCGGTTCAAGTTCCTTGGACGACACCCCATTAATATCAGGCTTTCTTTTAAGTGTTGGCAAGGATTAACTATTCAATTGACCATTATTTTGCATCTGCTGGGATTAATTATCCTTTCCCTAATCAAACAAGACCAAAACTATTCTTTGCTAGAAGAAGGTAAGATAGAAGCAAAATAGAAGAGCGATCAATTTTGATTTGAATGTAAGCAAAGAAACGAACTCTATAAACGGAAAAGAAAAGGGTTAAGCAGTATTGGCTTAATCCTTTTTTTTCGCTATAACTAACAAAGGATTAAAAGCAGTCAAAAACTATTGGAAATGAGGAAAAATAATGAGGAAATAATAGACTAGTTGCAGATAACTTTTTAGAGAGGAATTAACACATGGGAAATACAAAGATGAACTTCGTTTACCGATAGAAGAAGATTTGATAACGGAATATAGCGTTAGTAAGAAAATACGGTTTACGAAAATGCTGTTGATGTATTGTTGATAAAGCATTCTTTTAAATCGAGTCCAAGGGAGCGGATATTTATATTCGTAAACCAGATCTATCCGGATACGATTACGAATTAATTCCCATAAGGGGATTTAAAGAAGAGTTAAAAAAACAAAAAAATTACAGTCTAAAAATGATTAAGCTAGAACCAATTAAAAAGCAGATGAAGAAATAAGCCGTAGCCTTCAATGGTGAAATAGGCACCCTTGCCCTGTTTTAAATTTGTAATGCGCATTCGTTATGTTGAAAATGAAACTTTTTTCAATTGAATATAGTTATTTTTAATAAATATATTCCCTATTCTTGGAAAAGAAAATCGCTGAAGCTTTATTTATAATTATATTGAACATGATTTAAACTATCAGATTGGTTTTGCTGTAAAAATATATTTATGTTGAAAAAGTTATCTAAATTAGACAGTGAGTATCTCCAGTTGAAAGAAGAAGATCCATCGATGTTACTGAAAGAAAACCTGTTTTTTTTCTTCAAATGGAAAGGTTTTTAACATTGGGGTCAAGTTATCATAATACTAAATACGGCTAAATTTTTCGCAATTTTAGGCAAAAATTGGTGTAGTTTAAAAAGAGCGGTCCAAATAGGTCCCTACGAATCAAGAAAATAATACAGACTGCATGATACAATTACGCTTAATGGTTGAAAAATAAGGTATCAAGATAAAGTTTGGTTTTGCTTCAAAATAAAGAGGGCAAGGTAGCTATGAACTTTAAATTTTAAAAACTTTTAGAGATGTTTTCCAGTGTTATTTTGAGGTCTTTGAAAAATTCTATTCGAGTACTCTCTGTGCCTCACTTTGGTGGAAAGTGGTATCTTTTACACTACATAAAAAAATTAAAGTAGATCCAATCTCTTTGTTTATCAGAAGATTAAAAAAGAATTAACAAAGTCTTTAGAATTAGAAGTTTGAGGATAGAACAATTAAGGCAAACCGGTTCTTTGAATGGACAGTGAAGGAAATGGAATGTTTTATCGTAAAAAGCGGAGAATTATGAAGTTGGAATTAAAACAAGATTATAAAAAAATGGCTCTTGGATTCGCTATGATCGAAGCGCCAGATTGATAAAGAAGCGCTGTTTGAAAATGAAAAAGAGCGAAGTGAAAAGTAAGAGGTGAATTGTTCAAGAATCAATTCCTGCTTATTTTTTTGTTGCTGACTTTGCTTTGACAATCTCTTATCGATAGTAAACAACTAAAGAAATAGTTTTTTCTATCTGGAAGATTAGGTAGGCTAATACAGCAAGTAAGAAAGGAAGTTGGGAGCATGTTTTGTGCAATACTACAGGGGGCTATGCGCATATTATCGTATGACTAATTTTACTTCAGCACTATAAAAATTAGGAGTGTAATAGAATGAAAAAATTATCGCATACGAGAAAAGTTTTGCTTTACTGTTTTCTGATAAGTAGGAAATGAATTGGTTGTTAGCTTATGCAAAGTTTTAAATTAGATCACAAACGCCTTTATTATTTAGCCATCAGCGTTGTTGATTGTCTTTGGGGAAGATTTCGTAACACAGTTTTGGGAAAAGAGATTTCATGATGGTATTCAAAAAGGAGTTTAAAACGGGTATCAACCAATGATTATCTTTATTCTGATTGGTGCTCTCATATTCCGTTTTGGAATTGCATCAGGGATTATTCCTTCGATGATGGTTGTGTTGGGTTCAAATTATTGGAATCCAAAGCTTTTTTTATTCGCATCCGTCCTTTTTAATTTGTTGCCGTGGTTGGTACACTATCGGTTCAGCACTCACCACCGTTTCTTACATTGGTTTAGGCTTTTCTTGGAATGGGAAATCGCCATGGGGTTTACACCTGGTCCTGGGTGGCAAGGAGCGATTTGTACAGGGAAGTGTTTTTGGGGACAAGATGTCGCCAATTATCAGATTAGTCAAATTTTGTCGGCAGCGATTGCTGAAGTTGATCTATTTAAACACATAAAAATTTAAATGTGGAAACAATTCCAAGTTTGTTTTATCTACGTACTGGGTTTTTATTTATTTTTTTGGTATGAATAAAACAGCTTGCAACGACGAATAAAGTTTTGGTTTTGACAAAGGTAATAGATCTAATTTTGAAGTAAACTGGTTAGCAGCCTATTCCAAATTGTTTTTTAATAATTCATGTTCTTCATGGAAACGATCCAAGCTATTCAGACGTTATTGATTAATATTTGGCAGTATCTATTGGATTTATTAAAAAAATTAATTCGCCAAAACGGTAAATTTCGCAAATTTTCAAGTTACATTCAAGGAGGCTAACGTAGCAACAACAGGTAATGAAATAATCGATGCTTATGTCAAAGAGGCGGAGTGCAAAGTAAATGATGTGGTCTATTTCACTGTTTTTATTATTCTAGCTCTTGCTCTGGGAGGATTATTAATGGAGTTCAAGGTTTATGATAACCGTCATGTCTCCTATTTTCAAATGCAAGCATGTCAGTTGGGAACTTAATTCTGGTGACAGTTTGTCCTGCTTTGGCGTGAATGCTCTGGTTTGGAGAACAGTACTTAAGCTATTGTTCCTTGTCAGGTAACGCATTTAAGAGAAAACTTAAAGCAATTCAGGTTTGTTCACCGGTAGCACTTTCGCGAGTCTAGAAGATGCTGGTGGGCGTTATTAATTCCTTGATTCTTGGGGTGTAAGTGGCGTATTTATTTCTACATATCTTTAGGTGTTCCTACGCTATCTTAACTTACCTTACGGCTTTCTATTCTGTCTACTTTCACCTGTATTAACAGTTATAAGCGGCTAACAAATATAGGTATCCAAGAAACTTGAGACTACAACTCTATTAATGTCACTAAAAGTCGAAAGCGCGATTGGTACGTGCTTTCGACTTCTTTATGTTGTTTTTTTGATAAATTGCTCTAACTTGATAATAACATAGAAACATTAAGGTAAATAGATGGCGTTTATATCAAACGGTAAAAGGGGATGAAACAGTGGAAACAGCACTTAATGAATGGAATGAAGATGCAATGGTTGGAACGGGTACAAATCGTAATGGAAAAGTTGACAATAAATACGAGTGGCCGCTTAAATGATGACATTTTAGTGCATTAGAATCTTATGTCTTATTCAAAGCAGGATATCGATTGATTGTGAATACGCTATATATTATCGAAATGAAGTAAGGTGTAGGGAAACCATTAAAAGATAGCGAAATTGGCTGCGAGGAGAAATTTTTAATCTAACAACAAAAATTCCAGAGACAGATGAGTATGTAGGTCTCTCCTAAAGATTAGTTGAACAGACTGTTTTGCAAAGTTTAGCAAACTTACAAAACAGATTACAATTGATTATTTTGATTCATCAGCCGATTGAAGATTAAGACTTGAAAAAGAACGTGGGAAGTGCTAGAATTCACTTGTTGAATGCAGGAAAGATTAAATCGATTGGTGTATCTAACTTTTCTATTAGACTGCTAGAAGAAATGAAACGAAATACACACAATAGGAAAATCAATTACGCTGCCTGTAAACGCAGATTGAATCACAATCATCTAATTGGAACAACGACTTATTGGACTACTTAAAAGAATCAGGCATTCCTACCTGAAGCATGGGACTTAGTAAGGTAACCGAGGAACAAGAGCTAAAAAAACTGACAAAATTGGAAATAAATATGGGAAAAAACTGGGACAAGTTTTATGGCGTTATAAATTCAAAGAGGGGTCGTAGTTATCGCCCAAATCGCAATAACAAAGAAGCCAATTATCTAATTTTAGGCGTTATTCAATTTTCAACTTGTTCACAGAAGGATATCCAGATAATCAGAGGAAACTGTAAAAATGCTTGATAAATATTAAAAAAAAGACTATTGAAAGGCTGGGACAATAAGTCGCTAGCCTCTTTCCATATTCCTGATTTTCATACTAGAACGTGGGTCCGAAAAGCAAACCCGACGTCCACTTCATGACTAATGCTCAATAGTCTGTGACCCATCTTGTGCTTTTTTCGTGAAGTGATTCGAGTCTAAACCCTTGATTTTCCACTTTCCTTTTTTTAAACTAAATTATTCATAGCATTTTTTACAGAACCTTTTTTAATCGCAACTTATCATTTGAAAGAGGATAGGACTTAATTATTGCCAAAAATAAAAACAAAAAAAATTCGGAAATTAATGATGGCATCAAGCCAATCTTGAATCATTTTTTGAAAAGCAACGTTCCCCACAGATAGGTAGGTTCTAGTAGAATTAAATGATAGTTATGAATTATGTTTTAGCGCTAAAAGAATTACTTTTTGAGTTATGATAATGAAATAAGAAACGTAAAAATAAAGTTAAAAGTGTTGGGAGTGAGCAATAATGAAAACGACTACTGTTTATTATCTTTCGTAGGCAAAGTTTTATTAAGCAATCATAATTTAATAGGGGTGTGGAAGCCAAAAGGGAACAGAACCCGTTAAAGAAAGTCAATTAAACTAGTGAACCAAAAAGCAAGCAAGTCCAGTGAAGAAAACGCAATCTAGTACTGAAGTAATCTGACGTGATCTGAGAATCAGGCTTAGTATACCACACGCTGTTTATTCAATGGGTAACGGCGGAACGGACTTTTCGTTTTAATGGGATGTTATCCGTTTTGAGGCCGAAGAATTAATGGCAAAAAGATGGTTACCATAACAGTAACAACCAGATGGAGTAATTTCTGAGGCCAAGGCACTGGCAGGAGAATCTCTTCAAGCTAGTCCTTCATTCAAAGTTTTGTTTGCGGATAAATAAAAATAACGAGTTGGAATCAAGCGGATTGGGATCCATAATGTTTTAATTTAATTTAAAGAACACGTATCAAGGTTAATGAGTAAATTTGGTTGGACATTCTATGGGAGGAAGTCCAGTAAGTTTCCGGTACTGTAGTGGCTTTATGGTAAGCGAAGGAATTCGCACCGCAGTTAAAGATTTTGTTGCTATCGGTTTGCACATTTAATGATTTTTGTGGAAGGCAATGAAAATCAACCTTGAGGAACTGAATCAGAATGGTCCGCTGTTCGTAGTGGACGTTACAGCGAATTTGCGCTGCAATCCAACATACCCTTCATCAATAAAAGTTAAATATTGTAGGAGATGTAGGTGCAGATGGCTTACATAACAGTGATGGCGCGGTTTCCTATCAGTAGCAGGAATTATCGATTGGGTATTTGATGCAGTCGAACAATTTAATTATCATGAGAAGT
>Ga0163217_1085774_pt1 | contig 17244 bp, 18 predicted proteins | sample SynspAceP_FD_185933 | JGI IMG/M metagenome (GOLD analysis project Ga0163217, IMG submission 185933) | Saline lake microbial communities from Ace Lake in Antarctica - Synechococcus sp. Ace-P (PacBio error correction) | ecosystem: Environmental > Aquatic > Non-marine Saline and Alkaline > Saline ...
GAGAGGGAAGAATAACAAAAAACCCCTTCCACCCCAAACCATAATTTGGCCGGCTGGCGGGGATTGGTGGCCGTGGGCCCCGACCATGGGGGAATCAGGCCAGAATGGTTTGCGATGCCTTTGCCCGTTTTGGCCGGTGAATAGGAACGCAAAATCGCCAGAAAGACCCCGCAATAATTTCACCCCTGCGCACCCCGAGTTGGGGCCCTGCAAATGGAAAATCGCGGGTCCCAAGGCCGGTGAATGTCCCCCAAACACAGCTTGGAAAGGGACAGGTCGTCGATCAATATGCTTATACCCAAGCGCCCCTGAAAAAAATCTTGCGGCACAAACCCGGGTGGATCATCGAGACTCGCGCCAGCCTGAACCGGGCCAAATCATTTTCCGCAGCCGAATTCAGCTTCATCGGTGCAACGACCCAGCGGGAAAATCATCGCACGGTCAAGGCAGAATCACGATCGGCCAAACGAACGCATATAAGCGCATCCATTTCGGTCCTCGGCCGCGGTTTCATGTGGAAGATCGGGTGGGGTCAGATTAGGCGCTTTCGCGCAGAATGTCCGTTCGGGGAAGCGATATTGGCGCCTCAAACGTCTCATCTGTGCGGCGAATACCAAAGGCAACGCCAGACGGGCTTCCGATCGTGGCAGGCACGCTGCCCTCGTCGAGGCTGGATGCGACGCGGGTCCTCAACCGACCGGCGCAGGTTGATGCCCTCGTCCCACGGCAGATTTCATCACAGCGGCCCTGCAAGGGCGCGACATCAAACCGGTCAACCGTATCAAAAAGGGATTTCGGAATCGACCTTGAAATCGGCTTTCTTCCAGCCCCGTTGGCCAAGCGTACACCTCTTGCGTGTAATACGCTGTTGCAATCGCTAAAGCCGTCGGCCCATGGAAAAACCGCATACATTCGACGCCAATCAACCGCCAGCAGCGCTTGCGCGGTAACAAAAACGTTCGACCGTCCGCCTTTTCGCGGCGGATGTGCTGTTCACTGCGGTCCTGCAGTGACAAAAACGGTAGGGCACGGTTGCCGTGGGCGTCAATGCGACACGCCAACAATGCGGCCGGCAATGGCGCCGCCTTAATAGGCGTCCTTGCAGGCCCATATAGGCCGCGTGCGGGCCGCCATAATCCTTCGGGCAACGCCAAACCGCTGGGTGGACCCGAACAGCGATATATCCGCGCCCATGGCACCGGGTTCTTTTCAGCAGCGCAACCGCATCGGATCAGCGGATAACCGACAACCCCAAAGCACCAGCGTCAATGCAAAGCGCAAGTCATATGGTTCGGTAAATGTCCGCGCACATGGCCGTAAGTGCCGGAATAACTGGAACAAGGCACCGAAACAGCGCCGCGTCCATTTTGTCCGGAAAATTCGCCGCGATGATCACTTCGATATTCAGCGGGGCCCGCGCGGGTCTGGATCACGGCGATGTTCTGGGGTGCCAAATCGCGGTCCGACAAAGGAACGCCTTGGCCTTCGATTTCGACAGGCGGCATCGCCATCGTCATCGCTTCGCAATCAGGCCGTCCGCTTCCGTCCAGCAGAGACGCGTTGGCGACCTCGGAGGCCGGTTAGAATCGCTTGAACTCGTCTGGAAGTTCAGACAGCGCTTTCAAGCCGGCCCTGACTGATCTCGGGCTGGTAGGCGTGTAAGGCCGGTGTACCATGCGGGGTTTTCAAAATGTGCGCTGGATCGCAAGGCGGCGATCACCGTGCCGTGATAGCCCTGCCCGATCAGCGAGTCAGCCCTTGTTCTTGCCCGCCCACCACGCGCATGTATTCCACACTTCGCGCTCTGACATCGGCTTGGCCAAAATCCAGCGCTCTTTATGGCGATTTGAGCGGGCATCGGTCAATCGATCAACGCGCCAAGGCTCTGCCCGCGCCGACAGTTTTTCAACATGTCCGACATCTCTGCCGGAGAAGGCCCGATATGTCCCTTGCGTTGGGCAAAAATCAATTACGGCAAATATTCGTCGGTTTGAAAACCATGGCGCAAGGCCCCTCTTCCAAATGGTATTAAAATCCCCGCCGGAGGCCTCCGGCGGGGCAGCGGCTCACCCGATGAACTTTGGATAGGCGGCTTCGTCCATGAAACTCGTCCATCTGGGCTCGGGTCGGACGCCTTCATCTAAAGAACCACGGCCTCGCCCTGCGGGTCGTCATTCACCAGGGCGGGGTTGTACGGACAGCGTGCTGTTGACCTCGATGAATCTCGCCATCAATCGTGCCAGAATATCGACGCCGCCTTGACGGATATCGATCACGACAAACTTCGCGTCCTTGCTGACAGTCGTGCCTTCGTCGGGCAGCTCGACAAACACCACGTCGCCCGCAGCCTGTTCGGCGCGTGATGGTGATGCCAAAAACAACGATTTCGTCCGCCTTCAACACCGCAGCCAATTCGTGTTCTTCGGTAAACTTCATTCTTCACTTCACTAGAATTATCTTTTAAAATTCGCACGCAACAAAGGGGCAGCTTGGCAACGGTCACTGGCAGACGCTTGCCGCGGACTTTTCGCCCCACAGCAATCGTATCATACCGCCTGCGCCTCACGAACATAGGCCCATTGCGAATAGCCCGCCTAACCGTCGGCCCGAAACTGCCGACGTCACTTTCGCCCCACCTGCGTGCCACCTGTCGCGGCATCAAAAAGCGGTGTGGCCGTCGCCGCCATGGGGGCACGGCACCTTCGGGGCCAGACCGACCAACGCCTTGCGCGCCGTGCCAGTTTCGAACGCGGCTGCACAGCGTCGGCAACCGGGGTACCCCCCGCACGGTCACCCCAGCGCGCGGGGCCTTCCTGATCGCCCATTGTCAGGCTTGCCTCCAGCCGGGTTTTGTTGCCCGCATCGATGTCATTTGCCGTACAGACACAACCCGCCTCGAGCCGCAGCGAAATCCCGCGCGCCCAGACCAATCGGCTCGACGCCCTCGATCTCCATCAAACGGCCGGAACCAATGCTTCGCCTGCCGCTTTTCTGGTACAGACAGTTCGAATCCGTCCTAGCCGTGGTAGCCCGACCGCGAGGCCCAGACTCTTACGCCGTCCAGCGTCAACGTCGGCAAAAATCATGAACCGCAATCCGCGTCTGCGGCCGGATCAAGGGTGGCGATGGCCCGCGCCTGCCGGTCGGCCCCTGTCACAGCAATTCAAGCACGTCGGTGAAATCGGTGTAACGGTGATCTCCAGCTCAAGCGCACGCTTTCATCCGCGCGATGTCGGTCTCCTTGCAGGCCGCATCAACGACAAACAAACAGTCAATCGCCACGACGCGCAAACATCAGATCATCCCCGATTCCCGCCCGCCGTCTTGGTGAAAAACCCCATAGCCGTTGACGCCCCGTTCTTCCAGCCCCAAGCACGTTCATCGGCACCAGCGTTTCAAACGCCAAAGTGCTGCGGCCCTCCCACGACCGGGCCGGTCACCATCACCTGCCCCATGTGGCTGACGTCGATACGACCGCAGCGGCACGGGTAAATGCAGATGTTCTTTTCATCACAGCCCATCGGATACTGCACAGGCATGGATATAGCCCGCAAAGGCAACCATCTTGCCAACCCAGTTTCCAGATGAAAGATCGGTTAAGCGGTGTCTGTTGGCAAATCGCTCAATGGTCACGCGCCCTTTTCCATATCCAGAAGGCCATTGACCATACTGGCACCCAGCAGACCGCAGGAATGCAGCCCGTCAAATGGCCCCCTCTGTCCTTTCGCCTGAGATCGTTATCACCTTCGGCGGACGCTGTTGCGTCAACGCTCCAGAGTTGTTTAGTCCCCGTTGCGGGTCCCTGCGCCTGAGAGTTTTGGGGCGGTTGCTCCTTCGGCACCGGCTTGCCGCCCGGTCTCCCGTAACGGTGTGGGCAAGTGCATGCCGGTCGCGGCGCTGCGTCAAGCAAAGTTTGAACAGCCGCAGCGCTAAAACTTTCAATCCCCGTGCCGCGATATTGAGCAGCCACCCCGCGACCTGCAGGCGCAAGATGTGGACATCAGCGCCGCACGGCGCCAAAAAACACGAGCGCATGACACCATATTTTTTCGGCTATGGCAGCCTCTAAACCGCAAGTACCCACGCCTACCCCGAACGCCCGTCGCGGCACAGTTGCACGGGTGGCCAACCGGCTTTGGGTTCGCATCGCAGGGCATCGCACGTCCTTTCTAGCGTGCTGCCTGAAAAAGACACCGTCATCGACGGGTTGATCGCGGCCGGTGCCCTGGTGCGGAAACTGGGTGGCGCTGGATACCCGGCGAAACCAAAACTAACAACCCGCATCGGGTTCGAACGGGCTGTTCGTACACGACTCATTTCCCGCCCCCGACAATGGCGCATATTTCAGTGCGACGGACACCCATGTGACATCCGGCACCACAAACCATTTTGCTCCTTCAAAGGCTTTTATAATTTTTGAAAAAGAATTTGTCCGGGGGTTTTTTTTTTTGGGGGGGGGGTTTTTTTTCCCCCCCCCCCCCCCCCCCCCCCCCAAAGGGTTCCTTGCGGCGAATACGGGGTCGACGGCGTGCAGCGTTCTTTGACACGACGCGCGGCTGGGACAGACCGCCGATACCTGAACGACCGCGCCAAGCGCCCGAAAATACCCGCGGTGCACAAAGCGCTACCGCGCAGGAAACCGCGCTGGTGGAACGACAATCCTGACCCGCCTATCGCGGCAGGTGCAGTAAGCAGACATCAAAAACCGCCCGTTCGCGGGCAAAAAGACCTCGGGCTTGGCGCGTTTGCGCTGCCCCCTGCCGGCGATCATCCGACGCGCCAAAAGCCCACGCTCAAGCGTCCCAAAGAACCAACCGCCCGCGCCGCCGCCTGCCCAATGAGCACGCCGGGCGCCCGAACAGCAGGCTGCCGGCCAGACCCAAGGGGAATCATCTGCCCAGCGTGTTGCGACCCCAGTTTGGTGACCGTCGAATAATAGGGGTGGCCATATGTTGAAAGCGCTGCATTCGACACGAACAACACGCCGTTGAAAAAAAGAACGCCAGCGAAAGCGGGCCGCAGAACAGATTAGATCAACGTCAACGTTAATGCCCTTCGGCGTCAAAAACATCGCCGCCAGCGTTGCGCAGACGCAAACAGCGCGGCGGAATCGCCACGATCAACCACGCGCAAAGCCTGACCCCCCGCGGCATAAGGTCCGTTTGACCCGACCGCAGAATCGCCCGCGCCAAAATTCCTGCCCGATGATCGCCCCAACCGCAACCAGACAGGGCAAAGAATCACGGCAAAGGCCACAGGCAATCATCCGGCCTGGACCCATCGCCATGCCCGCCACCGCGTCCTTCGCCAAGGCCGCCATGGCCGCGGGTGAACATAGTGCCTGCCCTACAGCGTTGCGACCTGCGTCAGGATGGCAGGCACCGCGAATGGCCAACACCGGCAACAGATCGCGCCACAGCCCCGAAAGACGTGGCATCGCGATCCGCGCCATAGTGGCGCACGAATTGGCAATCAACGCGGTATAGGCAATCACCAACCCGCGCGACAAAAAGACCGCCCGGCGGCACCGGTCCAACCCAGGTCGAAGGTAAAGATCAAGGAAATGGGGTCAAGAATGGCATTCCACAAATACCCCCGCGATTCGTTGCCCCATCATCGCGCGGCGTGCATCCCCATGCGCCCGCAGGATGGCGCTGCCCATCATCCGCGCAACCATGAGGAACGGGACGGAGGCACAACAATCTGCAAGAAAATGCACCGCCAGTGTCCGCGTCTCACGCGCCGCCAGCCGACCAATCCGACCAGAACATCCAGCGATAGAAACACACACAGCGCAAAGAATCACGCCGAAAACGCCCCATTAGCACAGCGCAAACTGGGTCGTAACTTTCTCGCGCAAGCTCGCGCATCATCCTGCCCAAAGGCCCGCGCGACAAAGCACCGGCCGCAATCCCAGACAATCCCGAAAGGACGTGTGAAAAAACAAGATCGCCCCGGCATAGCCGATGCCCGCCGCCAGCTCGGCTTGTCACCGCAGCATAGAAATGAAAATCATGGGGTCGGACGAATCGACAAGGAAACACGCCACCAAGCCCGACAGAGGCCAGCAAAAGACATGTTGGCCACATGGCCGAACAGGTTGCCCGATAAAAGATTTGGCGCGCCCCATCAACCATGATGGAAACGCGCCTTAATGTCAGCCGACAGCGGCTTCATTTTTGCCAAGAATAAACTCTCGCCGAAGGCTCCCGAACATTGCGCCCGCCGAACCCGACCCCGTCACCCGCGTGCCTCACGACTTGCAAACAACGGCAGCAACGGCGGCCATATCCGGCCCCGTGGGCCTTTGCCCGTCAGCGCCAGACGCAGCGGCAATGAAACAGCCCTTTGCCCTTGCAGGCCTGTCTGCCTCTTTCACTGCGGCATGTCCATGGTTGCCTCCATGTGCTTTCGTCCAAAATTCGCGCCTCGGGGCACAAGGCCAAAAGCCTCGGCGACGACTCTTTGTCTTGTCCCGCCGATCTCACCGGCCTCCGCGCCCACGCTACCATCTGCACCATCCCTGCACGATCGCGAAATGTCGTGACGTTTTTCGCGGTGACCTGCCAGAAATAGTGCAGCCTTGTCCTCTGCACACCAAGGGCCTTGCGATCTCATCAGAAGACCGCCTCGAGCGGGAGGGCCTGCCAAATAGCGGCCCGTCCCATCGGGAACAGGGTCTTCGACGTCGAACTTGTCGGCGCAGCCCAAAGCGTTCGATGTCAAAGGCCATCGTCAAGGCCTCCATGTCGGTGCGCAGCTCGACGGATCAAGAACGACCCCAGACGCCGACCATGAGATGGGACAGCAAAGGCAAACGGAATGCACGCCGCGTTCGCGCAGATCGCGCAGCGCCAGCCGCCCAGACGTTTCGACAGCGCCTCGCCTTGCGGACGCGGTCAATCAGCGAATGGGTGCGCAAAGGAGGGCAAACGGTGCCGCCAAGTGCGTGCATGATTCTGGATTTGTGTCGCCCGTGTTGGTCACGTGGTCGGACCCGCGCACAACATTGGTCACCGCCCATCTTCTGTATCATCCACGACTGACACGCCAGTGTGTACAAAATCCTGGCCGTCACCGCGGATCAAAACGGGAATCCGCAAAACCGACGCCGCAATCAATCGGAGAATGTTCCCAAGGATGCCATCCTTCCATTCGATCGTTCCTGATCCAGCCTAGCAGCCCACACGCCCGGCCGCCGTTCGTCGCGCAGCTTGGCTTTTTCCCGCATCCCGACAGGTTCAGCGCAGACGCGGTCATTAGAACCGGCGGCTTGCCCATGTTCAGTCTGTTTCTTGCGCCTTGAGATCACCAGTTCGGTCGGGCCGTTTCCCACGCCTTCAATAGAAGCGCCCGATCTTGCGGCAGACTCGTCCCGCGGCGGCGTGTATTTCTCCAACCGCTCGGACTGGCGTTTCAACGCGATCCCAATGCAGGCCCAGCCAGCGTCAGTCCTTCTTTCAAGACCGTCGACGGTATTCTTCTTGCTGCGCACCGGATCGGTGTCGTCGATCCGCAAGGAATGAACTCGCCACCGTTTTTGCGGGCGATCAGATAGTTCATGCAAGCCGCCGGTGCGCAAGGTTCCTACGTGGATATAGCCGGTCGGGACGGGCGAAGCGGGTGAATGGTCATTGGGTTTTCTCCTGATTTGGCCGCTGGCTTGTCACAAGCGGCGGCGTCCATTGTCTAAGATAACGTGCAGCAACGCGCGCGCTTCAACTGGGGTCGCGCCAGCGGTTTCACGAATCGGATAGCGGCGGTCCAATCCAGAAACGCGCCTTTGGTCCAAACGGGGCCGGGGGCGGACTGACCGCTTGGTACTTCACTGATATAAAGCAGGTGGCTCGACCTTTTTTGGCAACATCGCGGTCCCAACCCCCGCCGCCACGCGCATCGCGAATGGACCCATCGTCGTCGACAAAGGATCGTCAGCAAATCGCATCCAGGATCGGATAATCGGCAGGCTGTCGCTCCTTTCTGGTCTCCGCGCCAGTTCGGCTGTTCGGCGGCTTGTCGATGAATACGCGGCGTCGATCACCTCCCCTGCGGGGCCCCATCATCCAATCGCGAATGGTTTTTCATGTGCGCCAGCGGCAGCTTGTCAAAGACGCGGGTTTTTGTACATATCCTTGATGGGGTTAATAGCCCCCCCCGCCATGTCGCCATAGATTCGTGGCAAGCCCACCGCGACTCTGACTTGTTGCTGTGGTCAACACATCTCGCCGAACTTGTACTGACCGCCATCAACAACGCCCCGCGCAGCGGCGACTGGATGTTTGCCTCGGTCAGGTCGGGTTCCGGTGCCCATCAAAACAGCGGGGCCAGTGTGTCGGTGATCGCCGCGCGCCCACTGCGCAATAGGACAATAGTCATAAGCGGGCAGCCAAGCGCCTTGGGCGACGGATTCAGCATCAATCCCAACGAGGCTTGGGACGGTGATTCGGACGGCAGCATCACACAGCGCACATTGTCCAGCCCAAGCGCAATCCACAGCGATCGTCGCCACAATCGCCGAATCAATGCGCCCGACAGGCCCAGCAACACTTCTTAAAGCCAGTTTGCCCATGTAGTCCGCGCAAGCCCTGCACCATCACGCGTAGTCCTGTTCAAGCTCCGATGGCAATCGGCAACCTCTCGCCCTCGACCACGCGCCCAGCCTTCGACGGTTTGTTCCCAGATCGACAATGTAATGTTATCTGCGGCGTCAACGCCGGCAATTTGAAAACGCCAGCTTGCCCCCCCGGGGTTCAGCGCAAAGCTCGCCCGTCCAAGACCTGATCATCCTGACCACCCACCAATTTGAGGTTAAAATTAGCGGCAGTTCAGTTTCGAACCACCGGGCAAACCATATGGTCAACCGCGTCTCGAACTTGCGCGATATAGGGCGATCCGTTGGGCACCAAAGCAAGAACTCCGCCCCGGTTCGGCGAGTGTTTTTTCGGCGCAACATCGGGGTGGCCATGCGTCTTCGCAGATCGGGCTTCCGAGCGGGTATCGCCGAGGCGTACGGCCCACCCAAAGGCGCGCTGTCGAAAATACGCCACCTCGTCAAAGACAGTCTCGTTTGGCAAGGTTGTGGTTGAACACGCGGGCTGCGATCCTTGCCGCCCCCTTGAGGATCACATAAAAAGCGTTATAAAAGCTTGGCCCTTCGGACCCAAGGTCGCCACATTGGCCAGCGCGGGCCCGTCGGCAACAATTCAGCCGCCAGAAGCTTCGAGTGGGTCATGACATCCAGCTGGAAAGCCTGCCTTTTCATCACAAATGGTCTTGGGCATTGGTATCCGGCAAGGAACATCTTCTGGCAAAGAGCCACCAGATCGGCCGGCCCTCCTTTGCTTGGCCCCCAGGCATCCCGCGCGAGGTCCTGCGTTTTCCGGCCAAATCCCCGACGGTGGGGTTCAAACTGGCCAAGCCGTGAAATGCGAAAACGCGATGTCATGAGGCATCCCTTCGAATAAATCTACGCAAAGTGATGTAAGCAGATCACACCCCGCCAAGTAAAAGCGCAGGCAAGGCGCCCCGGCCGGGCAAAAGACATTGCCACCCTCGCAGGCCCAATTGAATAGGCTAAGCCGTTAACAAACATCGGCCCGCCGCTCTTGGCCGCACTCTCTTTTTGAAAAGTTGCTGTATGAACGAAATTGAACCTGACCCCGCTGGAATCCTTTGCCGTTGGGCTGCTGCCCTTCACCGCACTTGGCGCAAGATGGCGACCGTACAAAGCAAGCAATACGACGATGGTGCGTCTATGAGGGGACGTTTAAAGACGGCCGTTTCAGCACGGGGACAGGCACCTACACGCTGCCCAAGCGGGCTATGAAACTACGAAAGGGCAATTGGTCGACGGAAGAGATCAAAGGAAAAGGCGTCGCGCGTTTTTCCCCAAAACGGATCGGTCCTACGAGGGCAACTTTGAAAAGGGCAAGCCGGACGGATTCGGCAAGAATCACACCTTTTGCCGATGGCGGCCCACTACGAGGGCGAATGGGAGCCGGCGCGATCACCGGTCAGGCATCGCCGCAAATAATGCCAATGGCGTGCGCTAGAAAGGTCGTTCCGCAATGCCAACCACCCAACGGCAAGGGCGTTATGCAATCCCCGGCGGCTAATAGTATCAGGCGACTGGGTGGACGGGCGTCAAGCAAGGGCCGTGGGCAAGATCACCTACCCCGATGGCGCGGCTTTATGATGGTGAAATCGTCGATGCGACCGCGATGGCAACCGGCACGCTGAACCATGCCCGACGGGCTGAAACCTATACCGGCCAGTGGAAAGACGGGAGATCGATGGCACCGGCACGCTGGACGCCAGACCAATGGCGACATCTACGAAGGCGATCTGTCCGCCGGCCAGCGCCAAGGCAACATCCGGCCAAGGAACCTACGCCACGGGCGACATCTACGAGGGCAGCTTTGCGGAGACCGCCCGCGAGGGACAAGGCACATGTCACGCGGCACCGATGGCTATGTCCTACACAGGCTCTTGGTTGCGGGAAAGATCGAGGGATGGCAAGGTAACCTACCCGACCGGTTCAGTCTAAACAAGCAAGTTTTTTTAGCGATGATTCTGGCAGCGGTCAGGGCAAGATCACCCGTTAATCCGACGGAAATCAACCTATGAAGGATCATGGTCCGTTGGCGTCATCGAAGGCCGAAGGCGAGCGAAACCTAATCCCAACGGCATCGTCTATGAGGGCGGGTTTCAAAAATGCCCGCAATGATGGTCAGGGCGGATGACCTATGCCGGACGGCTATAAATAACGATGGCAGCTTGGAAAGACGGCCAGCGCAACGGCATGGGCACGGTCGGCCGACCTATCCCGAATGGCACAGTCTATACCGGCAGCTTGCCGACGGTTGCGCGATGGCACCGGCCAAGATCACCATGCCCGACGGGTTCACCTATGAAACGGCCAGTGTCCCGGCGGAGGAGATCGACGGCGCCAGGCAACCGGCGACCTACCCCAAACGGTGATAATCTAACGAAAGGGTCGTTCGGAGGCCGGCAAACCGTCAGGGCCAGGAGCACCGAGGCGCTATAAGGAGGGCGAGGAAGTCACTGGCCAAGTGGGTGAACGGTGCATTGCAGGAAACGGGCGCACAGGAACAGGCGAGGCCCCGCCGAGTGATGCCTGACACCGAAACCACGCCCAGGGAACGGCCTGAAAATAACCAGCAGAGCTCCTGCGGACAGCACGAAACCGACGACAAGACAGCAACGAACGGCTAAGACCACCTCGCCCGCCGTCCAGACGGGCGGAGCAGGGCAATCCCCTTCGGCCAGAACCGTCTTGCCCGTTTTGTCCGGCGTCCATGACGTCCCATGTGCGGTACATAATTGCCCATACGTGGATTGGTTCGAGAACCGGTCGCGCGATGCCGGTCCCAGAAAGTGCCAGTACAACAGATTGAACGGGCAGGCTTTGTCCGCCCGTTTTTCGCACTGCACCGAATAATGGCAAAGCTTTGCCAGTGGTCCGACATGCGGTTAAATGTAAGCCCCCCCGACGAGACATAAGGCTTTGAACGCGATGAACCACCGCCGTCGGCCAAACTGGCTATGCCGATTGTGTTCGGGGCCTCCACCCATTCCGAACGCCGTCGGCGTAGACGGCCAGATACCATTTCATGCACCTGCGCCGGGATCAATCCCCGCCAGCAGAGGGCAAAGTTGGCCTGTCACCCATCAAGCCGCTGGATATGATGCCGCATAGGCTTGCGTCTGGGTCTGCCCTACCGCCTTGGCCACACAGTTTCATCGTGTTTCGCCACCCAGTAGAACAACGGCAGGCGCGGTCCATGCCTATGGACATTGCGACCTGGTATAAGTCAGCCAGCTCGAGGCAAATAGATGCCGCCACTATTCGCGCCACCAATTGATCTGCCCGATTAACCCTTCGACCGCGTTGATTCGCGCAACGCCTGCCGGCATAAGCGTCGGCGGCGGCCTCGCAAATCTCGGTCACGTTCAACAGGCGATGTTGAGGTAAGGCGACAGGTATCGCATGTATAGAAATGCGTTAATCGTTCAGCATCGCATCCTGTAATCGCCGAACCGTGGCAAGGGCGTTGGCGATGAAATGGTTCCCAGCCGCCCTGCAAGGCCTCTGCGGGCGGGTGGTGGCAGGAACCAGAACCGGCCTCCAGATCCCCGAGGTTTTATCGCCGAAACGCCGCCTGCCCAACCAGATCAGCACTCCTCGCGGGTGGGGTGGCATCCGGTTCAACCGCAGGGGCATCCGACGGCCACGTCATCGGGCGCGGCCTTGCGGTTGTCGGTGAAATCAAAGTTCCACTTGCCGCCAGCGGGTTGGTCTCCCGTCATCAAGCAGGCCAGGTCTTGCGGCGCATTTTCACGGTAAGAAATACTCCATCCGCAGCGCCTATGCGCCCCTCGGCCCACGCCTCGAATTCGGCAATGCGATGCGAGAAAGCAGGGAGTCGGGCAGGATCTGCACCTTCAGCGGGGCGTATTTCAATTTGGTCGAACAACGCCTTCCGCCCGGCTCTGTCGCCAGCAACATCGCTGGCACCTGTCTGGTGCGCGGGTCGCGCGCAGCAATTCGCCCACGATAGAGCCCCAGCGTTCTCGCGTATCGTCCAGCTTGCGTATAGGCGACGGTCCCCCAGCGTCCGGCCTCTAGGGCTTTGGCAAATTTGCGCATCGCGCAAAAGATCAGGGCGATCTTTTTAGGGTGATGCCCTGCATAGGCCGCCTCGTCCCGCGACTTCGCCATGACGGACGGTGTCACGCCGGTTTATCCGCCCTGTGCCAAACGCGCATAAAAGCGTTTGGGTCAAACCTGGCACCCAAACCAGCACAAGCGCCCCTACCACGGCACCGGCTTCCGGACCAATCAAGAACTGGCCTGTTCTTTCGGGGTCAAACTGCCACCACACCCAGCAAATTCCCCGCTGCCTCTGATGGTTCCAACAGCCGGATGACGGGCAAGGTATTTCGCAGTGAAACCGGTCGGTCTTGACCGTGCCGGGGTGCAGCGCGACAACAGATGCGTGCCTGTGGCTGCCGCCAGTTCAATCGCGGAAACGGTGTGCACGATCTTGGTTAAGGGCGGCCGCCTTGGCGCTGCGATAGCTGAATCCAGCCGCCGAATTCCGGTTGGTTCCCCGATCGACCCCACCCGTGCCGAGGGCACGGCAAAACACGCACGCCTTGTCGCCGCAGCAAGGTCGCGCCGCAATGGCGCACACAGCGCGGGGCCGAACGGCGTTCAGCGGCGAACTGATCCATCATCGCGTCGCGCTGATGATTTGAATCGACTTTTTTCGGGTTGGCAGCGCCCGTTTATACTCAAGCGCGCCGGTGGCGACCAGCACCACGTCGGAAACGGCCGCCCACAGCGGTGATGTGCGATCCACGCTTGTCCATCGTGGATGTTTGAACCCCATCCACCGACCGAGACAGCCCGCGTGACGCATCGGCGCGCGCCGCGTAAGGCGGCGGCCAAGCGGCACCGACAGCCGCCCGAGCCCCCTATATCAAAACCTGTTTCATGCAGGGAAACGTAGCGGAAAACAGCCCGCCTTCAAGCGCGGGAAAAAAGGGCGCAAAGAAAAACCCCTTCCCATTTGCCGAATGCGCGGGGTATAACTGTCGCCATGACACCGCCGATCATATGTCCGATCCTGCCGCGCCGCTTGCGCGACTTTCCTGCCGTGCCAACCTAACCTGCTCCTAATCCGCCCTCTGAAGCGTGCATCGCGGCGCGCCCGCTCAGAGGGATGTGCCGCGCCGCTCACGGATTTTAGACAGCAGAATGAAAGAACCAAAATAAAGATGACAGATACCACACAACAAGAACCGCCGTCTTGATTTTTCGAACACGACATTGCGATGGCGAAGCAATCCCCCGCCGCGAACCAATGACCCCAAACGCCGAAAAGATAGAGATCGCGAGCCTGCTGGACGAGAATGGGAGTTGAAATGTTGATCGAAGCCAGTTTCCCAATTGCTTCCCGAAGGGGATTTCGCCCGCCGTCAGCCGAAATCGCGAAACTGTCCCAGAATTCGGTCATCTGCGGCTGGCCCCGCGCCCAGCTCGGCGACAATTGACACGGTGCTTTGAGCGATCAACATGCCGCATCAGCCCCCGCAATTCACAACGTTTATCGGCCACCCGTCGCCGCTGCATCCGCGCCATTCCGAACCTCACGAAGAACGAAGATGGCGGAACCGCATCCACAACCACAAAGGTACCTCACGCGCGCAACCTGTGTGAACAACGTGCAATGCCCCCCCGATGGATGCCCACGCGGACAAGAGCCTGGAATTACCTTTACCGCACCGTGGAAATCGGCGATCAAGCAGGGGCCACACGATCAACATCCCGACGATACGTGGGCTATACCGCACCAACCGCCGAAAGCGCCGATCTGATCCGCAAACTGTTTGGAGAACGTGCCCGGCGCCGGACGAAATCATCTTTGGCCACGCACTGCCATAACGACTTGGCTGGCGACCGCCAAAACAAGCCTTGCCGCCGTCGAGCGGCGCACGCCAGAATCGAATGCACGATCAACGGCCTGGGCGAACGTGCCGGCACACGCACTGGAGAGGTCGTAATGGCCAGAAGGTCCGCAACGACATCATGCCGTTCCAGACCAAGATCGACGCACCAAAGCGCAGGAATATCTTCGCCGCCGCGTGGCTGCGGTGTCTGGCTTTGCCGTGCAGTTCAACAAGGCCATCGTCGCAAGAACGCCCTTTGCCCACAAGCGCATCACCAAGAGGCATGCTGAAAAACGCCGAAACATTCGAGAATCATGCGCCCCGAAGACGTGGGCCTCGACCCGAAACCAACATCGTGATGGGCAAACACTCTATGCTGGTGGCCGTGCAGCGTTTGCGTTCAAAGCTTGAAAACCTCGGGCTATGAATTGGGCGACAAACCCATTAAGGACGTCTTGTCCGCTTCCAACAAAGGAACTGGCCCGACCGCAAGAAAAAGAAGACTACGACACGATCTTTCGCCTTGATGCGCAACCGCGACCGACCCTGGAAAAGCGACCGTCATGTGGCAGTTAGCATGCCGTGGTCTGCCGGCAAACGAAGGGCCCGCAAAAGCCGAGAATGTCCTTGATCGTTGATGGCAACCGAAGCAAAAAAACGTCGCAAGACTGGCGATGGTCCTGGTGATGCGTCGTTCAACTGTATCAAGGCGCTGGTCGAGCATTCCGGCGCGCTTGCAGCTGTAATCAGTACACGCGTTGACCCGAAGGCACCGACGCGCAGAGCGACGGTTCCCTGTACGCCTCGAGAAGACGGCCGGATCGTCACAGGGCCAGTCAGCGATACCGATACGGTTGTTCGCATCGGTCCGCGCCTATATCCACTGCGCTGAACGTCCTGCTGGTGGCGCCGCGAAAGAGGCGGGCACGGACAACGCGAAGATCAGCTATAAGACGTGGGCTGAAACCATCGGCACTACGGCCCCGAAGATGCAAAAAAGGCCACCCGAATTTCGGGGGCCTTTTCTTGGTGGGTCGTCTGTTAGCCAGATTAGAAATCTGTCAGACTTGCAAAGGAACCTGTCGCCGCTCGAGAAGATGTTGCCCCAACGAACGACGCTTGGATGTGCGGCGGCCCAGTTCGTAGTTCACGCCGAATGTTCACTTGATCGACGCTGCCGCCGTTTGTCGAAGTCCAATGCGGCCCAGGCCAGCTCTACGTTCGCACCGGGGGTTGAATTTCACCTGACCACCGATGGTGATCGCACGTACATCTTCGAGCCCAGACAAGGAACCCGACAGAACCGATGGCCGAGAACCCGTGCGAATTCATACCCGCCAGCAACGGCTACGAATGCTTCAGATCGTCCCAGTTTCAACCAGATCGCTGCATCGTTGTATTGCGCAACGTCTATCGGACGTGGCGCAGTACAGCGTTTCGCGTCCTCGATGTGAAACGGAAGGTCCAGAACCGACGGTGCCTGTGGGTGTTACAATCCCAAGCGGCGGAAAAATGCTGAAGTCATGGGTCGTCCAAGATCAGAGGATCACCAGATCGCGGGCAACAAAAGTGTGTGCGGCCGGAACTGAATACATCCGAAGAGCCTGGTCACATCGGCACCATCCCCGCAAGGTCGAAAACGCGAGTAGTCCAGACCGGATGGTTGAACCCGTGGCCAGCGGCGTATTCAACGCCCACGGTGCCAGTTCAAATGTCGACGCCTTCGATGTCAAATGTTCGACAATTCGCCCCGAGAAGAGAAGTTGTCGTAGCGGTATTCGATGCCACCGCCCAAGGATTTCACGATCGATCGTGCTGGCAGCGCTCTGTATATCTCTATAGAGCGGTGGAAAGACGGAATGCTGCCGCCGTAGGTCAGTTCGGCTGCAGCGGCGTTGCCGACAACGCTCAAGACGGAGGCGATAAAAGATTCGGATCAATGCTGGTTTTCCTCTTCGCACAATTATGAATTGCTCGTGTGGAGCCTCTTAGGCGCGGCGGAATCCGCCCTGCCAACCACCAGAGAAATCACCGTCATGAAATGCGTTTTGAATGTGTATTTTGACCCGCCTGATTGACCCGCCTGCATCGGTTTGCCGGACGGCCTTTAGCGATAAGGGTTCTTTTGCGCTGCGATCCCTCCGACAGGGACCTCTCGAAGGTTCTACGTCACAACGGTGGCATCGGCCAGATGCTGGCGTTCGATGTGGGTGAATCGCCAAGTGCAACGCGCAATTTATGCCTTCGAGCAATGACCTCGGCATGGGATGAAACCCGCGCGGCGGAATAAAAGGTATAGCAGGCCATTCGATCAGGAATCCAAGCGAATCTTTGAAAATAGACCGAAGCATGAACCCGCGATCCTTTGACGCCGGAAATTGCCGATCCCGCGTTCCTTGAGCCGATCCTGCACCTGGTCGAACATGGCGCGGTCGACCTCGAACGCGACGTGGTGCACGCAGCCCTGCATCGGTCGGCCGTGCGGTTGTGCACGGGTTTGCGGTTTTTCATTGGTAAAGATGGTGATCAAACGGCCATCGCCGGTATCAAAAGTACAGATGCCCTTCGTCGGATCGTCCAGATTTGGTGATCGAAGATAAACGGCAGCCCAGCAACCCTCCCAGAAATCAATACTGTCCTGACGAATCCGCGCCCATCAAAAGTGATATGATGCACACCAATAACCTGAAAATCCTCTGCATTTCCGTATCCCCGTATATCTGCCCTGACGAAACCATAGCCAGCGGCGCATCATGCCACCCAAAGGTC
>Ga0163217_1119200_pt1 | contig 17244 bp, 16 predicted proteins | sample SynspAceP_FD_185933 | JGI IMG/M metagenome (GOLD analysis project Ga0163217, IMG submission 185933) | Saline lake microbial communities from Ace Lake in Antarctica - Synechococcus sp. Ace-P (PacBio error correction) | ecosystem: Environmental > Aquatic > Non-marine Saline and Alkaline > Saline ...
GCGAAGCGAATCGAACGTGGGTTCTCGCAACGGTTCCGCTACCAACACGCCGACCCTCCAAAGATTCAACAACCAAACCGGCCGTCGCACAATGGCGAATCGAAATCATCTAACGTTAAGGTCAGCCGAGAGAGTGGGAAGGATTGGTGGCGAGCTTCGATGCTGGACGATTTCGCAAGAGGAGACCAACCCCGTCGAGCGTCCGACCAATGATCCTCGTTGATTCCCTTCAGATCGTAGCCTCTGCAAACGAACCGTTTTGGTTGCGCGTTTGGACTTGGGCGTCAGAGGCAGGCCCCGGTGCGCTCAGGCATCCCTCTTGGCCGGATTCGCCTGCCCTTGGGGCGATCAATCCACCGGGTTGGAATCACCGACCATCTCTCCCCCTCCCCCGCACACCTGCTGGCCGTTGGCGACGAACAAAACGGAATCGGCAAATCGACTTGGTTGCGCGCCAACCCCACGCCTTCAGTGTCGTACATGAGGTCCAACATCTCGGCCGCCATTTTCGCGGAGTTTCCGCGTCGACTCGAGACGATCCGCCGCCCGGCTGCGGTGGTCTGGAGGGTGGGGATATGTCGGGTAGTTTGAAGGGCGCATCGAAAGCGGCATGGGACCGGACGTGGTGGCAGGGTAATGGAGTGAGCTACTGACAAAATCAGAGTCGGGCGAATCAGGTTCGGGTCTGTTTTGCCGATTGGCTTCGGAAATTGTCGCGAATTAGGATTGTCCGGGAATTAAGAACTGCTGGCCAATCTACGAACTTGCTGGGAGATCTGTCATAATCAGCGAAACATCGTATTCATCGTGGACCGCTTGCGGTTTGTCCCGTCCTTCGCTGTCACTCAGCACTCAATTGTCATTTGTAATTTTTCAATTTCCGAGAGTTCCGCACTCAACATGATTTCGATTAGCCAGGTTTTGGTAAGCCGACATTTGCCCACCGAGACGCTTCCACGACAAAGAGATTGATCTTCGACGCGTTGGCTAAGCGGAATCGTAACAGGTCGGGGTTCACTAAGTTTCGTCTAAGTTCGGGTTCAGTGAATAACTCGAAGCGTTTGAAAATCAAGCTTGGAGTTAGCTGGAAAGGCAGCGGGGGCGTCCTTCCAACGGAGAACTCCAGGGACGTCAATTTGGAGATTGGGGGGGCCACCGATTGAAAATCAGACACACGAACACCGTGACTGAGGTTTCGGTACCACGTGACGCCTGATTTTCCTTTTTTCTTTGGGTTGCAAGTGATGCGGCGATACAGTTTTCCGAAAACTTCATCGATGGAACGAGGCGGACCATGGTCCGTACTAGCTCTGATTTTGATAACCGCCACGGCGGTTGGAGCTGACGAACCGTCGATTTTAACCTCGACATTAAAACGTTGGTTTGTCGGATCGATGTTTTTCCTATGCCACGGTCCCGATGGCGGTTTCCCGTCAAGGGTGGCCTTGCGGTCTTGGACCAACCGCGGAACAGCGCCGTCGGTGAAAGCCGATTCTGGTTAACTTTTCCGATCGTCCCCTGGAAAACCGGATGAAAGCGAATGGGGCTTCGGCGATCCTCGTTTGTGAGGGGTTAAGGCGACGATGGTACGAGAGGTTAATGGCCGCCCGTAAGAGGCGGCGGCCACACAACAAACCTCGTTTAGCACGGCCCTCGGCGAAATTGCACACAAGAATCCGCCGCTGATCAAAACCGCACTTTCTAACCTGAGTTGCCTGCCGGCCAGGGAACAGAATGCTAACGCAATTCTGTGCGTAGGCTTTTCTGCAATCCCTAGCCGAGCAAGGGATGAACACGGGGCCTTGCTATGCGTCTGCCATCAACACGGCGCGGCGTCGAGGCATCCGAACCCAGCAGCATCCCTGCGAAAATCCTGCTGCAAACCTAGCTACAGCAATTCCTCGGCCGCAACAGATATGGGTGGACTTGTCCCCGTTTATTTGGCCCCGGGTCGATCAGGGCCCTTCATTTGAATGAGTTGATCCCTGAAATGCTTGAAATCGTGACGATTCCTCGCTCTACTTTTATTCTTTTTGTTTAGCGGAGTCCAAGGATGTCCGAATCAGAAGGACTCATATCGTCAGTTTCATCGGGGTGATGTTTTTAGTTGGAAAGTTGCTGTTCACCGGCTCTGCGCGGTGTAACGAGGAGCCTAGGGCAATTCGTGCTCGATCGGTGCCGCGCATGCCTGGGAATTCCACGAAAGGTACATGTACTCGCCGGGAAACTCATGGGGGGACGAGGCATCTTGTGCCAGTGAGTGTTGCATTGACCCCAAGATAGAGGGACGCGCGAATGCCTAGACTTGTGCTGATTTCTGTCACGCTTGCCCCCAGCCTGATTTTTCTGTTCGAAGGAGGTTGGTGTGATGGCTGCGCTGGTCGCTCGCAGGTGAAGTGCGATAGACTGCGCCAGAGGTGGGCCGATCGGTAGGCACTTTGATAATCGCACAGCCGGCGGTGCTGAATCTTGATCGGTTGTGCAGAGGATCTCGGACTCCTCAAGGAAAAAATTTGACCACCGGAAGGTTTTGGCGTCTGGAGGAAGCGGTATCCTGCGCGATTATTTTAATAAGGCGATTTGGAGTCGATTTTGATGCGACTGGAGACCCACTATTCCTAGTAAAACTCAACTTATTACTTTGATTTTGAGCATCCCCGGACCGGGGGATGTCGCTCGGCACGGGGAATTGTATAAAGTGAAGGTGGCCTCTCGCAACTGAGTGTTGGATCTAGCTGTGCCCACAACGGGCGCGGGCCGATGGATCGCCGATGACGCCGACCGCAGCCCGAGATTAACTTCGATCGGCGGCGGATGCCCGAATTTTCGTCCGGGTGGAGATCCGCAACAGCGAGTTGCAGCAGTTTCAGTTTTGGTGGACTGCGACTGTCTGTGCCCAACGCGTGGCCCATGGAGCGGGCCAACCGCGAGGTTTTACCGGTTAGAAACACGGTCGCTTTTTTCAAGAGATCTTGATACAAATGCCAACCCACGGTTAGCGATGGAGCCCTACGTTGCTGGCGTGGTGCGGCCTAGGTGGATTTGAATTTGATGCCGGGCCGGGCGATGGACGGAAAACGCTGCGAACACCGAGCGCGGAATCACACGTCGGTAGGCGAAGAAGCGGAATTGGATCCGAAACTGGTTGCGTTCCTTGGCCTACGCATGGATTCCAACACGAGGTCGCCGCTGGTGAATTTGGGCCGCCATGCGCAGAGACGAAGACGTCGATGTAGAGGGCGGCCATCGTCGACGCCCGGAAACCCCGACTCGTCTCTTTTCTGTCCTCCGTTGTAGCCGATCGACGAGTCGTCCGACCCGATCCGGAGATCTCCCCGTGCGAGTGAATCGGCGAGGCGGTGCAGCGGGAAAAGGGATTCTGCCGAAGGCGAATGCCCGATCGAAGATTTAATCTCGGAACTGCTTGAAATGGACGGCTCCGGCAAGTTTGTTCCTGGCAAACGGGGCAGCACATTTTCGCTCACCGAGCAGTCTGCCGCCCGTGCTGCTCGGTTGGGTTTGGATGCGGCGTGCTGGTGCGAAACCAGCCGATTTCGGGGCGGTTGTTCCTTGCCAGTGTGGCCGGGTCGTGGCCGGAGTGGGGCATCGATTCGATGCGGTGTCATCGAACGCAGCCGGAGACATGACATCTTCGCCGTTCACCCACTCCCCCCCCAGACGCGGACAGGGCCACAGCGGGGCCCCCGCAGGACCCTTTCGGTCACGGCGGAGCCGACTGAACCACGCGTCGTTCGAGCTCCCTTAGTGTGTCGAGAACCGGATGAATACGAAGCGTTATTCTAGAAAATACGGGAACGCCACAGGCGGTCCGTTGTCAATGAAGCCCGCGAGGAGGTTGATCGGGTGCACTTATAGTGAGCTTCGGGGCGGTCCCGAGTCGTTTCCGGGAGCGACACAAAATCCGGTGAAACTCCATCCTGGCTCAAAGTAGGTGGAGCCTCGCCACCGGCAGCTGGCGGTAAAAGTGCTGCGTCGTCCCTCTGTTTGCCCTTCGCTTTGCTCATTATCCCTCTCGCTCTCTGGCGTGAAGCAAAGCGACGATTTCAAAGCAATGGTAGATAGAACCGCTTAAGTTGTAGATTCAAAACGCGGATAAAATCGCATTATCAATCGAAGGTTTCTTCTGAGATCGGGGCTCGAGATGCGCGAATATGCGACAATTCAAAGTTTAGTAAAATCGTCGCACACTTGAATCACTGTAGAGCGGCATGTGTCGGTAGTAGACCTTCTAGGCACCTCATCGTCGCACCATGGCGGGTGCAGTATAGCTCGCCGCCACTGCAACCGCCCATGTCGGGCATGCCGGTGGGGCGCAACTACCACGGACGCGTGTTCTCTGCTTGATTTGCAATTTTAACACGGAGAGATTCCGCAGGTCTTCGCGTTCCATGTTTCCCGGACTGCGTTGCGGCGCGCCGTGATGTCGCATCACTTGGGCGGCGTAATAGCTTGTAATAGAGATATTCCAGAACCCGCCGCCCCGTCTTCGACAATGATCCAAACCTCCAGCGCCGCAGCAGTCCCACTCGTCCTTCCAGGTTGATCGCACAACCCTCGTACATGCGGCAAAAAGCAAACCGATCGGCCGGGTGCTTCGAGCCCGTGAGGATTGTGGCCGCGGAGAGGTGTAGCCGTAACGTCGAATCCGCCGCCAGAGCTGAACCTGATTCAGGAAGCCCCAGGTTCGATTCAGTGTTGGCTGGGGAACTTCGAGGCCACCGTCTCGCCGCTCTTGAGGGCCATGCACTGCCCAATCGCGACCACCGACGTTTGTCCCCTTCGGGCTCCCGGAGAAATAACGCCTATCCGCCGTCGGTTTTGTTTTGGGATTGCAACTAACGAAATCGATGCCAGCCCCTGGAGGAAACTATCACGGATCGCAGCGAAAATCCGATCGCCGTCATCCGGGAAGGAGCGTTAGGAGCACCCCGTCGATATTCCGCGCGTATTTGGTGCGAACGACAATAGCGAATACATCGTGCCCTGGGCTTCGAACCAAGAGCCTGACGGATCGCCGCATGGTTTCGTTTGCATGTGAAAGATTTCAGATACTAAGGCCCAGTCCCGTCCAATTGACCGTTTTCTCTGGTGAGCGCACCTCGACGTGCGGTGTGGCCGGCGCACAGAGACAACGGGAAGCGAGTGCGATTCTCCGTCTTGGCGGGGCGCCAGGCTCCGTGTTTCGGGCGGTCCACAGGAAAATCCCCCGCGTGACTGCATTGGCCCCCGTGCACGGATTAACGCGATCATGGGAGCGAACGACTCAACCGCGACCGTCATCGGGCGCCTTTGAAATGATCCGGCGAGCCAGTGTTAACGCAAGCGCGATGCATCCCTCCACTCGCATTGCGCTGCCTCCGTAGCGCTAAGTAGCAAGTCGCCTTCGGGTCCGCTGAGAACGTCCGTCGAGCGTTTGAGAAATGGATGCCGCGAAGCTATCTTGGGTCAACGTCGCAGAACCGGTTCGCAGTCCGCCAGGATTCGCTCGTTGCCGGACTCAAGGGATCGAAGGTGGCTGAGAGCGATCCCGCCCGCTCTGTCTCCCTCGAATCCAGGCAAAGGAAGCACACCTTCGAAGGAGTGTTCCGGGAAAGTCGCGGGCAGGAACACGTTGATGAAGACAGATTCCTCTTGCAGTTTCGACGCCTGTTGGTCGATTGGTTCCTGAATCTGCGCGAGAGAGCCAGACTTTCGGGAGGAAGGAGAGCTCGAGATCTTGATCTGGAATCTAGCCCGATCGGACTCCAGCCTTCTTCTGTCGAGCAAAAAAATGTGATCGCCTGAGCGCATCCCGGAAAAATTCTCGATCAAACGCCAATTCGCTATCAGGAAACACCAGATGGCTGAGGGGCCAGGAGACTGTTCGCGAGGACAAACTGGGTAAGCGAGCCCGTTGGGCAATCGAAGCGATCACTTGAAACTGAGTATCCGTTGAAACCATGAGCTTTCGCAATTCCCCAAGGAGATTACCGAGCCGAGGAAAGGGGTCAGGACTCTTCAGGAGGTCTTCTTGTCCGAATTAGTCCTGGCCACTTCCTCACGCTGAACTCAACGGTACGAGTACCCCCCATCAAGCTATGCCTTCCCCGCACGCACTAACCGACCACTCGGCTCGCTGTGCATTTTGCCGTTCCGACGTACCAGCAAGAGAACGATGGAAATCGTCGGTCTTATCTCTGACTGGAAACTCTTGAATCGGCCTTGGAGATACACAGTACCCCTGTTCGCCCCGCAGTGTGGTAACTCGGGTACGTACCCGCAGTCGTATGCGTTTTTCAGGGGTGAACTCCAACGCAAGAAATTACTTCATTCCTTACCGTCTTCGGTCGGTGGAAGCAGCGAAGTGCCAATGGATTCGGCACAACTGATACGAAAGAAGTGCGGCATGGATAGCGGACAACAGCCCTTCCGGCAAGAATATTCTCAACGCTTCGTAGTCCGCCTTCCTTGTTGAAAAATGACGCCGATCGTCCATTTGCCCACGGTTTAAGCATGGTAGCTCGCATTTCTTCCTCGTCGCCGCGTTTGGGGGGCGGGGCTAATCGCAGGACCCGAAGTATTAGCAGGGCCACCCCCCAACCTCGCCGCAAAGAGAGTCCTGACTCCTTTTCTCTCGTCGTGTGGGGCGAGGAATGGTGTCGCACCTCCCCGGTTCCTTGCAACGCGCTGCGATCTCCAAGCACCGGTGCACCAAGATAGCAAATCCAATGGCAGATCATCGTGCCTTGCCGCGCCGGGCTGGTGGCGGTCCACGGCATTGGCGACTTCATTTTTGACACAATGCGGACACGATATAATCTTTATGTCAGTGCGTAGTTTCTCGGGGCTTTCGGCAGGGCCGATCGGGAGATGGACAGATGCTCGGTCCGAATGGAGGATCGTGCTTCTTTGGAAAATCGTTTTCCAAATTTGATAGGGTGCCGATGCGCTGATGCCGCTTTTCCCGCTATTGCGATTCCAAGGACCCCGAAAGCCTGGCCTCTCCCGCAGTCGGGCGGGGTTCGCCTGTAATCCTGATGTCCGACTCGGAGAGTCAGGCTAACTGAAAACCGAGGCACGGTGGGCAACGTTTCTTGCGGGCGGTGGCTGGATGTTCGCCTTTGCCGGGCTTAACACGCAGCCTTCGGATGGGCGGCAAATTCGTTTGCATCGCTGGCTGGCAAGGCTATTCAGCGGTAGTTTTAGTCGCTCGAAAGACCGCCAGGCCGTAATCGGGAGCGGTGATCTGCGTATCCGGTGGTGCAGATCCATTTGACGACTCGGCTTGAGGTATCGGCGTCAGATCGCCGTGGGTGGGCCGGAGACCGGGCGGTGGAGCGGCGCGGTAGAGTCAGTTGTGGTGCTCCCGCCCGACGGGAATTGTTGTCGCCGCACACGATTCGAATTCTCTGGTTCGGGAGGTTGGGGTGGGACTGCAGCTCGCGTTTTCGTTGAGGAATATCTGAAATTCACCGCCGCAAGGGCGTCCGAGGCGCGTTGTGATCAGAGCCGTCGTTGGTGGGACATCGATTTTTACCTTGCACTCGATGCGATCGAGGGAACAGTGCGCGCAGCGCCCCAAGGTGTTGAGGTCGTTGATGACCTGCAACGCGTCGCGGCGGTGACGATCTTCGCATTCTGTCCCACTGGAACAGTCCTTGCTGGTAACACCTTCAGGGTGTTGACAGGCTTCGGGCGGGGGCTGTCGCGAGGTTGCGGGGGCCGGCAACAGGAGCGGTGTTGCCGGCGTGGGCGTCGACGATCATGGGCGCGAACCGGTGCGGTGACTTGGCCTTCGCGCGGGTGGTGGAAGGGCACGGTGGTACTCGCCGTTGGGCAGGCTCTTTCGCATCGAGAAAAAACCGGCCGTGGGCGTGCGGTGCGGATTTGGGTTCGGGATCCCGGTCCGGATGGCCGACATGCGATACAACGTGCCCCGCGTGTCCCGGGCGATTTGCGGAGCCGGTACACGATCGTGGTGTGTCGGGAATCGCGGTCCTGCAAACGGAGTGTTTGTGTTGGCCAAAGGAGAGTCGTCCCGTCGTCGGTCGTTGCGGATGTCGGTGGTGGAGGGTCGGATCGATGGCAGAATCCGGCGGCAATTAAAAGCGCTGATTCGTCGCGGGTAGGCAACGCGAACGTCGCCCGGTTGGTGCGAATCACGAATTAGCGCGTCGCACCGCGCCTTTCCGGGAGTAACTCGTAGGTCTGTCGAATGTCTGCTATTGACACTGGTTTCGGTCGCTTCGACCCGTGTCGGGGCGGTCCTAGGATTGGAAGTTGGCATCGAAGACGATACACACAGCAGGTTGTTTGTCGTCGAGGATAGAGAGCAGTTGCCGCAGTATTGCACTTCTCGCGCGTACACGGCGCTCGCGAAAGAGGGAGTGATACTTCGCCGGTTGATCGTGATACCGTCGCACGGGACGATAGTGGCGTGTTGGATAGCGGCGCGCTCGGCGGCGGCAAAATGGTACCCGCTTTGCAACACCGTTCGCCGCTGCCGTCGCTCGCGGTGATGTGGATGGTTGGGAATGTGCCCGCCGGAGAGCGGGTTCGCCGACACTCCTCGATCGCGGCTCGGGCGTACCGGCAATCGAGAAACCGGTAATCCCGGAGAGTCGCCGGCATAGGTCCGACCGCCAAGGTGTGTCCGCGTTGTGCCGGTCCGTCGTCTTCGCTCGTCACTGCGCGTTGGCTGGCGTCGATGACACGAAACGCGACCGATGAAGAAAAATCCGGTGGCAACGTCGTAGGGAGAGGGCTCGACCGGTGCGCTGTGTAGGTGTTCGGCAAGGACCGGATTCGGATCTGTGGTCGCATTCGCCCTCATCGACGGCCATTGTTCGAGGCCGCGCTGAACTGCCGACACTTCCAGCCGTGATTGTCCGCTTTGCCTGGCCCCGAGGGGGTTTCGGTGGGCAGCGTGCCGACGGACGCGTGGCGGCTCGACAAGATCGAATTGGGAGGTTTGCGAATTGAATCCTCCGGCACCCTCTAAACTCAAAGGGCACGTCGAGGAACGTCGAAATGCCGAGTCGCCCGTCGGAGTCTTCGCCATCCGAAGGCGAGGGGGATTGCGTGGTCTGGCCGTGCCGGAGATTTTGCTCGGGTACGACCCGCGCGAATCGGGAATCGCCACCCCGCCATGATAATGGTTTGGTTTGCACGAACCCCCGGCGTTCGGGGTTGTCCAGAGAGTTTGGGTGTTGGGTGTGTTGTAATAGCCGCGTGAGTCGTCGTTGATTTTCCGCGCCGGCGTAACTCGTCGATTGCCCAGAAAATGTGTCCCATCTCGTGGGCGAACGTAGGCCGCCGGGCGGTCGAGGGGAGCCCGAATGATGAACAATCCCGCCGGTCGCAACACAGCCGAAAGGCGCCTTCGGAACGATCCGCCGGCCGTTTCGAAGAAGCCGTCGTTTTGGGTCCCACAAAACCTTTTAAAGGCTCAGGAGAGGAGTTCGGCGATGAAGAGCGAGAAGGCCCAGTCGGGGCTTTGCAGTTTTTTTCGCGTTTGCTGGAGTTGTTGATTACAACCTCGAACATCCCGTCGTCGATTTGCAGCGAGGGCATCCACGCCGACCCGCCACGCATGCGAGGAGACCCGCCGACCGTATCGTCCCGTAGTGGGTTACTAATGCTGTCCCAGTTTGCCCGGGATCGATCGGACATCGTAGCCCCAGGGGTCGGAACCGTGTGCGAACAGCGTTAGGTGTCGGTCACGATATTGACTGAATCCTCTCGAGGGTGTGGAAAACGGTGTCGATTGATCGGTGCGTCGGACGCACCAGTTTACGCCGTCGGTAATTTTCGCGAGCACCTCCCGGTCGATTTTTCTGGGGGCGTACCAATTTGAGTTTGCTCGTCAATTGGAGCCGTCGATTCCGCAGGAAGAATCGGGGTGAGGGCGGCGCCGCATGCGAACCGGAGCAGGAAGAAAGTTCCGCCGGTCGCGTACTTGAGTGGGTTGCCAGGGGCCTGGCAGGCGGTACACTGCGGGCAGACCGATGAACCACGCTCGATGGCTCGAGGACTTGCGAAGGCGGGATGGACTCCGACGACGAATGGCCGGGAGATACTTTTTTCCGGCGACACGGCGGCGGGCGGAGTCGCTAGGAACGTAGTGGAACGCACTCGCAAGTCGGGAGTGAGAGAAGTAACCAACGACGCTCCCGGCCCGTCGCGAAGCTTGCAGGGAACACGCGGATCTCGAGCGTTCGTGGGTTATACAGGAGAAGCGGGAACTGCCAAATCACCGAAGCGCGACGTGTCGTGGTACCTCTGGCGTTTAGACGCGGCCGGGGGAACGCGAAAAGGTTCTCCCCACGTTCAGTGTTGTTCACAGGTTTGCCCGGTCTTTCACCCACTGCATCTCGGCGCACAAGAAATCTCGAGGACCCGAGAATCCGCTCTCTGTCCGAATCATGACGGATTCCGCCACTCCTGACGGTCTTGCGCGACTCCAAGTTCGCCCAGACCGACATTCTTTTGATGACCCGGATCGCGACCGGTGAGACTCCCGGAACGAATGCATCGCTTTTTTGAACTATATGGGTGGGCGAACCGGACGTCGTGGTCAATTATTCGACGGCTCGAGAGCGGGTTTCACCGGAGACGTTGTTGTCGCCCATGCCGACGAACTCGGCACACGAAGAGACGGGCTACCGAACACGACCGTCGTGGTCGTCGCCATCACGCCGTCAGCGACCGGCGCGCTCTCGTATCATTGACGACGGAACGTGATGCCGCGAATCTCGAAGCGCGGTTTTGCTGCTCGGACGATCGGCGTGAATTCTCTATCCTAGCGTTCGTTTGCAGCACGGTTGGATCAATCCGACAACCGCGTCGAGTTCTCGGTGGGCGGGATCAATCAAGGCAGTCTGCGCGTTGGAACGTCCAGGGAAATCGCGGCACACACCCAAACCGTAGGGGGACGTTCGGCGGCACGACTTCAACGGAAACCGCCGTTGGAGTGGAATGAAGCCAGTTTTGAAAATGATCAACAGGGAAGGGAGGAGAGTCAGCGCGGTGACGGCACCACTGTCGTTTAGTCCTTCGGTAATCGGGTACGCCGCGTTCCGCGCTCAAAACCTCAGCGCATGTATTCGCACGGGATCGTTGACACGACATAATATTCGACCTCAACCGGCAATGCCGGTCTCGCCCGGTCGCAGGTCAATCCGGCTCGTGCGTAACTGAGTCAGGCAAACCAGAGAGAGCTTGCGCACGTTCGCGACTTTGGCACCGCCGGGCCAACTTGGAATCGAAATGTCCGTCTTGAATGAGGAAATTCGATTGTTGGCGGATTGGAGGTTCAACAATCCGCGCGGTCACCCTCATTTGGTCCGGATTCAGGAATTCACGGCCGTTGCCGTCTCGGCAATCGAGATCGCAGAACGTCGAACGAGTAGCTTCGCGTATTTGGAAGGCCGCGGCGTTCCATTCGCCTTGAGCATTACGAAGCAAGACTTTCTACAGAACCGGGTGGTGAAAGCCGGGTTGCGCACAACGTGCCCTAACACTGGGTACCACCGTACTGCGAGGTCGAGAGTCGACTCGTTGATCAACCATGCCGGAACGGGTGATAGGGCCGTTGTGCCGTTTCACGGAACCCGTGTTTGAAGACCGGAGGAACAACGGCGTCGTCGGCGTCTGTCGACGGATCTTGTGGCTCGGACGCGTTGTATTGGGATCGTGGTGGGATAGTCTCTTTGACGCGCCAACCGAAGCTCAGCGAGGCGTCGCGTAGGTCGGACAGATGCCGACGCACGGACTCTTCGACTCGAGGAGTTGAACCCGTTACGCAGGGTCCGCCGTTTGCAATTGATTGCCGGCTCTCCGTCCGGCGATGAAAATCGGATGACAGACGCGTATCGCCGCCGCGTGGAGCGTCGCTGCGTGTTTCGAAGGAGGATGGCGGTTATTCGATCAACCGCAAACGCCGGTTCCATCGTTATACCGCGAGTCCAGGCAGCGGTTCGCGGTCGTGATTTGCCGAGCGCGGGCGGCGACGGTGTTCGGTCATCGTCGTAACGGATCACCGACGGGGAGAGACGGGCCGTCCTCCGGGTAGAGCCCATTTTTGTTTCAATGACGTGGCAGGCCGGGCGTAATCAAACCCCGCGGATCATGTCCAAATCGCGCGGGATTCGAGGACCGCACGCGTCCACGCCGCCGCAGGTGTAAGGGATATTAGACTGTGGGCGAACGAATTCGGTAGCAATGGCCGCCAACGATGGCGTTGGCGCACGACAGGGTCAGTGAGCGAACCGCCAATATGGAACACGCGGCGTTATGAGGAAGACCGTCACGGTGTCGCAACCGGGATTGAGCAGGCGCCGTTTGAAATCGATTTCGAACGTAATCGGTGTGCTCAAGCCACGAACCGATTGTGAAACGATTGACCATCCTGAACACCCGGGGGATAAGTTCTTTGCCCCTTCGAAGGGGTCGGGATTTGGCAAAGCCGAATCCCAGGTTAGTCAGGACAGGCGCCGATTTTGCGGGGACTGTTTCCCGGTGCGAGTGCTAGGCGCGAGCGGTCGGACGGCCGTCCGCCGGTCGAGCGCAGGTCGACCGAGATCGGACCCGGCGGTGCCCCGCGGATGCGGGAACACGCCCGAGCGCGCCGGAAGCGCCTGCAAGTTGAAGACCCGGCGTATTGGGAATCCTTCAGTCAGCGCGTTGCAACGAACAACGCGTAGGTGTAGGCGTCCGGTTCGACAGAGCACCGGAGCAAACGATGCGGTTGAACGTCGGGACGCGACACAATGTCGAGCACAGGCCGTCGGAATCCGATTCGAACGTGAATTTCACGAAGTGCCATCCCGAAGACGCAAAAGTCCGTGAAATCAAACTCGAAAGATATATTGGTGTTGAGGATACGCCGGTTCCGTCCAGGTCAGTGAACGTCCACCTCGGGCAACAACTGAAGCGTCGAGTTCCGCGTTGACCTGACGCGATATATGGATCGTTCGTCTTGCGGTCCCTGAGCGCCGACGTAGGACACGGTCGCTGTTTGGCCGGACCGGTTCGCGAAACGCAATTGCAATCCGTCCGCGGTATCGCTGCACGTTGCGTTGGGAACCCTCGAGGTCAGAGGTCACACCGCTTCGATATTGGAGCGACAGCTTGGACGGTGTCCGTCGACGACGTTTCGGGTGTTGATAGGCGCGCTGTTGCGAAGCACGCATGGTGACGTGATCAAGCGTGGCGACGAGGTCAGCGGGACAAACCGGCAATTTGCGGAAGTCGGGAATTTTGCCAGGTCTGTGGCGAGCGTGCCGTCGCGTCCTCGATTAGTTCTCGTGCAATAAAGTCAAGCGCTGCACAAATTCAGACACGTGCAACGGAAGGGTTTCGTGGGCGCCGCGTCGAAACATGGTAATCGTTTGACTCGCTCGATCCGCCGACGTGGAAATTCCGGTGATCGGATCCCGGTCGGCGATCCAACGCCTCTCGGCGGCACGGGACAAATGTGCATACGCGGAGTTCGGTGTCTTCGGAGGACACGGGCCGGATCGATAAGGTTGTCGTGCACCCGTTCACCCCGGGTAATCGGTCCCCGGTCTCGGCCGCAAGCGCGCGCCGGAAACCAACGACGGCAACTGCCGTTGCGACGCCGATGGAAACTCACGGGTATACGCGACTCAGCGTTGGGTCGCCAAAATTGCCGGCGCTGTCCGGTCGATCCGCCGAATGCGGGTGGTGTGTCGGACTGCGCTAGCCAATTTCTGGGTCTCGTAGGCGGAGACCGGTAATTTCCCAGACTGCCCCTTCTTGCGGAGGCAGTCTCGGTTTCGGTACTCGCACCAAACGATTCAACGGGCGCGGTCCACCGAGGAGGTTTTTCACCGGCGGGACGAGCTGTGTCTCGATATCATTCTCGACACCCACAACCGCTGCGATCTCCCGAAACGCGGTCGGTCGGCGGGAACGGATGCCCGTCGATCCAGTTTGAATCGGGTTCAAGCGGCGAGTAGATCGTCCCCCGCGGGTGATCGAACGATCTTCGAACAGCTTCGCGGGTATCGTCGAGGGAATCAACTCATGACGCGCGAGGCGAAGGTCAAGACGAACCGGGGGCCCTCGTTGTCGTGCGTTCCTGAACGCACCCGGCCGATCGATGAAGAGCCGGTGACGCCGCGGGAACGCTTGCGAGCGGCTTCGATATGTGGTGGTCGGGTCGACGCAGGAGTTGACCGTCTTGGCGGGTCGATGCGCGGGGCGGAGGACTCGGGCTCTTCGGTAGGGCGCGTAAACCGACGTTGCCCTTGTCGCCCAGCACGTGATCAACGACCACGCGTCGTTGGAATCCGAGGCTGATCGGCCGACTGTCGATGAGTCCGGCGTCCGTCGATTGCGGGAGGTGGAAGATGCAAGTTTGAACGGATCCACGTAGACAATGATCACGCGAGAGGCGAGTGCGCATGAACCTTTGCGGCCTTGCGATTGGCCGATTCCGAGTCGATGCGACGAATACGGGCGAAGGGGTTGTTGCGATAAATACGTGCGTTCAGCCGGGATGCACGGTCAGCGAGGCTGACGAATCGATTTGGCCGCGGTCAACGCTGGGCGTGGGAGCGACGAGATGCCCCGGGTTCGCGAAGTTACGTGGACCGCATATAATTGTTGAGTAATGCTCGGCAGCGGACCGTCTGTCTTGGACCTTGGATTCCGATCCGGCCCGGCGTGAACTCGTCACGCGGAACCGATGAGATGCGCACCGATCGCGCGATTGGTCGGCACCGGCGGGCCCGAAGTTTGAACGAAGCCGGCAGGTGACAAGGTCGGTTTCCGGAATGTCGGCACGGAAGAGAACCGGTCGTTGAGCTGCAAACCCGGGAACGGGGCACGAGATGGGGCCGATCTTGTTATCGAGTCCGAAGATTTTCGCGACGTTGAAATACGTATTATTGTCCCCGGCTGATTTCGAGCACGAAACCGTTTTTCGGCGATACCGGTGTTCCAAAGAATGGGACCACCCATGTGGCGATGTCTTCGGTCACACGCCCCAACGATACTGCGGAACATGGGTTGGAGGAGCTGCCGGTTGAGCTTTCACACAGACTCTGGTCTTCGAGAGATACGAAACGTCGCCTGTGACGCGCCCGAAGCCGAGCGAGAAAGGCTCGCCACGAAGGTCGTTGTCTCGGGAGTCGCTCGCCGAGAACTACCCAGCGTGGCAATCGGCCGAACCGAAGTGCCGCGCGGTGTACTGCAAGCAGCAGGAGTTCGCCACGATCGGCGCGAACCAATTCCGTCGCGTCTCCGAGCTACAGGCATGGTGTCTGCTTATGTAACATTTCCCCCGAGCGGGAAGAAACGCGTTCCGTCGACACCTGCGACCGCGACGAAGAGCCGGCCGGCGGCGCAGATGATCGTTAACCTGCCGGAGGCCACGTGTTCTTGTTGACGATCGCCGTCGAAACGATGGATTCCTGTGGCGGCGAGACCGCCGTTTTCGCTAAATTCCGGGACTGAATTCGAGTGAGGTCACTGCCCCTGAGGCGTGGTTTTGAGGTTAACGCGAGACGGTGCTGGGTGTACGGAACGCAATCGCCGGGGACTGGAAGTTTTCGGTGTTGCCTTCGAAAAAGTTTCGGGCGTAGGTGATCACCGAGGGTGGGTGGCCGGGTGCATCGCGGGTTTCTTGCGAGACCCTGAGGTTTCATTCGCACCGCGTGAAGGGGATTCTGCATAACTTCGGCCGTCCCCTTCGCTGTAAGTGACGATGTTCTCGAACATGATCACGCCCTGTTCTGGTTCGTTTCGTCGAGTTGTATCGGAGCGCGGCCGGACGCGTTCTCTCTGGTGAGCGACGATTCCGACGCGGTATTGCGCCTTGGGCGTTGAACCGGATCGAGGTCCGCACCAGTCGAGGTTGATGCGTTTTGGTCCGGAACACCGCTGCCGTGGTGTTGACGCGGTCAGGTTGCCACGGCTCGCGTTGACCTCACCGAGGCAGTGATCGGACCTGTTTGCGAATTGATTCGCTGGATGATCTCGTCGGCGGACTTCCTCCGCTGTCGATCGAGCGGCCACCGGGAGACCCAGCTGGCGACACGTTGGCGTTTGGGCGGCGATTCCCGTTGGACGGACCCGAGTGCCGGCCGGGACGTCGGGACATTCGAGGACGTGAAACTTCGGCTTTGTGCGCGCCGTTGGGCAGCGATGGGAGCAGTGAACACCGTCGTGAGGTCCGCTTCAGAAGATTTCCGGCGGCGGGTTTGGTTACGAGCGATACGGCGGGGAAACCAACCGGTTTTCGCGCTCCTGGTGTCGAATGGCGCGGAATCGAGCTTCTGGTATATGACAGAACGCCATGGGCGACACCAAACCGGAGGCGAACGTAATTCCCGAGGCGTCCACGAAATTTCGAGTTGATAGCCTTTACGCCGAAAAGAGGAACGCCTCGTGGTAGTCTGGCGGTGGCGGGCGGGGTGAGCGGGAAAGCTTGGCATAGCCGTCGGGTGTGGTGGTTAAATCTCGAGTTCGCCGGTCACAAGACGAAAAATTTCCGCGAGCCGCAACGCCATTGGCCGATCTCGGAGCCCGTTCTGTCTTATCCTTACGTCCACCAACTCGCCCGCGTTCGGCGAACCCGATGAATGATGGGTCGTCGATGTACGCACCTCAGGGCGCTGTTTCGGGTGCCGCCCGCATGAACCGGCTTGAAATAATCGCCACCGAAACTGGTCGCCGTAACGCTCCCTGCGTGGACACGAAGGGTCCGAAGTAGTTCGGGGTGCGATAACTGAGTCCTGGCAATCGCATACGCGAAACCGGACGCGAGGGAGCGAGAGACTGATCGCCGCCGGCAAACGGTTGGCGATCACACGCTGCAGCGCCTGAGCGACCCTTGCGTCGGCGTGTCGGTACGACTGAACCAGCGAATTGCGGTGCCTGTGATCGCGTTCTTGGTTCGCCTGCCATCAACGTACTGTCGGGGCAGCTCGCACGCCGTGGGGCCGTTCCGGTCGCGACACCCGCTAATTCGGACACTCGCTCCGAGAGCTGCCCACCGTGAACGCCCGGGGTGATTGCCACCCGTCATGGCGTAACCCACCGGTTTGGGGCGGGCGTCGGTCGTGCCCGGAAATCCGAGGATCGTAGGTCGCGTTTTCGGGAACCGCTGACGCCGAATAAAAATCAATCCGTCGTTCGGCGCGACGAATCGAAATCGTTCCGCCGTGATGGTTTTCTGTTGGCCAGAACACCGCAGCCCGCGTCGAGAAGTTCCAC
>Ga0163217_1007594_pt1 | contig 17242 bp, 17 predicted proteins | sample SynspAceP_FD_185933 | JGI IMG/M metagenome (GOLD analysis project Ga0163217, IMG submission 185933) | Saline lake microbial communities from Ace Lake in Antarctica - Synechococcus sp. Ace-P (PacBio error correction) | ecosystem: Environmental > Aquatic > Non-marine Saline and Alkaline > Saline ...
GGTCAGAAGAGATTTAAACAATTCAGGCCCCCCGAGCCCTAGCGGGGGGCCCCAAGCCCCTGTGGGGGCCCGAAACCAACAGCCCCCTCCTTGGGAACCGGTCCCCCCCTGGAATCGCAAGCGGGCAAAGGACCAATGCGGCCGGTTCGGAAGGTTCCCCTGCAGGGCTCCGTCACGGTTGACGGGGCAAAAAGCCCCCCGTTGCCCGATCCGCTTTGCGGGCCGCCTCCAACCACAAACCATGGTTGCCGTCCCTCGCCAGGTATCCGACCCCCCTGATCGGCCTTCCTTGCCCCTCGGCCCCAACGATTCTTTCAGCTGCAGGGCCATCGCCGGGTTTGGGACCTCTTGGCCGCAGGGCGATCCAACCAGGGCGACTCAGATTTCCATCAACGCTGAGTTTCCCTGCACCTCAGCCACCTGGCCAGGTTGTAATCGGCGGGTGAGCAGGGGTGCCGGCCGTATCGCGGTCAGCTTGAGCAACTTGTCGTCGGCGCCATTCCCTTTCGTAGCGGGGGTGCTGTTTCAACCACCAGGCGGCGGCCGTAGCGCTCAACGCAGCACCGCAGCAAATGGTTTGAGGCCACGCGGCCCTTGCCCGCGTTTTTCGTTGTTGCTGAGTCGGCCAGCTGTTTGGAGTTCGTCGATCACGGCCTGGGCCCACGATCACCTGGCCTCCAGCAGGCCCGAATCGAGCAGCCCCGGATGCGGTTCCCAATCATGATCACGCTGGTGTCGAGGATCTTGGCGCTGGCGGGTTTCAACACCCCCTTTCGGCCACCAGCAGGGCGGTTCGGTGGGCTCGCGGGGTTGAACAGGCGCAGCAAGGGTGCGTTCCGTGCAACCTCGGCCAGGTTGTAACCCAGCACCCCGAAAGAAGACGTTGCTGAGCACCGCCGGCCAGGGGCTTCAACAAAAATCACCTCCAGGGAAGCGGCAACAGCAGGATCGGGCCAGCACAGGTTTGGCCACCAAGCAAGGCCCATTGATCAGTCCGACTGGCAGATAGTGGCATCGCCCGCACCTGCCGATCAGTCGGGGCCGCAACCAGCTGAAAATAGAAGAAAAGGCCCGAAGCCAGCCCAGCACCCAGCGCAAGGCCCTCCAGGTTCGTGACGCTGATCAGCAACCCACAAGGCAGCAAGGTCGACGCCCAGCAGCCGGTTGGCAGCGCCGGAGATCGAAACAACAGCAGGATCAGAATACCCATGTTGGTCTGGCTGACCGTAATGCCTCCAGAAGCTGGCAGCATGGCGATTCCGGTCGATTTGCCTTGCTCGGATTTCCATAACCGTTGCCCGCGGCCGGCCCCGCGTCCCATTGCGTGAAACCCCGCAGGCCTACCTGCAACATCCCCTCTGTCAGCGGCGCTGCTTTATAACGACTTCGCGGTGGTCCCCCTCGGAGACAAAAGCCGACGGCGCCCACTCCAAACTCGATCGCCGCTAACCTTTCCTGCTGACTGGGAGTCAAGCAGTGAAACCATCCAGCATATACCGTGTAATATATATAACCTCCTGCTCACAAGAGCAGATGGCGGCCTTGCTCAAGCCGCCTGGACTAGCCAAGTTAGGCTTGCTGCCGGGTTGCGGATCAGCATGGAAATGGACCCGGCCAGCTTTCCGATCAGCGCCGCCCTCACCGGCGTGCTGGCCCGCGGGCGTCAAACCGCGTCCACCTGGGGGGCAAGCTTCGAATGACAGCCAATAAATGGAGCACGCTGGGAGAGAAACCGGCCCGACCGCACCTGCTTGAAAGCCGAAGCTGGCTGGCCCAGAGCGGCAGGGGTCGCTGGGCAAGTCTGAAGCATGACCTGATCCAGCCGGGCTTGACCACAGGACCTGAACCACTGGCACAAACCATCTGCGGCCAGGCCGTGGCCTTGACGCCGCCCCACCTTTCGATCTAAAATAATAAACGGCAAAGGTGTCGCCCTGGCGCCAAAAGCGTGGCGCGTTGCCACGCCCGATTCCGACCAATCGGCGCTGACCGAAAAAGATGGGCCTCACTCCGAGCGCTGAAAGGCGGCGGGCTACGGCCACTATCAGAAAATCTCCAATTAACGTTACGTGAGGTGGAGGGCCCGGCCATGTTTCATCACGCCAAACCGGGTTGTATTGGGAGCGGGCAGAGCTGGTGGGGGTTTCGGGCGTGGGAGCCAACCTCGGCCCCACTACGGGAGTGCGATTGGCCAGGGAACCCGGGACCCGGGCCATGGGGAATGGCTGAAAACCGAAGCTTAACCAAACCAGGCAACAACCAAGCAAGAGCCGGGCCCAGACGCCAGGCCTACAACCACGGCCTGAGCAGAGCGCTTCTCTCTTGAGGCTAGGGACCGTAAGGGAGTGTCACTGAGGTGTGAGTGAGTGTTAGATCTGGTGGGAGTTCGCGGCCAGTGAGAGCGAAGAGCGAGCGACACTCATAGCGAGGTACCGAGATAGATAGCGATGTCGTGGGCTACAGGCTCAGCTGACCAGGCACTCGAGTGAGGCGAGCTGAGATATATCAGTATAGATAGTGTCTTGAAATGAGAGGAGTAGGTCACTGAGTGAGAGATATGTGTGGAGGGGACCGCTGGCGCCTCAAGTGACCCGACTGTGGCCTGGCCCTCAGCAATCGGTGCTGCGGGGAGTTAGCATGACTGAGCGTATTTTCCTGGGCCCGCTCACAGGAGACCGCACCTACCTCCTCACCACGCACGTCGGAGTCGCCAGGGAGGACCACATCGACCATCGATCAGGGCCGGGCTGAAACGGAGGCTGGCGGCTCTGCCGGAGCCCGAAGCAGATCGGCGGTCAAACTTACCTGCCGTCGCAGTCCCGTCACCGCTCCGATGGCCACACGATCACGGGATCCCGACCAACTTCCCGCCGCAGCGGCCAGCCCAAACTCGCCCGCAATGCAAACATTTTCGAGCCCAGGGCGAAGACAGAACCCGGCACGCCACTGCTATTCGCCTGGGGCAAAGCACAAGCGCTGCCTGCTAGAATCGTGTCGACTCGCTCCGCCGATAGCCGAACCGTGATGCCCGACTGGGGAGTCTAAGCGCGAGGGTGCCCCATCACCGGGAATGCCAATACGCCACCAGGCGATCAACCCACCACAAGGGTTTCCGTTCAGCCCCCTCCAGCTTCACGGCCGCCGCCGCCCGTCCTCCTTAAGAACCTTCCGGCTGCCGCACCAAGCCTGATCAGGCCCCGCCACTGATAGCTCAGGAAGGGCCAGATCGCAGAGTCAGCAGGGGTTGCTGACCCGGGCGCATCGCCAGGCCCGGGCACGGCGCGGGTGTTGGTGATCATACTCGTCGAGCGTCACCGCAGGGGGGTGGGGTTGGACCCAGCGCACCATCGCCAGCCGAACACCCCACAAAGCAGCGCCTCAGCGCCTGCCTCCTCCACCAGGCCGCCGAGAGCGCAATCCCAGGCGTCAGCAGCCGGATCCGGTTGCCCCGCTGTTTGCGCTCCGATGAGATACGGGAACGGAATCGGCAACGACAGGCAGGGCTTCTAATCAGGCTTGCTAATCATCGCTTCGACTCGACCGATTGCGGCCGAGGAACGCCGCCAAATCTGGTCAGAAACCGGAAGGGAGAGCCCACAGCAACGGGATTGCTCCAGGCCAGGCGTCGGCTTCGGGTCACCCCTTTTTTGGCAACTTGGCTGACTTCATGGACGTTGGACCCTTGAAGGTCAAATTGTGGCATGCCAACGCCCAAGGCCAACGAATCCAGCCGCACCAACGCAGCGGCCTGCACGGTCAGCAGGTAGGGAATGGCCCGGCCCGAAGCTCCGGGTTCACCTCGTCCCTACGTGCGGTCTGGCGGTTTCAGCAGGAAGGGAGGGATCTTGGCACCTACCGTTGAAAATCGCCGGCGGTTGGGTCCGCAGAGCAAAAGAGGCTTGGGGCTGGCGAAACCTGGGAAAAAGGGTTTTTTTTTTTTTTTTTTTTTTTTTGGGGGGGGGGGGGGGGGGGAACCCCCCGGTTTGGTTTTTTTTTTTTTTTTTCCCCTTGGTTTTTTTTTTTTCCCCCCCCCCCATGACCTCCCCCTTGGTGCCCTGTAGGCAATGCCACTTTCCCAAAGCCGGTGGCAAATCAACGGTGACGTGAATCTCACCTTCGAGCTTTTTATCCACCACGGCGCAACAATGATGTTGGCTATCGGGATTAAACCAGGATTCTAGATGCAACGCTCGGGCGGCATTGGTCCATGTCCTCCAGGGTCATGTCCTTGCCAACCGCTGACGTTTGATCACGCAAGCCCCTTGGCCCCTCGATTCGTGGCTGATTCCCAGCAGCGGGCTGCTCATCGCGGCCTGGGCCGCTTTCGGTGGGCAGGGAGCGGCCTAAACCCACCCCAATGCCCCAGCCAGGGCGCTGTGCCGGCCATCGTCATCACGAACGCACATCGCGCCAAAAGTTCAAAGTTGACCAGGCCGGGCTTTGTTGAATGATGTTCACTGAAATGCCGCTTCACACCCTGACGCAACACGTCGTCGGCGGCGCGAACGCTTCTTGCAGAGGCGAACCGGCGGATCCGCAATCACCGCAGCCGGTCATTGGGGATGAACGTGATCAGGGTTGTCGACATGCTCAGCCAGCCTGGCAATGCCTTCCTCCGCCTGCTTCTGGCGCTTTGCGCCCCTCGAAAGCTGAAACGGCTTGGTGAACGATGCCCAACGGTGAGGGCGCCGCACTCCTTGCGACTTCGGCGAGGATCGGTGCCGCTTCCTGTGCCCGTGCCGCCACCCCATTTTCCGGCGGTCAATAAGACCAGATCAGCGCCCCTCAATGCGCCGCGCAAGCATTCGGGGCGCGATTTTCTTTCCGCCGCTTCTGGCCGATCACCGGGTTGCTCAACCGGCTCCAAGCACCCGGGTCCAATTTCTGGCCCACTGCATCGCCGCTTCTGGACGCCGACTGGCAGCAGCGCCCTGACATTCGGTGTTGGAAACCTGTAGCCCACCCTTCGGATCGGAGGCGATCAATCCGGTTGACCGCGTTACTGCCGCCGCCCGCCGACCACCGATCAACTTCGATCCGCGCGGTCCTGGCTGGCACGATGCCGTTGCTGCTGGGAGAAGGGAGTGGGAGGGTGTGGTCACGGAAAAGTCGCAGAGAAATCTGGGTAAGTGGAGTGGTATTGGCGTCAAGGGGTGCAGTCCTCCACGAAGAAACCCTGCTCCATTCGGCTTTCGGCAGCATTATGTCTGCCAATCGTGAAACCCCATAATGTTTAAAACGAGTCAACTTTTTTGTGCTTGGAAGCCTGATTCGAGAACAATGAACCGGTCCCAATTCGTCCCGGCCGTAACGGTTCCCGGTTTGGAACCCTTGGCAGCCTCCTTGGACGGGGCAGCCGGCAGGACCAGTTTCCGGCTTTGTCGGGATCCAACTCAGATCAATCGATTGGATGGTTCGGCCCTTGAGTTGCTGGCAGCTTCCCCCGGTGAGGTGATGCTCAGCTCAAGGCGACGCAGGGAGCACTGGGCAATTCGCCGGGGCCGCAATCTCACCTGCCAGCGCCTTGGTCCGCAGCAAAAGATGGCCATTCAGGCTCGAAAACGGATCTCTTGCAAGTTGGGCCTGCCCAGGCTGTTGCGCCCGCTCCAGGATCTGGGCCAAACGACGGACGTGCCACTCCCTGCCAGCCCAGCACCGAGACCCATCGGCTGCGGACTGGTCCTGGTGAGGGCGACCTTGCTGAGGTTGGCTCAGGCTCATCCAATTGGCCCAGACGATGAGACTGTAGCCCGCTCAAGACCAGCGCCCTTTCCCCGCTCGTCCCGTGCGACGGCCTGAGCGGCGGTCGACCAGGGATCGTCCGCAACCGGAGAGGCAGCATCAGCCGCTCAACCTCGACGTTTCTCCACCGCAAGCGCCGCCCGCCAGCCTCATGCCTGCAAGCTGCTTGGGTATTGGAGGTATGAAGCAGCAAGGACTAGAGGAATTGCAGCCCAGCGGCCTCAACCACCTGATCACGGCTCACCTGCTGGCTGCCGGATCACGGTTCACCTGCGTATCCAGAGGACCGGGTGACGGAAAGTCGCCAGGGACACAGGCTCCCAGCCATGGCGTGCAGTAGCCGTAGGCCCGAACCAAGCCGACACAGGCCGAAAAAGAGGGCCCATCTCCAGAGGTTGTGGAGGCCCGCTCCCGCCGTCGGCGCATGATGATCGCGCAGCTCGCCGAGCCTGGCGCGCTCGGCACCAAACTGGGAGCTAGGGGCTTTGGGGGGGTTGGGCGACTTTGGAGACGTTGGACCTCACAGCTCACAACGGGAGCGCGCCATCAGATACATCCATCCAGCGGCGTGCCCGCTCGGCATGCGGAGAAATCCAGATCCTTTTCTGTTCGCCATTGCCGACGCAAAGGCGCCGAGTGCGGCTCTAAGTCTGCTCCTGGACTTTCTTCGGGAGCGGCGCGTCACCGGAGCCGAGAGGCCATAACTCCAGCAATTCGAGCTTGCTGAGATCACAAAAACTGCCACTGGGGCTTGAGCTTGGCCCGGCCTCGAGCTGCTGACCAAGGTGAGCACGCCCATCGAGCAGTGCCCGGGCGGCGCCGCAGCCATCAAGTTTTGGCGAGCTCAGAGCTTCTCAGCCCAGCAGCCGGACAACAGGCCGCTGCAGGCGGCGGCTCCAGCCAGCCAAGGGCGGGTGAGCATCACAAAGACCATCCAGCCAGGGGCAACCAGAGCAGCCGTGACTCATGGCGCCAACGCCTCTTCAACCATAGCGGACCCGAAGTCTCCCGCCGCTCGACCAACTGGTGCATACCAGATCCACAAGTGATGACACCGCTGGCCTCCACAGCATCGGCACCATGCTCTGGCTGGTGAAGCCCGGCAGCGCTGTTGATTTCGTTTCAGCCAGAGGGTTCAGCGCTTTCAATCGTAAACAAAAGTCGACCCTGGCCAGCCCCGCTCACCGCCGCCACCGCCACTGGCAGGCCGCGGATCGCCAGTCGTTGCAAAGTTTCCGCCTGATTTCCAGGCGGCAAGCGGGCTGGGATCAGCGTGCGGCCAAGCCAGCGGTGTAATTTGGTCCTGGTAAGTCGTACCAGTTCCGCCTCGAAGGCAGATTTCACCCACCACCCGAACGCTAGCCAGCGTTGCTGGCGGCGCCTGGCCCGCTCGCGCGCAAACCGCACATTCGAGTTTCGCCGCGCCGTTACCCCCTGCTCCACCACCAGAACACGGGATGCGAAGCGGGCCGCCTTCTCGCCAGGCCCTCCAGCAAGGGGCGCGGTCTGTGGCCTTTGCTTGATTCCACCGGGAGGAGCCCCAGGTTGGCCGCTTTGGAACGAAAACAAGGGATGCCGAGCTGACGCTCCAGCCTGCCAGCAGCTGTTCAGGTTCGGCCTCAAGCTCCAAGCGCCTGAACCGCCGCATAGGGGACCTGGGGTAATCCGGCGGCGGCGAGGCGGCCTTTCCAATCCGCCTGCTTGTCATCGCCCACCTCGCCGAGCCGAGCACCCGGAGCCCACGAACGGCACCTGCAATAGCTTGAACAGGCCCTGGAATCGTGCCGTTCTTTCGCCCATTGGGCATGCAGCACCGGAAACCAGACCTCACATCTCAGCGCTCCCTCGGGGAGCCCCTGGAAGCCATCCCGTTGCGGAGCCGGCCGGGAGATCGGCAAGCCGTGGCCGGCAGCCCTGGCCAGCACCACCGGCAGGGCGGGAGGCCACCAATGGCCCCGCTGGTCGATGTTAATAAAAAGGCTTCACCTCATAAGCGGCGCGGCATTGGGGCCGCTGCGGCAAGGGCGCCGATCAACGGTGATCGCCGAATCGGGATCGACACGTGCATGCTCACCTGAGACCCCACCCGAAACCAAGCAAGGCAGCGGGGGGAGCGGGGCATACGCAGGGAAGGGCGGGATGGCGCCAAAACGTATCAGCGATCGGGGTTCTGCCCAGGGGCAGGCTCAGCGCACGGCCAGGGCCGCTGAGCCGAGAAAGCGCCGCACCGACTCGATCTGGACCCATCACCGATCACCGGCTTGGTAGATCTTTTCCCGCCTGTTTTGAGTTGCCGGAAAGAAGGTGAGCACCGGTTGGTGCGGGTCCGGCCCATCAAGCTGGGAAAGGGATCGCGGGGGTTGCTCCCCTCATCACCAGCACATCCTACGCGGCGGCCCAGGGTAACGGCCACTGCGCCGGCGGGCTTCACTCTTCCACCCCGGGCAATTGAGCTTCTGGAGCCGCTGCACCTGACGGGCCTCACTCACCGCTGTCCTGGCCCAGGTGGCGGCAGGGTGTTTGGGGCGCGGCGAGTAGGCGCGGTGTTGAGCAGGTCGGAAGCCGATCTCCTCCACAGGTCATGGTGGGGCGGAACCTGGCGCTCGGATTCGCCCGGAAAGCCACAATCGCGTCGGTCACTGATCGCCGCATCGGGCATCTGCTGGCCGGAAATGCCCGCTCGATGATCCGCTTGTAGCGGCTCGACGCTGTAAGCCGCGCGCCATTGCCTTGAGCAGGGCGTCAATCGCCCGCTCTGAAAAGGATGTGAAAAAGTGTCGCACACCTCTTTCAGCGAGGCGCAGGCGTCGATCAAGCGTTCGGTGAAGTAGCGGGGGTGGCTGGTGGCGAAGCGAATGCGCTCGATCCTTCGACGTCGTGAATGTGATGGAGCAGGTCGGTGAGCGTGGTGCTGACGCCGACCCTCGGCAGTGATGCCGGGCAGTCACGGACCGTAGGCATCAATGTTCTGGCCAGCAGGGTGTTTCGCGGTAGCCCCCGAGCCGCAGGGCTTCGATCTCCTGGCGGATCGTCTCGGGGGTTCCGCGACTGCTCCTGACCCCCGCCACCGCCGCAAACAACGCAATAGCTGCAAGCGCTCGTTGCAGCCGTAGATCACAATTCACCAACCGCGAGACCGCGCTGTCGCGGGCGGGCCCGTGGTGATGTCTCAAGGATGTGAATGCTCGCCGGTGGGGCCACCACTGCCTGACGCGCGCTTCTCCACTGCTCCAGCAAAGTGCCCAGGCGGCTTTGGGCGTTGCTGGGGCCCCATGACAGATCCAAGTTCGGGCACCCGCCGCAGCGGCTTCACCCTCCGCTGCTGGGCCACGCAGCCGCCACCACGAGGGTGAGATTGGGATTGAGCGTTGCGCTGGGCCCTGGCGGCCCAGGTAGCTGTAGAACCTTTCTGCTACAGCGGTTTGTCGGCGGATCGGTGCAGGTGTTGTATGAGCACCAGATCAGCGCTGTGCCTCATCGGTTCCAGGGGCATAACCCATGGTTTTCGGAATCCCGGCCTATCCGCATCGGAATCGCCTTGTTCCATACTGGCAAATCCGAAGGTGGTGATCCATAGCTTGCCCCCGGCGCGTCAGGGTTGTTGTCATCCTCTCAGTCTCAACCACGGCAAACACTGGTCCATGCAAGGGCGCCCTGCAGCGGATTTTCGCGTCATCAAAGACGTGCCGCGGCGATCAGTCGCGGCACGACCGCTTTCGGTCGAACGCCTGCTGGTGGAGGTGGAAGCTACGGGGGCCTGAATCGGCCAGGGCGAAAACTCGGCGGCTTCGAAACAGGTCATCGTAACTTCAGCACCTGACGCCGTTGCCGAGGAGGTTTTTTTTTTTTGTCTTGGAGGCGGGTGCTGCCCAGCTGGAGGGCCTGGGTGCCCAACGCCACTAGCCCAGGATCCTCAGCCCTGGCAAGCGCTGAGCCCCCTGCTGGCAACCCTCTCGCCACCGGCCCGCCTGTGCCTGGATCTGGCCGCTGCACGAACTGTGCGGGGCAAGCGCCTCGAGCGCCGCTCTGGCGGCTTGGGACTGGAGCGCCTAGGCCTGCACGTCCCACAGCATCACCCTCGGCCTCGGCTCCACAGAAGCGGTGCTCGCCAGGCTTGGAGCGTTGGGGCCAGCAGCTGGCGTCACTCCGATTCGATCAAAATTGAAAACGGGCCAGCCCGCGGTCCAGGCCATGACCGGGCCCTGGTGCGCACAGTTGCCAGGCCCTGGCGGGGCCGCGATGCCGGCAGCCAGGCCGAGCTCCAGGTTGGATGCCATGGCGGCTGGGACGCTTGGCCACCGCCTGTCAGCTGATTCCCTGGCTGGCCCGAGCAGGGGGTTGGTGGCTGGTGGAGGCAGCGCTGCCCTCCCTGGCGCTCGCAGTCCCCGCAGCCGCCCAGAAGCGGCTGCTCGAGGCGCTTGCCCCACTCAGTCGTGCAGGGGCCAGATTCCAGGCCACAGCGGCCGGTGGCGAGAGGGGTGGCCCAGCAGGGGCTCCAGCGCTTGCCAGGCTGAGGGATCCTGGGCTGGTGCCGTTGGCACCCAGGCCCTCCAGCTGGGGCAGCACCGCTCCAGCTCCTCCGGCCACGCGTCAGTGCTGAAGTGACGGATGACCTGTTTTCGAAGGCCGCCGGTTTCGCCCTGGCCGATCAGGCCCCCGTGCTCCACCTCCACCAGCAGGCGTTTCGACCGAAGCGGTTCGTGCGCGACTGATCGCCAGCGCCAACGTCTTGATGAGCGAAAATTCGCTGCAGCGGCCTTTGCAATGGACCCCCAGTGTTTGCCGTGTTGAGACGATGAGGATGACACCGACCCTGACGCGCGCGGGGCAGCTATTGGCATTCACGCACCTTCGGCTGCGCAGATTGAACAAGGCGATTCCGAGCGGAATGCCGGGATTCTCGAAACATCGGGTATGCCCCTGAGAACCGATGAGCAAGCGCTGATGCTGGTGGTCTCTACAACACCTGCAGCGATCCGCGAACAACGCTGAGCAAAAGTCTACAGCTTACCTGGGCCGCCTAGGCCCAGCGCTAAACGCCTCAATCCCCAATCTCACCCTCCGTGGTGGCCGCTGCGTGGCCCAGCAGGAGGGTGAAGAGCCTGCTGCGGCCGGGTGGCCCGAAACTGGATCTGGTCAAGGGGCCCCACACGCCAACCGCGCTGGCATCTGCTGGAGCAGGGTTTGGAGAAAGGCGGGTCAGCAGGTGGTGGCCACCGGCCGAGCATCACATCCTTTGAAGACCATCACCAAACGGCCCAGCCGCGGACAGGCGCGCGGTCTGCGGTGGGTGAATGTGATCTACGGCTGCAACGAAGCGCTGCCCCCTATTGCGTAGTGCCGGCGGTGCGGGGTCAGGAGCAGTCGCGACCCCCGTAGACGATCCGCCAGGAGAACTCGAGCCCTTGGCGCTCGGGGCTACATCGAGCGAAAATCACCCTGCTGGGGCCAGAACATTGAATGCCTACGTCGTGACTTGCCCGGGATCACTGCCGAGGTCGGCGTCAGCACACGCTCACCGACCTGCTCATCCATTCACGACGTCCGAAGGATCGAGCGCATCCGCTTCGCCACCAGCCACCCCGATACTCACCGCACGGCTGATCGACGCTGCGCCTCGCTGAGCAAGGTGTGCGAACACTTTTCACATCCTTTAGTCAGAGCCGGCGATGACGCCTGCTCAAGGCAATGGCGCGCGGCTACAGCGTCAGCCGCTACAAGCGGATCATCGAGCGCACCGCCAGCAGATGCCGATGCGGCGATCAGTGCCGACGCGATTGCGTGGGCTTTCCGGGCGAAATCCGAGGCCCAGTTCCGCGCCACCATGGACCTGGTGGAGGAGATCCTGGCTTCGACTGCTCAAACCGCCGCCTACTCGCCCGTGCGCCCAACACCCCTGCCGCCACCTGGCCAGGACAGGTGAGTGAGCGCGTCAAAGGTGGAAGCGGCCTCCAGCAGCTCAATCCCTGGTGGAGAGTGAAGCCCGCCGGCGCAGTGGCCGTTACCTGGCCGCCCGCGAGAGGTTGCTGGTGGAGGGAGCAACCCCCGCGATCCCTCCCAGCTGATGGCCCGGACCGCACCAACCGGCTCACCTTTTTCCCGCAACTCAAAACAGGCGGGAACAAGATCTAACAAAGCCGGTGAATCGTTGATGGTGCCAGATCGAGTCGTGCGGGCACTTTCTCGCTCAGCGCGCCTGGCCGTGCGCTGAGCCCTTCCCTGGGCAAGAACCCCGATCGCTGATAACGTTTGGCCGCCGATCCGGCCCACTTCCCTTTGCGTATGCCCGCTCCCCCGCTGCCTTGGCTTTGTGTTCGGGGTGTCTCAGGTGAAGCATGCCGTGTGATCCGATCGGCGATCACCGTGAATCGGCGCCTGCGGCAAGCGGCCCCAATGCCGCGCGCTATGAGGTTGAAGCCTTATTACATCGACCAAGCGGGGCCATTGGTGGCCTCCCGCCCTTGCCGAGGTGGTGCTGGGCCGGGGCGTGCCGGCCACGGCTGCGATCTCCCCGGCGGCTCGCAACGGGATGGCTTCCAGGGGGCTCCCCGAGGGAGCGCTGGATGTGAGGTCTGCGTTCCGGTGCTGCATGGCCCCAATGGCGAAGAAACGCAACGATCCAGGGCCTGTCAAGCTGATGCAGGTTGCCGTTCGTGGGGCTCCGGGGTGCTCGCATCGCGGTGGGCAGGAACAAGCAGCGATGAAGGCCGCCTTCGCCGCCGCCGCGAATTAACCCTCCAGGTCCCTATGCGGCGGTTCAGGCCGCTGAGCTTGAGGCCGAACCTGAAACAGCTGCTGGGCAGGCTGGAGCGTCAGCTCGGCTATCCTGTTTCGTCCAAGCCGCACCTGGGCTCCTCCGTGGGAATCAGCAAGGCCACAGACACGCCGCTCCCTGCTGGAGGGCCTGCGAGAGGCAGGCCCGCTTCGATCCCCGTCTGGTGGTGGAGCAGGGTAACGGCGCCCGGGAACCATCGAATGTGCGGTGCGCCCGCGAAAGACCGGGCCGGCCGCCCCGCAGCACAAGTGGCAAGCGTCGGTGGTGGAGATATAGATATAGAAGGCCGACTGGTACGACTACATAGTATTGGAGCCGCACGCTTGATCGCAGCCCGCTTGCCCGCTGGATATACCAACGACTGGCGATCCAGAATGCCAGGCGGTGGCGCGGCGGGCTGGCCAGGGCGACTTTTTTTTAGCGATTGAAAGCGAATATATAGACTGAACGAATCAACACGCTGCCGGGCTTCACACCAGAGCATGGTGCCGATGCTGTGGGAGCCCAGCGGTGTAATCACTTGTGGGATTGGTTGCACCGAGTTGGTCGAGGCGGCGGAGACCTATGGGTTTCCGCATGGTTGAAGAAGGCGTTTGGCGCCATGAGTCACGGCTTGTCTCTGGTTGCCCTTCTGGTGGTCTTTGTTGATGCTCCACCGCCCTTGGTGGCTTGGAGCGCCGCGCAGCGCCTGTTTCCGCTGCTGGGCTTGAAGGCTCTAGCTCGCCAAACTTGAATGGCTGCGGCGCGCCCGGCTTGCCTCGATGGCGTGCTCACCTGGAGCAGCTTCGGAGGCGGCCAGCTCAAGCCAGGGCAGTTTTGTGATCAGCAAGCTCGAATTGGCTGGAGTTGATGGCCCTCGGCTCCGGTGACTCGCCGCTCACCGAAAGAAAAGCCAGGGCAAGTTGCCGCCTGCGCTGGTCGTCAATGGCGAACAGAAGGCATCTGGATTTTCTTCCGAATCGAGCGGCACGCCGCTTTGGATGGATGATCTTGAATGGCGCGCTTCCCCGTTGTGAGCTGTGAGTCCACGTCTCCAAAAGTCCCACCCCCCCAAAGCCCCTAGCTTCCCGGTGGTGGAGCGAGGCGGCAGCTGCCCGCGATCAGCCCGCCGGGAGCGGCTCCACAACCTCTGGAGATTGGCCCTCTTTTCCGGCCTGTGCGGCTTGGTCCTCGCTACGCGACTACTCCGCCATGGCTGGAGCCTGCGCGGTCCTGAGCAGGTTAAGTAATCGGCAGCCAGCAGGTGAAGCCGCTTGATCAGGTGGTTGTAGGCCGCTGGCTTTGCAATTCCCGTCAACTGGCTTGCTCAACCTCCAACCCAAGCAGTTGCAAGCAGAGGCTGGCGGCGGCGCTGCCGTGGAGAACGTCGAGGTTGAGCGGCTGATGCTGCTCCTCGGTTTAGCGGGATCGATCTGGTCGAACCGCCAGGCCGTCCGCACGCGCAGCGGGGAAAGGCGCTGGTTCTTGAAGCGGGGCTACTCCGATCGTCCTGGGGCCAAATTGGATGAGCCTGAGCCACCAGCAGGTGCCCTCACCAAGGACCAGTCCCGCAGCCGATGGTCTCGTGCTGGCCTTGCAGGAAGTGGGCTACGTCCGGCGTTGGCCAGATCCTGGAGCGGCGCAACAGCCTGGGCAGCCCACTGCAAGAGATCCGCTTTCGAGCCGAATGGCCAATCTTTTGCTGGCGGACCCAAGGCGCTGGGCATGGTGAGATTGGGCCCGGCCGATGCCCAGCTTTCCTGCGTCGCCTTGAGCTGATGCTCACCTCACCGGGGAAGCTGCCAGGCCAACTTCAAGGGCCGAAACCACCAATCCGATTGATCTGAGTGAATCCCGACAAGCCGGAACTGGCCTGCCGCGCTGCCCCGCCAAGGAAGGCTGCCAAAGGGTTCCCACCGGGACCGTTACGGCCGGGACAATTGACCGTCATTTGTTCTCGAATCAAGCTTCCAAAGCAAAAAAGTGAATCGTTTAAAGCAGATGGGGTTTTCACGTTTGTCGACATAATGCTGCCGAAGCCGAATGGATGAGGTTCTTCGTGAGAAGCTGCACCTGACGCCAAATAACCAACCTCCACTTACCCAGATTCTCTGCACTTTTCCGTGCACCACACCCTCCCAACATCCCGTTCTCCAGCAGCACGGCTCGTGGCCCAGCCAAACGCGCGGAATCGAAGTGATCGGGGTCTGGCGGCGCGGCAGTAACGCGGTCAACCGATGATCGCCTCCGATCTCTAAGGGTGGGCTACAGGGTTCTCACACCGATCTCAGGCGCTTGCTTGCAGTCGCGTCCCAGAGCGGGTCAGTGGGCCAGAAAAATTACCGGGGGCTTGGAAGCCGGTGGCAACGTCCCCCGGGGGGGGGGGGGGGTGTTTGGGGGGGGGGGGGGGGGTTTTTCCCCGGGGGGCCCAAAAAGAAAAAAAGGCGGCGGAAGAATCGCGCCCCGAATTGCTGGCGGCGCTGAGGCGCTGATCTGGGTCTTTATTGCCGCCGGAATGGGTGCGCACGGGCACAGAGCGGCACCGATCCTCGCCGAAAGGTCGCAAAGGAGTGCGGACGCCCTCACCGTTGGGCAATCGTCACCAAAGCGTTTCAGCTTCGAGGGGCGCAAGCGCCAGAAACCCAGGTCGGAGGAAGGCATGTGCCAGGCTGGCTGAGCATGTCGACACCCTGTCGTCATCCCAAATGACCGGCTCGTGATGCGATCGCCGTTCGACTCTGCAAGAAAGCGTTTCCGCGCCGCGACGACGTGTTGCGTCAGGGTGTGAAGGGCATCAGTGACAATCATCACCAAACCCGGCCTGGTCAACGTTGATTTGCCCGAATGTGCGTTCGTGCATGACGATGGCCGGCACAGCCCTGCTGGGCATTGGCGTGGGTTCAGGCCGCTCCCGTGCACCGAAGCGGCCCAGGCCGCGATCGCAGCGCCCGCTGCTGGATCAGCACGAAATCGATGGGGCCAAGGGCTGCGTGATCAACGTCAGCGGTGGCAAGGAACATTGAACCCTGGAGGAACATGACCAATGCGCCGAGGTCAATCTACGACCTGGTTCGATCCCGCCTGCCAACATCATTGTTGGCGCCGTGTGGAATGAAAGCTCGAGGTGAGATTCACGTCACCGTGATTGCCACCGGCTTTTGAAGTGGCATTGCCTACAGGCACCAAGCAACGTCAGCCTCCAAGTTTTCGCCAGCCCCAAGCCTGCTGCTTCTGACCCAACCCGCCGCGATCAAACGGGGTTGCCAGATCCCTCCCTTCCTGCTGAACCGCCAGAAACCGCACGAGGACGAGTGACCCGGAGCTTCGGGCGCCGGCCATTCCTACCTGCTGACCGTGCAGCTGCGTTGTGTGCGGCTGGATTTTCGTTGCCTGCGATGGCATGCCACAATTTGACCTTCAAGGTCAACGTCCTGAGTCAGCCAAGTTGCAAAAGGGGGTGAACCCCGGAGCACGACGGCCTGCCTGGAGCATCCCGTGTGGCTGCTTCCCTTCCGGTTCTGACAGATTTTGGGCGGTCCAGGCCCGCAATCGGTCCGAGTCGAAGCGATGGATAAGCAAGCCTGAATAAGCCCTGCCTGGTCGTGTCCGATCCGTCCCCGGTGATCTCATCCGAGCCAACAGTCGGGGCAACCGATCGGCTGCTGAACGCCTGGGAATGCGCTCTCGGCGCCTGGGTGGAGAGGCAGGCGCTGGAGGCGCTGCTTGTGGGTGATTCGCTGGGGATGGTGGCGCTGGGTCCCCCACCACCCTGCCCGTGACGCCTCGACGAGATGATTCCCACACCCGCGCCGTGGGCCCGGGGCTGAGCCGAGCGCCGCGGTCAGCAACCCCTGCTGATCTGCGATCTGCCCCTTCCTGAGCTATCAGTGCGGCCTGAAATCAGGCTGTGGCGGCAGCCGCGAAGGGTTCTACAGGAGACGGCGCCGGCGCCGTGAAGCTGGAGGGGGCTTTTGAACCGAACCCTGTGGTGGTTGATCGCCTGGTGCGTAGTGGCATCCGGTGATGGGCACCTCAGGCTTGACTCCCAGTCGGTGCATCGGTTCGGCTATCGCGCCAGGCCAACGACCCGATCATCCAGGAGCGCTTGTGCTGCCAGGCCGAGGATCTGCAGGCGGCGGGCTGAATTCGCCTGGTGCTCGAACATGTGCCTGCGGATTTGGCTGGCCGCGCTGCGGCGGGCAGTTGCGATCCCTGTGATGCGGCATCGGAGCCGGTGACGACTGCGACGGGCCATTGCGGGTGACCGCCGATCTGCTTTCGGGCTCGCAGCCGCCAGCCTCCGTTCAGCCCGGCCCTGATCGATGGTCGGGGTCTGGCGATCGAGGCGCTTCAAGAGGTGGGTGCGGGCCCAGAACGCTCATCCCACCAGCCAGCAAAACTCCCGCAGCACGCATTGCTGAGGCCAGGCATCGGTCCACTGAGGCGCCAGCGGTCCCCTCAATCTGCAGCAGGCCCTCTTCAAGGAACGCTGCAGCCGCTGCGCAGCGTAGGCAGTGCGCGGCGGCTGAGGCCGTAGTCGATCGCTAATCTGCCCCATCGCCACCCCTTCTTCGGCGCAAGGCCCACCCATACAACCAGCTCATCAAACGGTAGACCCTAAGCTCAGAAGCGCTCCTGCTCCAGGCGTGAGGCCTGGCGTCGGGCCCGGCTCGGCCCTGGCTGTGGCTCGGTTGGTTGCCTTCGCTTCAGCCTTTCCCCAATAGGCGGCCCGCGGTTCGTGGCCTG